>Ga0209180_10000333_pt1 | contig 21571 bp, 20 predicted proteins | sample CZO8metaG_3_FD_188355 | JGI IMG/M metagenome (GOLD analysis project Ga0209180, IMG submission 188355) | Vadose zone soil microbial communities from the Eel River Critical Zone Observatory, Northern California, USA - CZOApr15con2H2.8 metaG... | ecosystem: Environmental > Terrestrial > Soil >...
TCATGTCCACGTTATATTCAAATTTCCCGATCTTGGCCGTTCCGGAAGGGAGAATGAGGTTCTGAGCGCTGATGGCATTCACTACGTCAAGAGGAGACAAGCCTTTCGATTGGAGTGCCGCAGTGTTTAAGTCCACTTGAACCTGACGCTGTTTGCCACCATACGGATATGGGATGGCCGTGCCCGGTACCGAGGTGAGCTGGGGCCGGATGAAATTCAGACCAAGATCATTTAACTGTTGCTCCGAAAGCGTAGGGCCGGAGAGAGCCATCTGGAGAATGGGCACGCTGGAAGCGCTGTAGGTGATGATCAGTGGCGGCGTCGTGCCTGCCGGCAACTGCTTGAGCTGCGTTTGGGATTGGCCTGCGATCTGCGCAATGGCCATGCTGATATTGACTCCTGGATGGAAAAACACTTTTATGACGGCGATGCCATTCAATGACTGCGACTCGATATGCTCAATATCATTCACAATGGTCGTTAAGTTACGCTCTTGAAGCGTGATGATGCGGTTGGACATCTCCGTTGGTGAGAGCCCCGTGTAGTTCCAAATGATGCTCACGACGGGAATGTTGATGTTTGGAAAGATGTCTGTCGGGGTGCGAAAAATCGAGAGCGTTCCAAGGATCAAAATCAGGATAGCCAACACTACGAACGTGTACGGCCGTTTCAGCGCCACTCTAACAATCCACATAATGCTTGGCTCTCAATCTTTCCGTCCGGCGTGGCCGGACTGCATTTATCAAATTGATCATACGGCCTGTGCTTCGGGGTCCTGGCATCCAGGGTCGAGGTCATTTGCTCGGCTGCTGGAGGCACGGCGACCGTTCCGGAGAGAACAATCTCCCTCGCGGGAATCTTCCTGCCGTAGACACGGCGGTTGTCGCCATTATCCGGGCGAATCGTGGAGCCTTCGAGGGAGACTCCAGCAAACAGGCCACGCGCCCTTGAGTAGCTCAAGATTTCGGAACGCAGAGTCGCGTCCGTATCGGCTGACGCATCGCGGCCGACCGGGCCAGCGGCCACGGAATCGTCGCCTCCCAGCTTGACCTTGCTGGCGAGGATGCCGCGCGCGCCACTTTCATTCATCACGAGCAAGACAAAATCCGTAGCTTGTCCACCGATCTGAAAACCGAAGCTGCCGCCCTCAAGAGCCATCATCGTGGGAGCGCCCCATGGACCTTTGAAATCGTCGCCCTGGCGGCAGGTCATAGCGCCCCGCCCGTAGCTTCCGCCAACGATGAACGCGGCCTTCAGGACGGAGGGAAAGACAACGACGCAATCTGCCTTGTCGAGCAAGCTCTGCGGAATGTTATCGGGAACGTCGAGAATCTCTTTCAAGACCGTGCCGCAATTTCTCAATCGGTCGTCATCTTTGATTTGGTCCGATGCGCTCGCCACTTCAGTGAGCGGCGGTAGCACAACTAATAGAATGGTGCTCAGACAGGTTAAAAACTTTCGCATGTGATTTCCCTCCAGAAGACTTCTTTCCTCAGTCCCTAGAGGAGGCAATCCGCATGCCACATGGGAGCAGGATCGGAAGTGGTTGAAAACAGGGGCGCTTACGCCAAGAGGAAAGAGATGAAGCGTAGGGGCTGAGTTGCGAAGAGTCCAACAAACGGAATGGCTGTCAGCGCGTTGACAGGGTGTCTTTCAGGATGGAGATCGACTTCCCGAGAAAGGGAGTACGAATCAGGATGGGACGCGCCAACGCCACCCGGTCCCGCAGAACCCAATGCGTTCCTCTCATGGAAAGAGTTACGAACTCAGAGTCGGGGAGCCGTCGAAATTGCATTTGACTACGAGAATGGTTACATCATCGTTGAAGTTATCGCCGCAAAAATCCGCTGCGCTGTTATAGATATCGACCATGAGGTCCTCGGCGGACAGTGAAGAACCGCGGCGCACTGTGGCGGAAAGGCGCTGCATGCCGAATTCTTCGCCAAACTGGTTCTCTGCCTCAGTGACGCCATCGGTATAAAAGACCACGATGTCGCCGGCCATTAGGTCTGCCGAGGCAAGTTCACAGATTTCTTCTGGAGATAATCCGATGGGCGGGCAAGACGAGTTCAGGCACATGACGGTGCCATCCTTCCCACGAAACAGAAGCGCGGGATTGTGGCCGCAGTTGACATAGCGCAGCGTCCGTTTGTGTGCATCGATTTCGGCGACCAGCAATGTCACGTAGCGTTCGGCATCCGACACGGAATGAATTTCCGTATTCAACCGTTTCACCATTTCCAGCATGTTTCGCTCGTGGTTCGCCTCAAGCTTCATGGCAGCCGCCGTCGCGGACATCAAAAGGGCGGCGGGAACGCCTTTGCCGGATACGTCGGCAATGACCATCTGGATGGTCTGAGCGTTGATGGGGATATAGTCGTAGTAATCGCCGCCCACGCCCCGCGCCGGCTGCATCATGCCCGCTATTTCGAGTCCGGCAATGGTCGGTTTGCCTACGGGAAGAAACAGGCGCTGGACTTGCGCGGCCAGCCCCACGTCCTTGAGAAGGTCATCACGCTGCTGCTGAACCGTTTTTGCAAGCGCCTCCCGCTGCTCGATATACCGCTGAATGACGTATACAACAAAGGTGAAGCACAACAGTGCCGAGAGATCGTGGAAGAGCCGGAGTCCCAAGCTGACGTGCCGCGGGGAATCAAAATAGTGGAACAAGATACAAATCACGATGAGGCTGTAGCTAATTTCCTTACGCAGGAAGATGGCCCCGACACTGAGAGGAAGGATGTAGAGATAAATGAGCGAAATCGAAACAACGCGATGGTCCGCATATGCGACGGTGGCAATGGCTCCCAGGACGAGTAGGAGGGGCAGCCACGCCGGTCCATTGGAGGCCACATCTTTCCTCAAAAGAGGCGACAAAGAAATATCTTCGCGCAAACCGTCCAGCTCGGCGGGCTTCGATTCTGTGACGGCAGGATGCAGCAGATGATTCATTCGAAGAGAATTTTCGCCATCATCCCTTTGTCTTCGTGATTGAGAAGATGGCAGTGAAATACGGACATGCCCCGGATCACGGGGTTGGTGAAATCCATGATGACGTCGACGGAACCGCGGTATGGGACATTCACCGTGTCCAGCCACAGTGGGTCGGCAATGGGCTTGTCGTTTTCGGCGTACGTCAGGAAATGCACCTGATGGATGTGCATGGGGTGCAGTTCCTTCGAATCATTGACAATTCTCCAATGCTGAAACGTCCCAACCTTTGCGCGCACCATGGGAGCAGCGCCGGGCGCGAATTTTTCTCCGTTGATGTAAAAGCCCTTCTTGTCTTCCGTGAACGTCACAGTGAACCGAGGAGGCGCTTTTTCTTCGGCCGCGAGATCCAGCGTTTTGAGATCGGGTTTGAGCGAGCTTTTCGGAGTCTTGTGTGTTGAGCCTAAGGCCGAGCGCGGGACGATGTCGGCCAGTATCATCGCTGGATTCGGATCGCCGTCTGGTCCGGTGTCCACACAGCGGGTGATCAGACGCCGAGGGGTGCCAGCTGCTGGACCAGTAACAATGGCTTCAAGCCTGCCCGCGGGTGGCAACAAAACATGACCGGCGATACGCGTTCGATGATTGGGGTCGTGCTGGGCAATGGGCATCCCGTCCATGGCGACGATTTCAAACGTTTGCCCCTCAAGCTGCAGGTCAAGATAGCGATCCGCGGAAGCATTCACGAGACGCCAAAACTGGCGCTCACCCGGAGCGATTTCAATTTGAGGACGCACGGATCCGTTCACCGTGAAGACCTCCTCTGGCGCTTCTGACTCTCCGCCGCAGTCATATAAGCCGAGCGCAACGCGCTTCATCAAATCGCCAGACTGAGGATCGTGCTCAATGGAACGGCCGCGCACCACCAGGACGCGCTCCGGCAAGCCGGCCAGTGCTGGAAAATACGATTCTATTCCTTCGATCACCAAGGCCCCGGACATGCCGTCAAGCGCTTGTCTGTGGCTCTCTCCATGAGGGTGGGTGTGATACCAGTACAGGCCCGGAGGGTGGTCGGGAGGAATCTGCACCGCATAGCGCAAAGTCTCGCCGGGCATGGCCATCATGTCCAGAACGTCATCCTGAGGTGCGTGTGGTGAAACCTCCAGGCCGTGAAAATGTAGGTTGGTCATATTGTGGCAGGGCTCGATGGCACAGGGCTCGGTTGCAATTTTAGGCAGTTCATTGACGTACTCGATCTTCAACGTATCCCCGGGCCAAACACGGATTACGGGAGCCGACGCTTTTCCGTCAAAGGTGAAGGCATCGTGACCCTCGGCATTGGTCGCGGCCCGTAGTGTTAGTGCCACCACGTGGTTCCTGCCTCGTACCTCGGGCGGATTGGGCAGGGGAGTGCGAATTGTTTCGCCCGCACGGACCAAACAAACCGTGGCGGCAGCAAGGGCTACAATTCCAAAGAATCTCGATCTCATGATCACTGGAGCCAACACCTGTAAAATCGAAACTTTCATGATTCCTCTTCCTCCACTTTCATCCGTGAGAGCGCTGTCCACGACCCTTGACACGAGTTCCTCGAGTCTTGCTTCACGGTGAGTGAACTTGCCGCAGCAATCTCATGAAAATGTCGCGTTTATTCGGACCCAGCCCGATCCCGGCATACGCCACCTGGATCAACGGAACATTCTTCCTCTGCGGGTCCCGAAAAAATGGAAAGGGACTCGGCGCCCCAACCGCCCAGAAGAAATCCGCCTGCGAGCCTTGCATCTCGTCAGGCAAGTTGAAGTGGTCGACCGTCGCCAGATCGAGCTGCATACGGCCCTGCGCCTCAAACACGTAAAACGTCAGCCCGTTGGCCTCGACTTTTTCCATCGGCGTCAGATAAAACTCCGGATAAATCCCGCCTGCGAGCTCCACGCCATTCGTGACTCGAAACAATACGCCCGGGCTCAACTGGCTCGAATAAAAACCCGCCAGCGTAGGCGGGTGTTTGCAGTCGGCGCGAACACTCAAATCTGGAGAAATTGTCGTCTGATCCGGCAATTCTGCCTGTCTCTTTGCCTTCTTGTAAGCTTCCGAGCCTCCATCCAAACAATCCCGCGGCGGCGAAAAGAAAAAGTAAAACAGATAATCCGCCAGGCCGTTGCCCGAACCGGTGCCGCCATGCATCTGCACATCCAGCGCGACCTCATCGCCTCCCAGGAACGGATTGGTGGTCGTTGCAATCCGCAAGGACGAATGCATCTTCGGATTTTCCAGCGTCATGAATTCCAAAAACGTCACGTGCGGCGCGAACGGCGCCAGCCTTGGCGAAGGGGGCAGTGGCATCTGCTCGCGCTCGATCCAGTCCGGGGAAACATCGATCGACGCCCCGCTTAAAAGAGAAGATCGCCTCAACTCCACTTGCGGCTTTGCTTGCGATGACCGTGGACTCTGTTCCGTCCCTAGCTTGGGTGATGGCGGACTCAGCCGTGACATCTCTGCCGCCACTCCTGGCACCAAGAATCCAAACAAGACCATTCTGACGATTCCGCCCAGCCTCATACGCACCATCCTCGTTTCATTCGCAATCACTCGATTGGATGCGCACGCCATCGCAACGCTACGGCTTTCCTCGCAAGAGTGCGGTTAGATTTTGGACGCTTTTAGCAAGTTCCACGACTTCGCCACCTCCATGGAGCTCGAAGTCGATCTCAAAATTCCCGGTTGCAGCGTGATCCACGGCTTCTTTGAGGCTCACGAGGGGTTTAGCGACCTGGCCAGGCAGGATGAGGCTGACCCACACGCTGAACAAAAGAGTGAGGGCCGAAACGATGCTCAGGGCCCATTCCGCTCGATGGATCAACTGGCGCGCTTCCTGGTGGTCCATTTGGACGCGTCCCCAATTCTGCTGTTCCAAGTCGGAGGTTAACTCCAGGGTCTTTTGGCTCGATGCCCGAAGGTCCGGCGTGACTCGGCTCAACGCGGGGTTCGCTACTTGTATAGCTTCTGTAATCCGAGTATCAAACGAGTCGGCTCGGATGCGTAGCTCCTGAATTAGCTTGGCTCGATTCTTGTGTCTGCGCTCTCCGAGCAGACTGTTCAAGTCTTTTTCATAGGCCGTCACCGCCTCGCGAATCCGGTCGACGGGTTCTTGCTTGCGCTGCCCCATTGTCGAAACTGCTGATGCGAATTGCTGCTCATATCGATTGACAGCATCCAGATCCTTTTGGACGGTGGTTTCTTCGTCAGGCTCAAGATCCCTAATACGAGACAGGATTTCCCTCACCTTCATGAGCGATTCCTGGTTCGCCCGAAGATATTCCGGGTCCTGTAGCAGAACGTAGTTACGTGCTGCACGCCGGCCCTCTAATATCTCGATGGAAGCTTGTTCTGCCAGCTTTGCTGCCGGCGCATCGACATTCACGATGCGGTCCACGATCCGGCCCATCGCAAACAGATAATAAACAGACAAGAAAATTACAGGGACAAGAATCAACCTCACGATGGCCAGGCTATACCCAACCCTTTTTCGCAATGAGCTTCCGGGCGCGAAGATCTTGAAAGATTTTCGAATTCTCCATCTCATGGGCTGCAAACTCCCAAAGGCATTACAATCGGTGTTCGTGAGACTTCATGAGGCGGCGTCGAGTTCGCATAGCAGGCATAATGTGTGACCTAGGCAACTTCGAAGCTCTCCCTTATTCCACCTTGTGCCAGGTGGAATCCGGGTCAAAGGCGGTCATCGCCTGTGCAAGCTTTGTTGTGTCGAGGCCAAGGTCCTTTTCGTAAATGGCACCCGATTTGTCGATAATTAAAGTCATCACACCCGAAGAGCGGTATTCGGCGGGATAGGCAACGAAGGCGAATCCTCCAGTCATCCTTCCGTTGGCCACATAGTTCCTGGCTCCGCCCGGTGCATGAGGTCCTTGGCTAGTGAGGATCCGAAAAAAATAGCCATTAAACGGAACGTGCTCGCCGACCTGGTCGGTGGGGAGATTCTGGCGCGCGTATGCGATGAGAGGGTTGATCGGGCTAGCGAACTCATCGCTAGCACCGTGCCAATACAGGCCGTTGTGCCCGCCTTCATCGCTGACCAGTCTCTGAGCGAATTGCCTGGGGAGGTCGCCTGGCGGGTGCGAAAAATATTGTTTTTGCGCTTCGACCAATTCGCGGCACGCATCCATGGCGGCAAGTTCATTTCTGCCAATGCGCCGGAATAGGATCTCGTCTTTGCCCGCGACCGTATCGAAGTACCACGAACCGTTGTTCTTCACCAAGGGAATCGGAAACGGCCAGTTTTCAGCTCCGACAACCAGGGTTACCGCTCCGTTCGCCTCTGTCACGAACCGATGCATCTCCTCATATTTGACGACGAAGCTGGCGCGAGTATCCGAATCTTCCACCGGGTCGCCGGAGGAGATGACATCCTTTCCGGCCGGTCCGAGGATGCTCAAGGAAGAATCTTCGTCCTGTCCGTGCATTGCAGCAAATAACGCACTGGCGGCATCTTCAGCGGAGGCAAAGGTCCGCTGTCCCGGCTGCTGGGCGAACGTTGGTGCAGACGAACACCCCAGGAAAAGTACGAATAGAACCGACGCGGCAAATCGAAGAGAGCATTTGCATTCATTTTGGACAACATTCAAATTCCTCTGCGGCATGATGTTTTTCTCCATTCTTGAATTTTCAGCAAGTTTCACGCACGGGTGCATACAATCACCGATGTCGTCCGCCACCGCCGCCGTGAAAACCACCACCACGGGAGCCACCTCCAAAGCTTGACCGCCCGCGAGAGGAAAAGCCTCGGACGTTGCCGCCGTGATCAAAGCCACTGAACGCGCCGGAGCGTGTTCCCGGTTGAAAATGAGGAGCCGAAGACCCGTGAAACCCCGGACCTCCGCCGCCAGGTCTGCTTCCGTGGAACGCGTTGCCGTGGTTGAAGTTGCCGTGGTTGAAATTACCGCGGCCGTGGTTAAAGTTGTTGCGATTGATGATGGTTCGGCTGTGGGAGATGTAGGTGTTGTGGTTGTAGATCACGCGATGGCCATGCCAGTCGCATCCCCAGTGATGCCAGCCCCAACCATACCCCCCGAAGAAACCGACGCCGAACCCGATTCCAAATCCAATCCCCACTCCAGCCAGGAAGATCCCCGGCACGGGGTACCAGCCTGGATATGCCATGATCGGGTCGCCATACGCGAGCCAGGGATCATAGGCAGGCACGTAGACCACCTCAGGATTGGCCGGTTCAATGATGATTGTGTTGCCTTGCGTTGTTACCTTCTCCTGTTCATTGCTATTCAGGTGGCCGGCCTTGTGAGCCTGCTGACGCATCGTCTGGACGGCATCCGTCACGTCCTGCTGCTGGTTGGCATAGGCGTCCCCAAGGGATGAAGTCCAAGAGAGGTTCTTGTCCATGTTTTCAAGAACCGCGGGAAATTGCGTGAGGGCCTTTACGCTGGGGTCCCAGGGCTGTTTGTCGACTTCTTTCGCCAGCTCTTCACCCTTGAGGTTGGAATGACTTTGCATCCAGCGGTCCGCCTCGACAATCTCGGCCGGATAAGTTGACGCCGCGAGAACCTGCGCAACGAGGGCGTCCGGGTACAAGGCGATCGGCGCGACCAGCTGCTGCAGCTCTTGAGGGGAATGTTGCACGGGCGGCGATGGCGGCTGCTCGTTGGATTGGCCCGTAGGACCGAAAGACTCGGCTTGCGCAGTGAATCGCACAAGCAAACAACAGAGAAGTAGGATCAAAACCTGCTTGGACAACTTCATGGCATATTCTCCAGTACAAAATTGAGAGCATCTCGTTAGTTGCAAACCAGTGTTCAAAAAACTTCATGACTCCTCGTCAACGCGCTAGGGAGCCTCACTGGGCGCGCAGCGTGCCCGGCGAGATGTCATTGCGGCGGGCCAAGTCTTCCAGTGCGTCCAGGCCAATTTGTGCTTCGTTCAAGCGCTGCTGAAGGAATTCAATGCCAGCTTCAGGAGTGATACCTATGTCGCCTTCATCTACATTTATCCCGCCCGTCGTTTCCCTGAGGCTTCGCGCATCTTCAAGCGCCTTCTGGTATTCATGGAGCTGAGCCCGTCTGCGTTCAAGTTCATCGCGCAGCTGCGCTGCCTGCTCGGCATACCACTCCGGGTCCTGGGTTTCCAGATACGGTGCAGGCGCGGATGCGGAGGTTAGCTGTTCTTCGTCCATTCGGCCCACGATGGAAATCAGACCGAGACTGTGGAGTTTTTCGAGATCGTCGTTCGTCCAAACCACTGGGTTCCGACTGTCCGTTCCCGCGCGCGGCTTGTTTGCCGCGCGCATAGGAATGGCCGCCGAAACGAGTGCCAAACAAACCGAGATGCACAGGTGGCGAATCATGTTGGACGCCGTTACTTCTTCGAAGAGCCTGGAGGGAAGTGCTTGAACATTTTGTCCACGCCCTTATCCAGGTTCTTGATGTTCTTGTCGGAGTTGTTGGAGAGTGTGTCGCTGGATGTGCCTCTCCAGATCAGCTGCTTGGTCTTGGCATCGAACAGATCGACGACCAATGTGCCTACCTTATAGGTCTCAGTTGTGGTCGTTGCCTCTCCAAAACCTCCGCCTCCAAATCGTCTCCAACCCCAGCCTCCCTCAAACCCGTCATAGAAGGTATTCAAGGTCTGCTGATTGCGTGTGATTTCGATGGCTACGATCGAAACATCACCGTCCGAATCCACCTGGGTCCAGCCTTTAGCTGCCAAGGCGGCATTGACGGCAGTTTTGATTCGATCAACGTCTAGGCCTTCTTTCGTCTTAACTTGTGCCCACGAGTAGGTTTTGTATTGCCCGAAGTTCGCGCCGCGATCGTAATCGGTCTTCACCTGCTGTGCCGACGACTTGGCCGCGAACAAAAACATCATTCCGATCAAAACGAACACGACTCTTTGCAATTTCATAGTTCCTCCTTTTGAGATTCCGAGACAAAACTCCTCGCGCGAGGGAGTGGTCCACTCGCGCTGAAGCACTGCTGTTCCCGCAGGCCGCTAGTTTCTCCTCGCCATGAAAAGCTTCGGCGCCTCGAGCGACACAACGGGGAAAAGCAACACGACGGCCAACCCGTAGAGCTTGTAAGTGACTGAAAGTAGAGGCCGACTGCAAGCGATAGCGCAGTGTGGAATGCCAATCCGCTGAACACGATGTCTCAATGCCGACAGTCTGAGCTTATTTGCTTGTTGTGTATCGAACGGGTTCGGATTCAGGTCGGCTGGAGAGGCGAGCGCTGGTGCGTCCGATGGTTGACGCATGGACGGCTAATTGATTGGAGGGTTGGTTCCCGCTCCATGGCAACTCTACAACGCGGGAAGGGGATCCTTGTTGGAACGGGAGATGCCCAGCTTTTGCATGCGGAAGTAAAGCGTAGACCTCTTGATTCCCAAACGTGCGGCTGCCCCGTTGGGGCCAGCGACAACCCACCGGGTCTCATCGAGAGTCTTGCGAATGTGGTCCCGCTCCGCGTCCTCCAGGGTAATTGCCCCAAGGGATTCCGCTTCGGGGGCACTCTTCAAGCTCGCGAGAGGAGGGTGCAGGACGCTGCCCGAAGTAAGGATTACGCTCCGCTCGATGAAATTCTGGAGCTCGCGAATGTTCCCCGGCCACTGATAGGAGGCTAGTGCCGACATCGTTTCAGGAGGAATGAGTTCGATTTGCTTACCCATCCGGCGGGCATAAATCTCGACAAAATGTTCCACAAGCGCTGGAATGTCTTCGCGGCGCCCCCGTAACGGTGGCAGGGGGAGCGGAAACACGTTCAGACGATAGTAGAGGTCGCTGCGAAATTCATTGTGCTTCACCATATCAGCCAAATTTCGGTTGGTCGCAGCTACGAGCCGAACGTCCACTTGGTGAGTCCGAGTGCTGCCCAAGCGCTCAAACTCCTGCTCCTGCAGAACACGGAGCAGTTTAGGCTGCAATCCGGGCGGGATATCTCCCACCTCGTCCAGGAAGAGCGTCCCCTTGTCAGCCAATTCGAAGCGACCGACCTTTTGCGCAATAGCGCCGGTAAAAGCGCCTCTCTCATGACCAAAAAGTTCGCTTTCCAGGAGATCGAACGGAATGGCAGCGCAATTCAATTTAATGAATGGGCGTCCGCACCGCGCGCTGAGGTTGTGAATCGCGCGCGCGATCAGCTCCTTACCGGTGCCTGTTTCTCCCTGGATCAGAACGGTGGAATCCGTGGGCGCGACCTGCTCGACTTGTTCGAGCACCGATTCCAGAGCGGGACTGTTGCCTATGATCTGCTCGAACTTGCGAGGATTACGGTCTTGATCAGCGGGCCCGAATCTTGCGACGGCTGCCACGGAGGACCTCCTTGCGCGTCCCATTACACGCTTCCGATGACCGGCTCAACTCTCCAAAGCGGCACGAACACTCTCGAGCAACGCTCCGTCATCGAACGGTTTTGCCATGAACTCCACTGCGCCTGCTCGCAACGCCTGCATTCGCATTTTTTCGTCGCCATGCGCGGTGATGAAGATGATCGGAATCCTGCAACGTTCGGCGTTCAGCTGTGCCTGCAGTTCGAGACCGGACATTCCGGGCATACGGATGTCCGCGATCAAACACGCAATCTGATGCTGTTGGCCCGACTTCAGGAATTCTTCCGCCGAGGCAAACGATTGTGAAGGAAATTCGGCACTTTGCAGCAAGCCCTGCAGGGCGCTGCGCATCGAATCATCATCATCGACAATTGCTACTAGTTTGGTGTTTCCCTGAGTAACCATGCTTGGAATCTAGCAGCGTCGCAAAAGTAGCGCAATTATACCTTGGTATAGGAGCCCGAATATTGCCCCGATCTGTGAGGCCGCTACCATCTAGAGAGGCTTGAGAAAGCGGCAGTTAAACGGGAGACTGCGAACCGGCAAACTGGCTTGCGTAACAGCGGCTCGTTGGCATTGGGCTACTTTTTGCCGGGTGGAAGCTCCAGTTTCGCCGCCATTCTAACCAATTCTGCCAGCGACCCAGCCTGCATTTTCCGCATCACGTGGCCGCGATGGATCTTCACGGTGATTTCGCTGGTCCCGAGATCATAAGCTATTTGCTTATTGAGCATGCCCGAAACCACCAGGCCCATGACTTCGCGCTCGCGTGCGGTCAGCGTCCCGTACCGTTTTCGCAACTCCGCAAGGTTACTCTGCTGTTGGCGCGTCACACGATCACGATCCAAAGCCTGGCGGATCGCATCCAGCAAGTCCTGGTCCTGGAAAGGCTTGGTCAGAAACTCAATGGCACCGGATTTCATGGCCTTCACCGTCATCGGAATATCCCCATGCCCGGTGATGAAGATGATGGGGATTTGGACGCCCGCGTCAGCCAACTCGCGCTGAAAGTCCAGACCGTTGACTCCAGGAAGGCTCACGTCCAGAACAAGGCAGCTTGGCCCGTCCGGCCGCTTGCTGCGCAGGAATTCTTCCGCCGTCTCAAAGGATTCAGACCGTAAGCTCGCCGATTTCAGCAGTCCTTGGATGGCCGCACGCACGGAGGGATCGTCATCAACGACGAACACCGTGGGAGTGCCAGCGGCCGTCATTCACGTGCCTCGACTTTGGTGGGTAGGGCGAAATGAAAGCTTGTTCCGCGCGGAGAGTTGTCGGCAGCCCACAAGCGGCCGCCATGCGACTCAACGATCGAGCGGCTGATGGATAGTCCCATACCCGTGCCGTGCGACTTGGTGGTAAAGAACGCCTTGAAGATCTGGTCCGTCTGCTGCGCGGGCAGACCCACGCCGCTATCAGTGACGGACACCACAACTTCCTCGTTTTCCGCTTGCTGCGATTTGATGGCGAGCTCGCGCGGCCCATCCACATCCTTCATCGCATCCATGCCGTTGAGCATGAGGTTCATCAGCACCTGCTGCAATTGCACGCGATCGCCCAGGACCGGGGGAAGCTCTGCCGCGAGCTCCGTTCGGACCGATATGTTATATCGCGTCGCCTCGCCGCGCAGGAGGACGATCATCTCTCGAACGACTTCGTTTACATCCACCACCTCCCGTTGCGGAGTGCCCTTCTTGAAGAGCAGACGGATCCGGCTGATGATTTCCGCCGCACGCATTCCGTCTTTCGCGCTTCTCATGGCAGCCGCGCGCGCTTCTTCCACGTTTGGGGTGTCGCGCGCCAGCCAGCGAATGCAGGTATTGGCGTTGGTGACGGCAGCGCCAATCGGCTGGTTCACTTCGTGGGCCAGGGAGGCAGTCAGCTCTACCATGGTGGTCACCCTGCTGACGTGCGCTAGATCGGCCTGCGCCTGGCGCGAAGCCTCTTCCGCCCGCTTGCGTTCCCGACTTTCTGCTTGCAACGCCTCGTTGGTTCTCTGGAGCTCTTGAACTGTTTCTTTCAGGTCATCGCGCGCGCGCCGGAGCGATTCCATGGCGCTCCTTTGTGCAGCGCTCAGCGACCCGACAAACAAGACTGACACCGTGAACACGAGAAAGCGTGGGATCTCCCCGGGCTTTGCACCCAAGGAATAGATCGGAGGCAGGAAGTAATAGTAGAAAGCGAAAGCGGATAGGCCCGTGGCGAGCAACCCCGGCCCGGCTCCACCAAACCACGCGCTTAATATGACGGCGCAAAGAAACAGCGACACGGGAGCATCTTGCAAATGAAGCCCCGGCCACCGTGAAATGATCAGTGCTGCGGTGACCGATAGAACCGCAATCCCATAGCCCCAAATTACAGGCGGCCTGGGCCACAAAAGAGGATTGGAACTAGACATACTTCTACTCCGGCATTACAGGGTGTCCATTCCTGCAATCAAAATCTTAACATCAGAAAGTGTCTTGCCCCGGCCACGTCGGTTAAGTGCCGGATATCAGCCTCCATCCTGGACAGGTGGCAGCGCCTGATTCAGTGATCTGTCAACCGCCTGACAGTGTCAACGCATAGCCAGCATCTCTGCGCGAGGAATATCCCCAAACAAACCGCTTGCGCGCTTTTCAGTCGCATTTCGTCGTTATAGGAATGGCACTACCCATGCATTGCCAATGGTCGCGTCTCGCTCGCGGGGCCGGACGCGAGGAGGAACGAAATGAGAGCCGCCGCCAGACAGCAATTGGACCTGACAATCCGCAGCAAGGTAACACGTGACTTCCACGGTTCCATGCGGGCCAAGATCATCGGGCAGGAAGAAGGAGTTCAGGCGCTGGTAGACCTACATCAGGTCTTTTGCGCCGGATTGAACTTGCAGGGACGGCCAGTCGGCAACCTGTTGTTCTTGGGGCCCACCGGATCGGGCAAAACGCGCGTTGTCGAAGCGGCCGCGGAGATTCTCTTTGGGGATGCCAGCGCGGTAATTAAGGTGGATTGCGCCGAATTTCAGCATTCCCACGAAATTGCCAAGCTGATCGGTTCACCTCCGGGCTATTTAGGTCATCGTGAAACACATCCTCTTATCACCCAGGAAGCCTTGGCACAGAGCCACACGGATAAGTTGAAGCTGTCGTTCCTACTGTTCGACGAGATTGAAAAGGCTTCCGATGCTCTATGGCAGCTTCTGCTGGGGATCCTGGACAAGGCAACTTTGACTTTGGGCGACAATCGCCGTGTAGATTTGTCCCACACGGTTATTTTCCTGACCTCCAATCTGGGTGGGAGCGAAATCTCGGAACTCATGAGCGGCGGGATGGGCTTCGTTCAGCCAAACGATAAGCCCGTTACGGGATTGGACCTGAAGGTGGAGCGTGCCGCCGTAGAAGCTGCACGGCGCAAATTTTCGCCCGAATTCATGAACCGCCTGGACAAGGTGGTTGTTTTTCACCCCTTGGGGAGGGATCACTTGGAACAAGTTCTGGAGATCGAGCTGGCTCAGGTCCAGCAGCGAGTATTCGAAGCTGCCAAAGGACAATTTCTCCTTCGGGTAACAGGTCCGGGCAGGGAATTCTTACTTCAGGAAGGTACAGACCAGCGCTATGGTGCGCGGCATCTCAAGCGGTCCATTGAGCGCCATGTTGTCTCTCCTCTTGCCAATCTGCTTGCCACGAATCAAGTACATCCTGGCGACCTGGTCTACATCGATTGGGATCATAGTCAGGACCGCCTGACTTTCATTCGAGAAGGCGAAGATCTTGCGGTGCCGGCTCGCTGCCTCGAACCGGCGGCACCGGTGCGATCCGTTCCTGCGCGTACTGGGAAGTCTGTAGAAGGGCCTGCCGTGACGCTCACTCCGGAAGGTTTGCCGTGCGTCGCATGGTAGACGCGAACACTTCTCTGTTTCGCCCGTGGTAGAAGTCACCAGACCTTTTCTATCAGCGCGATGCCACCAGCTCGGGAACGCGAGAGAGCTGTTCATATTCTTCCTCAGCTAGGCGCAGGGAAGCGGCCGCAACGTTCTGCTCGAGATGTTCGATCGAGGAAGTCCCTGGGATGGGCAGCATAATGGGGGATCGCCTCAGGAGCCAGGCCAGCGCTATTTGCGTGGGGCTCGCATTGTGTGCTTGCGCGATTCGGTCAAGCACTTCGCCGGCAACTTTGCCCGCTCCCAGTGGGAACCAGGGAATAAAGGCAATTTCATTGCGTTCGCAATAATCCACCACGTAGTCCCATTCACGGTCGGCAAAGCTATAGCGGTTTTGCACGGAGACGATAGGAACAATTCTGCGCGCTCGCTCGATGTGCTCTTGTGTGACGTTGGACAGCGCAACCAGGCGAATCTTGCCTTCGTTTCGCATCTGAGCCAGAGCTTCTACCGATGTTTCAAACGAGACGACGGGGTCCGGAATGTGCAGTTGATAGACGTCGATGCGGTCCAGGCGCAGTCTCTTTAGGCTTCCCTCAACCGCCTTGCGAAGGTGCGAGGGAGTTGCATCGTGGGTCCACTGATTCGGGCCGGGACGGTTCCAGCCTCCCTTGGTGGCGATTACAAGGCCAGCCGGGTATGGAAACAACGCTTCGGCAATGAGCTCCTCGCTTACGTTTGGGCCGTAAGAATCCGCGGTATCAATGAAATTGATGTCAAGCTCCACGGCCCGGCGAAGAACCGCTAACGCCCCTTTGCGATCCTTTGGCGGCCCCCAGATGCCTTCGCCGGTTAGGCGCATCGCACCAAAGCCCAGACGATGCACGGAAATTTCTCCGCCAAGCGAAACGTCTCCAGCCCCACTTGCAGAAAGTTCTTTCTTGTTCATGATTGACCTCCAAAATTCTTCGTTTAATTTTATCCCACGCTGACGGTCACGGGTCCCGCTGTTTTGCGAGTCGGGGGAGCCATGAATTCCGGCCCAACTGGATTGCGAATGTTTTCCCGGAGAATGGCGTCGATTGCGGCGTAGTCGCTTTTTGTCAGGGACCAGCCGATTACCTCCCTGATGGGCGCGAGCTGTTCCGGACGACGCGCACCCCAGAATGCGACGCCAACACCCGGTTGATCGAGTAGCCAACGAACCGCCAAATGAATCACGTGCTTATCAAAGTTTTTGCGAGCAAATGCATCCAGCTTGCTTGCTGCATTGAGGTACTCGGCGAAATGCGGGGCCTGAAACTTGGGGTCGCTGGTTTTGCGCATATCGTCTTTCGCAAACTGGCGATCCGGGTTCATGGCGCCGCTCAACAATCCGCGGCACAGGGCACCGTAAGTGAGCGCGGTGATGCCATGGCCTAGAGCGTACGGCAGAACGCCGCGTTCGATTTTGCGCTCGAAGAGATTGTAGGGCGGCTGAATCGTGTGAAGCGGCGCGACGGCTCTGAAACGCTCCATCTCTTCGGGCGAATAGTTGCTTACGCCGATAGCGCGAATCTTGCCCTGTTCGTTGAGTTCACGAAGAGTGGCGGCTGTCTCCTCGATGGGAACGAAAGGATCAGGCCAGTGCACCTGGTAAATATCGACGTAGTCCGTTTGGAGACGACGCAGCGAATCCTCGAGTTCCTTGAGAATGCGTTGGCGTGTGGAGTTGCGCTCGATTTTGCCATTCGTCCAGTCGATGCCAACCTTAGTGGCAAGGATAACGCTCTCCCTGCGACCGTGTTGGTGCAGGGCTTCGCCAACGATCTCTTCGGAACGCCCATAGCCGTAGATGGGCGCAGTGTCGATCAGATTGATGCCCTGGTCGAGTGCCGCATGAATGGTGCGAATGGATTCCTTCTCGTCAGTTCCGCCCCACATCCAGCCGCCGATGGCCCAGGTGCCGAGCGCGATTCGGGAACTAACGAGATTTGTACCGTCGATTTTGATGTATTCCAGCATGGTTGTCCTTTGTCGTTGTTTGGTCAGAGGTCGCTATATTTCTAGCCAAGCCACTGTGCGTTGGCGTAGGTCCGTCGAACTTGTGTCTGGTCTTATAAAGTTCGAACTGGCCTTCTTCAACGCCGCAGCCAAATTTCGTCCCCGTTAGTGCCAACACGTTCATCTTCAGTTGAATCATTGCCGCTCCTCACTTCAAACGCATGCAACGAGACTGGACTCCATCCCGTTAGACCAGCTTCTCTCGAGGGGCGCCCATTCGAATCCGCCCTTCGCCCGTAGAATCCAAATGGGCTTCCTTTTCCATCCGCAGCATCACCGCCGAAAAATCTTGCTCCGCTCCTTCGTCCGATTGCCTCGCATTGATCTCAAAAGCAGCTCCCGCTGCGGGCATTCGCGCGCCAACGGCAGCCGCGAGATTGAGAATCAAGCCGAAATCCTTGTTCATTAGCCGAATCGGGAATTGCGGGCTGTAGTCGCTCTTCATCGCTCTTTGCAATTTGCCCATATGCGCTGGAGCAACTACGGCAGTCTGGGACAACACATCGAGCAAACGATTGCGATCAAGTCCCGCCTTCTCACCGAGTGCGACGGCTTCGGCAATCGCCTGCATTCCAATTCCCAGCAGGGTGTTCGCCACAAGCTTCATCGTCGCTCCGGAACCACTCGGCCCCAGATAAAAATACTTCTGCGCGATCACGCGAAAAATCGGCTCAGCGGCCTCAAAGCATGCTTTCTCACCACCGCCGAATAAAGTCAGCAGCCCCCTTTCGGCTGCAGGAGTGCTCCCCGATATAGTCACGTCGAGGACCTCAACTCCCCGCTCTGAACCTAGGCTTGAGAGTTCTTGCGAGGTCTCGGGATTCACCGTGCTTAGGTCGATGACCAGTGAGCCGCGATGCGCATTGGCGAATACGCCGTCCGGTTCTTTGTAAACGTTCAGGACAGCTTCGTCGCTCGGAAGGCACGACAACACAACGTTGCAACTGGAGGAAAGGCCCGCAACACTTTCCGCGACGGTACCGCCGTATCGAACTAACTCCTCCGCCTTGCTGCGGTTGCGGTCATAAGCGGTCAGCTTGAAGCCGGATTCAAGCAACCTCTGCGCAATCGGCCGGCCCATGTAGCCGACTCCGATAAATCCGAGCTTATTTTTTTTCCACGTGATGGCATTCATGCTGAATTGGCCTTTCGCCGAGCACTGAACGAGTTCAGTTGGCTTATTTTCACGGATCCTCGCTTGCGGAGTTGTTATGGAGTTCGGACTCCACACTCTGTTTCGCAAACGCAGCGGTGATCCGCATCACTTTCGATTTCTTGCAAGCCGCTGCTCGCTCCGTGGGGGAAGCACGCCGCATGCCTTTTTGCGAGGAGAGCGAAGAGTTGATGCAAAGCACTGATAACGAGGAGCATAAAAGCGGAAATCGGCCTGACCTGCGCCCTAGAGTCGGAGGTGCACATGTCGAACCGCGGGCATGGTGTCAGTTGCTTGGAAGGATCTGGACATCGCTTAGGAGATGCGCGGGCGCAGAGAAGTTCAGGGAACTGATCGACGAGTGCAAAGTCTTTTCGCGGAGTGCACGCAATTTGGACGCTACGAAGGCGGTGATCAAGCGATGTTGTTGCAAATGAAAGAAAAATGGCGGACGAGCCTGTAAGCCGGATTCTGTGCGGCGCGCAATTCGCGAAGCGAACTGCGTGTCACGGCGATCATTCCTCTAGTCCCGGCATCGCTACCGGGATCCAGCAGCCTACCCGAGGGTTTTATCGAGCCGGGCCGGCTCTCCCCTCCTATTTGGCCTTGCACCACGCGGGGTTTTCCTTGCCTCCGGTGTCGCCACCGGAGCGGTGGGCTCTTACCCCACCTTTTCACCCTTGCCAAACGTTGCGTGCATTTCGAAGACGTCTCGCAGGTTTCCCTGCGCGATGCCACCGTGCTGCGCTTCGCCGGCGGTCTATTCTCTGTGGCACTTTCCGTAGCTCAGCCGCACCGCGCCGGGTTGAACCCGGCGCCACACGCCGAAGCGTGCAACTCTGCCTTCCGGCAAACCCTGCGTGGCAAGCCCCCTGGCGTTACCAGGCGCGTTGCCCTGTCAAGAGTTCCGCTCCTCACAAGTGAAGAGCGTGCCTCAGGACGGTGTCCGGACTTTCCTCCCGCCCAGCCATCTTCCGATGACCAAGCCAGCAATCACCCGGCCCGCCCGCCAAACTCATTATAACCCCGTTCCGACCTATACTCGAACCAAGGTGACTCATGTCAAACAGAAACGACTGGAGCAGTGAGAGAATGGCGAAAGTGCAACGACTTATTCCTTCTTTGTTCAAACTGGTAAAAGAACTAAACGAGGAGTTCGCCTCCGAGCAGCGGAAATTTACTCCCGACGGTCATATGGTCGGTAGCATCGGGGAGGTCGTGGCTGCCTATGCATTTGACCTCGAACTGCTTCCTGTCAACACGAAGAATCACGACGCGAGGATGGCTGACGGTAGGCTTGTGCAAATCAAATTGACAGGTAGCAGGAGCATTGGACTTCGTGGCAGTCCAAACCACCTTCTAGGGCTTCGATTTCAGGATTCGAGGTTCAAAATCGTCTACAACGGCCCTGGCAAACTGGTCTGGAAGAACTGTGGCCCTCGGCAGTCGAACGGGCAGTATGCGATAGGCCTCACAAAGTTACAAACTCTAGATGCGGTTGCAACTCAGAAGATCAGGCAAATGCGGGAGTTCCCGTTGTAGATTACAAGATCAGAGTGGCATCATCGGAGCCCGACGAGTTTCTCGAACTCCGCTTCGGTGAGAATGGTCACACCAAGTTCCTGAGCTTTGTCGTACTTCGAGCCTGGGTCGGTGCCTACCACGACGTAATCGGTTTTCTTGCTAACGGAGCCCGAAACTTTCCCGCCGTGCTGCTGCACGATTTCGCCGGCTTCTTCGCGAGAACGGTTCGCAAGGCCGCCGGTGAAGACAAAACTCTTCCCCGCAAATTTATCGCTCTTGACTTTGCGTTTTTCCGCCGTCGGATGCACGCCTGCTTTGTTCAATTTCTTGATGAGCTTCAGATTCGCGGGCTCGGAGAAAAACTCGGCAATGCTGGCGGCAACTTTCGGTCCAACCTCCGGCACTTCGAGGAGCTGCTCTTCTTTCGCCGCTGCCAATTCCTCCAGCGAAGAAAAATGTTCCGCCAGCAACTGCGCCGTGCGCTCGCCCACAAACTGTATGCCCAGCGCATAGATGAGCCTCGCCAGGCTGTTCTTCTTGCTGGCTTCGATTTCATCGAGCAAATTCTGCGCCGATTTCTCCGCCATGCGCTCCAGCGCAGCCAAGTCTTCCAGCTTCAGCGAATAGAGATCAGCGACATCCTTCACCAGGCCCTTATCCACAAGCTGATCCACGATCTTCTCGCCCAGCCCGTCGATATTCATCGCGTGCCGCCCCGCAAAGTGCAGCAGTGACTCCTTTCGCTTCGCCGGGCACGCCGCATTCACGCAGCGGTACGCCACTTCCCCTTCCACGTGATGAATCGCGCTGCCGCACTCCGGGCAATGCTTCGGCATGCGAAATGGTTTCCGGTTCTTCCCTTCCTTGACCACCTTTAGAACATGCGGGATCACTTCTCCCGCCCGCTCGATCAGCACCGTATCGCCAATTTGCAATCCCAAACGCTCGATCTCATCCATATTGTGGAGCGTGGAACGGCTGACAGTGACGCCTCCCACTTGCACCGGCTCGAGCACCGCCACCGGCGTCAGCGTTCCCATGCGCCCCACTTGCACGATGATGTCGTTGACAACCGTCGTCTCCTGCCGCGCCGGATATTTGTACGCAATCGCCCACCGCGGCGCTTTGGCCGTGTAACCCAGTTCATTTTGAATGGCCGTGGAGTTCACCTTGATCACCACGCCATCAATTTCGTACGGCAGCTTCTCGCGCTTTGCGTCCCACTCCTCGCAGTACGCAATCACCGCCTCGATCCCCTGGCACAGCTTCCAATCATCCGAAGCGCGGAAGCGTAATTGCTTTAAAGCCTGCAGGGACTCGGAATGCTTCGCAAACGGCACTTTTCCATCCACCAGCAGGTAGTACGCGAAAAAATCCAGCCGCCGTGCGGCCGTGACCGCCGGATCCAGCACCCGAACAGCCCCCGCCGCCGAGTTCCGCGGATTCACGAAAATCTTTCCGCCAATCTGTTCTTGCTGCCGGTTCAGCGCTTCGAACGCCTTCCGCGTCATCATCACCTCGCCGCGCACTTCGAAATCCGCCCGCAGCTTGATCTTCTTCAGCGCCGCCGCATCCACGCGCAGCGGAATCGATCGTATCGTTTTCACGTTGGGCGTAACGTCTTCGCCCGTCGTGCCGTCGCCGCGCGTCACGCCCCGCGCGAGCACGCCATCTTCGTACTGAAGCGAAATGCTAAGCCCATCAAACTTGTGCTCCGCGAT
>Ga0209180_10000336_pt1 | contig 21375 bp, 22 predicted proteins | sample CZO8metaG_3_FD_188355 | JGI IMG/M metagenome (GOLD analysis project Ga0209180, IMG submission 188355) | Vadose zone soil microbial communities from the Eel River Critical Zone Observatory, Northern California, USA - CZOApr15con2H2.8 metaG... | ecosystem: Environmental > Terrestrial > Soil >...
CAACGTCCAGAAGGCTGACGGCAGCTTCGGCGAATCGCTCCGCAGCTATGATATGCCAGCGACGAAGGGGGAGGGACCGAGTACGGCTTCGCAAACCGCCTGGGGCTTGATCGGTTTGCTGGCAGGCGCGGATCTTAACGACCCGGCGATTGGCAAGGCGGTTTCCTACCTCGTGCACCAGCAACAAGAAGATGGCTCGTGGGGCGAGCCGGATTTCACCGGCACGGGTTTCCCCGGGGTCTTTTACTTGAAGTACCACCTCTATCGGAATTCGTTTCCCGTCTATGCGCTGGCGCGCTATGCCAACCACTTGCACAGACCGGACGAGTACGTCGCGCTGAAGCTCCGGCCCAGCGAGTTCCGCCTGCGCAGCGGGTTTTAGAGCACATGATGCGGTTTCCCCTGCGGCTCACCGCGGACCTCACGATCGCCCGCCTCTCGCAGAAACTGCGAACCAAACCGGGGCGTTCGCCTCTCCTGCTTTTGAATCCCATGACACCGGCGGGAGCTGGCGGTCACGATTCCGGAAAATTATTGTTCAAATCAAAACCCGGCACTGAATTATTGGACTGTGTGCGCAGAAGTTCCGCGCCCGTTGTGTGGATCGGAGGCGCTGAGCCGCTTCTCCATCCGGAGATGGGCCAGTTGACACGTTGCATCGCCGGAATTGGCCGGCATGTCTTCGTGGAGACCGACGGTGCTCTGCTTCGCCGCCGCATTCACGAATTCCGCCCCGTCTCCCGGTTGTTTCTCGTATTCAAATTGCATGGACTCGAAACAGCTCATGATCTCCGCGCACGACTCCCAGGCGCTTTTCAAGCCGCTATGGAAGGATTACGCGTCGCCCGGCTCTCTGGTTTCCTGACTTGCGTGCACGCGCGAATCGATGAAGAGACGAAACTGAGCGATGTCGCCGAATTGATTCGGCACGCCAAGACGCTCGATGTGGATGGCGTCGTGATTTCACAAGCAGGCAGCGACAACTCGGCGAGCCGGTCCGGCGAGGCTCTCCGGTGGAAAACGGCGGAAGCCCGGAAATTGATCGGGAACCGCTGGTGGGAATCCTTTTCGCGGCTTGTTGAGCCGGTCCTGGGCGGCGATGTGGAAGCCGTTCGGAGCGCCGAAAACTACGGCCCTGGCCTTGAGGCGGAAGCGGATACGAACGAGGAAGGCGTAAGAATTGCATGACCACACTGGTTACAGGAGCGGCCGGATTTCTCGGCAGCCACGTGGCTCGGCAATTGGTGGCGCGCGGTGAAGACGTGCGCGTGCTGATGCGCGCTTCGAGCACCAATCGCGCGATTGCGGATTTGTCGCTCGAGTATGTGACCGGCGACCTGCGTGACCCTGCTTCGCTTGAGCGTGCCATGAAAGGAGTGAAACGCGTCTTCCACGTGGCGGCCGATTACCGGCTGTGGGCCCGTCGCTCTCGGGAGATTTACGATTCGAATGTCGGCGGAACGAGGAATCTGTTGAGCGCGGCGAAGCGCGCGGGCGTGGAGCAGTTAATTTACACCAGCACCGTGGCCACGATTGCCGTCGATCGCCCGCAACTCCCGAATGAGTTCACCGACGCCAAGCTGAAAGAAATGGTGGGCCATTACAAGCGCTCAAAGTGGATGGCGGAAAAGGAAGCGCTCAAAGCAGCAAGAGACGGCTTACCCGTAATCGTCGCGATGCCCACGACGCCGGTGGGTCCGTGGGATTGGAAGCCGACGCCGACTGGAAAGATCATCCTCGATTTCTTGAATGGCAAGATGCCCGGCTACGTGGAGACCGGTCTGAATTTTGTTGGCGTCGAGGAGTGCGCGGCCGGGCACTTGTTGGTCTCCGAAAAGGGCAAAATTGGAGAACGGTATCTGCTCGGCGGTGAGAACCTCACCCTCAAGCAAATGTTGGACACGCTATCGAAGATAACCCGTTTGCCCGCGCCCAAACTGAAAATTCCCCACGGACTTGCGCTGGGTGTAGCCTATGCCAATACGATCTTTTCGCGGCTGCTCGGGCGCGCGCCGGACATTCCCGTCGAAGGCGTGAAGATTGCGCGGCACATGATGTTTGTGGATTGTTCGCGCGCGCAACGCGAATTGGGCTTCAAAGGCGGCTCGGTTGCCGCGGCGCTCGAGCGCGCCGTCCGCTGGTACGAGGCGAACGGCTATATCGTTAAGAGCCGCGCGAAACGCATGGCCCGCGCCGCCGCGTAGGCTTTATAGCATTTGATAGAAGTGCGCGTCCTCGTAACATTCGCGGTTGAAGCCGAGTTCGCCCCCTGGCGCGCCCTCAGGCAGTTTGTGAAGAGGAGCGACGGCACAGCCGAGTTCTATTCGGCCCAAATTGGCGGGGCTGAAGTGAACATTCTTCTGACGGGCGTTGGGGGGAAGAGCGCGTGGTTGGAAACGACGAAAACCGTGTGGGGCGGTGATGTGGATATTTGCGTTTCGAGTGGCTTGGCGGGCGCGCTGCATCCGGAGTATCGGCCCGGAGACATTCTGGCTGCGAAAGAGGTGCAAGCCGTGGGCTGGAAGCGCGTAGTTGCCTCGGATGCGAATCTGGTACAACTCGCCATCGCCTATGGTGCGCAGGGGGTCGCCTCTTTCTACAGTGTGGACCGCGTGATTGGCTTGGCTTCGGAAAAGTGGGCACTTGGCAGAGTGGCTGATGCCGTGGAAATGGAAAGTGGGGAGGTATTGTACGAAGCAAGCGCTTTCGGCGCGAAAGTAATCGCGATCCGGGGAATTAGTGATGCTGTGGATGAAGATCTGCCTCTGGATTTTAATAAAGTGGTGACTTCGAGCGGAGAGGTTAGTATCCCGCGAGTGTTGGGTGAAGTGGTGCGCCATCCGATGTCGACACCCGCGTTAGTGCGTTTCGGGAAACAGAGTCGGATGGCCGCCGAAAACCTGGGCGCTTTCTTGGATCGATACGTTGAAGGGGTTATCTCGTCGATGAGTTCTTCCATTGGGGCGGCGGCAACATGAGCGGCACAGGAGCCATGGTCGAGGCACTGCGCACGCTGGGCCCCATCCCCAAGACCATGCGCGCCGGCGTCTACCGCGAAAAAGCCATCGTCCGCGTCGAAGAAGTGCCCGTGCCGGAGGTGGGCGACGGCGAAGTCTTAATCAAGGTAGCCGCGTGCGGCATCTGCGGCACCGACATCAAAAAAATTTTCCATCGCTACGTCGAGCCACCCCAAATCCTAGGTCACGAACTTGCCGGCACTGTGGTCGCCGTTGGCCGCGGTGTCACGAAGTGGAAACCCGCCGACCGCGTCATGAGCTTTCATCACATTCCCTGCGGCAAATGTTTCTATTGCGAACGCCGTCTCCTTTCCCAGTGCAAACAATACAAAACTACCGGATTGACGGCCGGCTTCACGCCCAACGGCGGCGGCTTCGCCGAATACGTCAAGGCGATGCCTTGGGTCGCCGAGCGAGGAATCGTCGCGCTCCCAGATGACGTCAGCTTTGAAGAAGCAACGTTCATCGAGCCCATTAATACCATTGCAAAAGCGGTGCAAAAAGCGCGCGTAGCGGCGGGCGAAACCGTGCTGATTGCTGGTTGCGGACCCATTGGGCTGCAATTCCTGATGGTGGCAAGACTCAGTGGTGCGAAGCTCTATACTAGCGACCCGATGGCCGTGCGGCGCGCCAAGAGTTTAACTTTGGGCGCACTGGAGGCGTTTGACCCCAGTGATGGTAAGCTTGTGGAGCAGATTAAGACCCGGACCGATGGGCGTGGGGCCGATGCGGTCCTGGTGGCGGTGGCTCATCCCGCGGTGGTGATCGATGCGCTGGCCGCAGCAAGGCCCGGCGGGCGCGTGCTGTTGTTTGCTGCGAACGATCCAGTAACCAAGATTGAGTTCCTGGCAGCCGCGGTGGGGATTGACGAAAAAGAAATCCTGGGCAGCTATAGCGCCGCCGCGGACATCCAAGATGCAGCCGCAGACCTGGTGCTGAAGAAGAAACTGCCCGTCATGCAAATTGTGACGCACCGTTTTCCGCTGGCTAGAATTCAAGAAGGGTTGGAATTGGCTGCAAGACCTACGGCGGAATCACTGAAGATCTTGATTACACACGCATGAGAACGACGACCACGAAAAAGACGGAAACAGGCGAAGAAGTGAAAGCAGTAACACGCGTCGCGGTGCCCTCGAAGATGACGGCGGCGGTCCTGTACGGCAGCGAAGATCTGCGCATTGAGAAGATCGACGTACCGGCCCTGGCCGCGGATGAAGTTCTGTTGCGCGTCCGTTTGGCGCTTACCGACGGTACCGACCTCAAGGTTTGGAAGCGCGGCTATCACGCGAAGATGATTCAGCCTCCGGCGGTCTTCGGTCACGAGCTGGTGGGCGAGATTGTCGCCGTGGGCAAGCGCGTGGATTCGCGCTGGCGCATCGGGATGCGCGTTGTCGCCGCCAATTCCGCTCCGTGCCTGCGTTGCTACCACTGCCGCCGCGGCCAGGAAAATCTTTGCGACGACTTGCTGTTTAACAACGGCGCGTACGCGGAATACATGCGTATCCCCGGGCGCATTGTCGTGGAAAACATGCTTGAAGTGCCGCACTCTGTCGACGACCAGAGCGCCGCGCTCGCCGAACCTTTGGCCTGCGTGCTTCGTGGGATTCATGAGATGGAAGTGCGCACCGGCGATACCGCGGCCGTCATCGGCTGTGGCCCCATCGGATTGAAATTTGTCCGCATGCTTTCGCGGCGCGGAGTCCGCGTTATTGCGTTGGCACGGCGCGCCGCTCCGCTGGACGTGGCACGGCGCTTGGGGGCGGTGGCTGCCATCAACGTTACGGAAACATCCGATGTCGTGGTTGCCGTGAAAGCCCTGACGGAAGACGAGCGCGGTCCGGATTCGGTGGTGGAAGCGGCAGGGAATCCCGCAACCTGGCAGCAGGCTCTCGCAATGGTCCGCCGCGGCGGTGTTGTCAATTTCTTCAGCGGTCTGCCTTCGGGCACGCGCGTGGAAATCGAGCCCGCAGCGATTCACTATTCGGAGATCAAGCTCATCTCGCCTTTCCACCATACTCCCAGGTTCTTCCGCGAAGCTCTGGAAGCCATCCGCCGCGGAGACATCTCGGCGCATGACTTCGTCAGCGAAGAAATCCGGTTGACGGATTTGCCGCGGGCGTTCGAGCGCATGAAGTCACGCAGCGGGGAAATCAAGTTAGCCGTAAGGCCGTAGTTTTCATGCGACCAAACCCGCCCATCATTCCGAGCGAAGCGAGGAATCTCTCTTTTGATGCTGCTCCCCGGTGAACTTGAGATTGCGGCGCACGCGCCTGCGCCCGGGTGCTCGCCCGCAGCCGCGCAGCAATACACACGCTGGCTGGCGACGCACCACTACGAAAACTTCAACGTCGTCTCGTGGCTGCTTCCGAAAGCCCTGCATCAGCATTTTTACAACGTGTACGCGTATTGTCGCTGGGCGGATGATCTGGGCGATGAAGTGCCCAATGCGGCGCGCGCGCTGGAATTGCTCGATTGGTGGGAGCGTGAGCTTGAAGCCTGTTACGAAGGAAAGCCGTCGCATCCGGTTTTTGTGGCGCTGCGCGAGACCATCGCTGCGAAAGATATTCCCAGGCAGCCATTTGCGGACCTGCTGAAGGCCTTCCGGCAGGACCAGACCGTCAAGCGCTATGCGACGTGGGGCGCTGTGATGGACTATTGCGTGTACTCGGCGAATCCGGTGGGGCGGCTGGTCTTGTATCTTTGTGGCTATCGTGACCAAGAGCGGCAGACGCTGTCGGACGCCACCTGTACGGCGTTGCAGCTCGCCAATTTTTGGCAAGACGTCTCATGGGACTTGGAAAGGGGGCGGATTTACATTCCGCTCGACGCCGTTGCGGCGCAGGGTCTCACCGAGGGCGACATTGTCGAGCGGCGCTTCGACAATCGCTACGTGCGCCTGATGAAGGATCTGATCGCGCACACGCGCACGTTTTTTGCCGAAGGCATGCCTCTGGCAAAAATGGTGGATGCACGCCTCAGTGTGGACCTCGAGATGTTCAGTCGGGGCGGGCTGGCCGTGCTCGATGCCATCGAGGCGATGGGTTACGACACCCTCCACCGCCGTCCCGCAGTCAGCAAGCTGAAACAAGCTCGGCTCTTGGGCCGCACGCTGGCGTGGCACGTGTTCGGCAAGAATCCGAAATCAGACGAGATTGCGGCTGCACCTTCCGTCGTAGGGTCCCAGCAGCTGTCCCGACCCCGCCGGGACGCTGCGCCCGAGTTGGGCACTACGATTGCGGATTCCTACGCAGAATGCCACCGCGTAGCGCGCGCGGCGCACAGCAATTTCTACCATGCCTTTTTTCTTCTTCCGAAACCGAAGCGGGATGCGCTGGCGGCCCTGTATGCGTTTATGCGCCTCGTGGATGACGTTTCCGATGAAGGACAGGACCTCGCCGCGAAACAGCGCGGTCTCGCAAGATGGCGCGCCGCTCTCGACCAAGCGATCACCGGGCAGGCGCAAGTCTTTGACGGCACGGCCGCTTTGGCCTCGCCGGCTACGGCCTTGAATAGTGCGGCGGAGATCTTGCCCGCATTGGTGGACACGATGCTGCGGTACAAAATGCCCGCGCGCTATCTGCATGATCTGATCAGTGGAGCGGAGATGGATTTGACCGTGAGGACCTACCCGACGTTCGAGCGGCTGCGCGAGTATTGCTATCGCGTGGCCGGTGCTGTCGGATTAACGTGCACGCATGTTTTTGGCTTCCACGATGCGCGCGCACTGGACTTGGCTGACAAACTGGGACTGGCGTTCCAATTGACGAACATAATCCGCGACGTGCACGAGGATTACCAACTCGGGCGCCTGTACCTTCCCGAAGAGGATCTGGCGCGTTACCGGGTCTCGCCTCAGGATTTTGGCGGCAGCGAAGCGACGCTCGGGGTTCGAGAGTTGCTCCGGTTCGAAGCCGAGCGCGCCTGGCAGTTCTATGAGGAAGGTTCCGCCTTGCTGGGCCTGATCGATCCGGACAGCCGCGGCGCCTTGTGGCTGCTGGTGCATACTTACAGCGCGCTGTTGGGGCGTATCGAGTCGCTGGGTTTCGCGGTCTTCGGCGAGAAGGTCCGGCTTCCCAAGACTGAAAAGATGATGTTCATCGCCAAGGCGCGTTTCGGACGCCACACGGAAGAGAATATCCTTGAAAAGCGTGATCGTGATCGGCGGCGGGCTGGCGGGACTGGCAGCCGGCGTCGCGCTGGCTGAAGCGGGCTGGCGCGTGCGTTTGTTTGAGCAGCGTCCCTTCCTTGGCGGCCGGGCAACGTCCTATGTGTTGCCCGACGGCGAACACGTTGACAATTGTCAGCACGTGACTCTCGGTTGCTGCACCAATCTCGAAGACTTTTACCGCCGCGTCGGTGCTGCGGACAAGATCAAGTTTTTTGAACGCCTGCTATTTCTTGATCCGCAAGGCCGGCGAGGAGAGATGCGGGCCGGCATCCTTCCTGCGCCGTTTCATCTGACGGGATCATTCGCGGCCTTTGCTCCTTTGGCCCTGCGGGACAAGCTGTCCATCGCGCGGGCCTTGCTCGATATTCTGCGGACCAATGGGAATCCGCCGGATCTCCAGCAAAGCGGCGGGATCTCCATGCTGGAGTGGCTTCGCCGGCGCGGCCAGACGCAGGGCGCGATCGAACGCTTCTGGCGCGTTGTCCTCGTGAGCGCTCTCGACGAGGAACTCCATCGGACCGACGCGCATTTCGGTGTTGACGTTTTCTGGAAAGCCTTTCTTTCCAACCGCACGGGCTACCGCATAGGAGTGCCCGCGGTGCCGCTCTCTAAGCTGTACGACGGATGCAAGGCGGAGATCGAGCGTCGTGGCGGCGAAGTCGTGCTCAGGTCACCGGTGCGCGGCCTGAAAATCGAGAACGGCGAACTCGCTGGCGTGCGCTTCGACGAGGGGCGCGAAGAAACGGCCGATGCCTATGTTTTCGCTGTGCCGCATACCGCGCTAACGGAGTTACTGCCGGAGAGCGTCAAGCAAAGCGATCCTGGATTGAAGAACCTGGACAAGATCAAAGTGTCCCCAATTACCGGTGTGCATTTGTGGTTCGACCGGCCCGTCATGGCCGAACCATTTGTGACGCTCTTGGATACCACCACCCAGTGGATTTTCAATAAGACCGCTCTCTACGGCGATTCGAACGGAGCAGGGGAGAGCGCTCCCGATGGACAGTACCTCCAACTGGTGATCAGCGCGTCTTATGATTTATTGCCGAAGCCGCGGCAGGAGATCGTCGATCTGTGCTTGAAAGAAGTGCGCCAGGCTTTGCCGGCTGCCCGCAACGCTCAACTGCTGAAGGCCACCGTGATCAAAGAACCGGCGGCCACATTCTCACCGGAGCCGGGTGTGGATCGCTGGCGCCCAAAGCAACAGACATCCGTGCGACGCTTGTTTCTGGCGGGAGATTGGACTGCCACCGGCTGGCCCGCAACAATGGAAGGCGCGGTGCGCAGTGGTTATTTGGCCGCGGAAGCTCTGCTTCGCGTTGCCGGGACCCCGCACAAATTTGTGCAACCGGATCTCGAGCCCGATGGATTTGTCGCTATGTGGTTGGGCAAGCAGAGCACTGCGTCCCGGGCCGGAGGAAACGGATCGCCCATCTCTGGCGTCTAATCATTGATTGCTGATCTTCGTTCACGGTGCAATTGATTCGTAATCGCCGACGCGCCTCTCGTTGATCGTAAGGCCTTCGGCAAGCGCGTCGAGCTTTTTATATTCGGCGCGGTGGGCTGCCAGGAATTCTTCATGGGCTTGACGGGATTTCCAGAAATCCAGGGTGAGGTAAATCGCAGGACGAAAGGGATCGCGCAGAAGACAGGTCTCCTGGTAGTTGGAGTCGCACCGGAACAGCACAGCCCATTCACCGGCCGGGCCATAGACTTTCTCGAATCTTTCTTCACAACCCGGCTTGACTTCGTACTCCCATAGGGCTAAAAACATAGAGGTCCCATCTCCTGCTCTCGGACGTACGCATCTCTGCAAGCAAACTCTAGGGAATGATTGCGCAGTCCGCCCGAGTGTAGCAATCCGATTGGATTCAAGCCTAGTTGGTAAGCGCGGGAGCGCGAAAGCATAAATCCTAGTTGTTGCAGTCCGTCGAGACTGACGGACGGAGGCGTTTGTGGATCGAAAGTACGGTCACCGCGGTTACCGCGACGCAGAAAAACACGAAAAGAAGGATAAATCGCACGACCGCAAGCCGCCCTCCGGCGGGCCGCGCGGCGCCGATCAATTCGGCCCGCGCACCCCGCGCATGGTCGGCACCGTGACGCGCGCGCGATGCTCGAATTGTGGCGCAGTGCTCGCGCCGGGCTTCGATCCCAACGGCACGTGTCCCAAGTGCCAGTTCGAGTTGCACTGCTGCAAGCAGTGCCGCTTCTTCGATTCCGGCGCGCAGTTCGAGTGCACCCAGCCCATTCGCGAGCGCATCTCGCCCAAAGACGCGAAGAATTCCTGCACCTTCTACGAATTCCGCATGACCGTGGAAAAGGATACGGCGCCCACTTCTTACGCCCAGCCGGCCGCCGCCGGTTCTCGATCACCCGCGCCTCCGCGTCCCAATGATGCCCGCCAGGCCTTCGAGGATTTGTTCAAGAAGTAGCAAGGCCATGAAATCCTCGCGGCGCTCCTTCCTCGAAGCTGGCCTCGGTCTTCCTGTCCTTCTCGGCGCAACTCCATCGCTGGCTGTCACGTCGCAAGCCGTGGAAACAACCGCCTCAAAAGACTCTTCCTTCGATCCCTGGGTGGAAATTCACCGGGAAAACCTCCGCCACAACGTTCAGGAAATTTCACGCCGCATCGCTTCGCGGCCCATCCTGGCGGTGATCAAAAACAACGGATACGGCATGGGCGTCGCCAATGTCGCTCGGCTCCTCGAGCCACAACCCGAAATCTTCGGCTTCGCTGTCGTCAAACTTCACGAAGCCATCTGCCTGCGCGATGCCGGCATCCGCAAGCGCATCCTGCTTCTCGGCCCGTTCGACGAAAAGAATCTTGAAGATGCCGTTGCTCGCAGCATCATACCGATGGTCTACACGCCGCTCGGCCCAGCGCTCGACAACATTGCGGCGAAAACGCAAAAGCCCGTCCCGCTGCACATCTGCGTCGATACCGGCATCGGCCGCGTTGGCGTCCCGTACTACCAGGCCGCACCGCTCGTCCGCGACCTCGCCGCCCGCAAGTCCGTGCAAATCCAGGGAACCATGATGACCTTTACGGAGGACCCAGACTTCGACAAGGAGCAGCTCCGCCGGTTCAACAAAACCTGTGCGGCCTTGGAAAAAGAAGGGATCTCTCTCGGAAAGAGGCATGCTGCTTCCAGCTTCGGCCTCTTCCAGCATCCCGATGCATTTTTCGACATGGTGCGCCCGGGCATGGCGATTTACGGCATCTATTCCGAAAACGAATTTCGACGCATCTCAATCATGGACCTTCACCCCGCCATTAGCCTGAAGGCCCGCGTGATTTATGCGAAGAAGTTGCGCGCGGGCGACAGCGCCGGCTACAACCGCGCGTACGTCGCCAAAGACGACGTTTGGGTGGCCACCCTACCTGTCGGCCACGCCGATGGCTGGCCGCGCACCGCCCCGAAAGGAGCGAAGGTTCGCATCAAAGACGATTTGTACCCCGTGATCGCCTCGGTCTCCGCCAGCCATTGCATCGTGGAAATCGGCAGGGAAGAGCGCATCAAAATCGGCGACGTTGCCACTTTTTTCGACGCCCAGCCCGGCTCCCGTCCCGAGGACATTTCGGAAGCTTGCGGTGCCTCCGTCTACGACCTCACCATGCACCTCAGCCCCCTCCTTCCGCGCCACTTCGTGTAATGGACTCCTTTGCAAGCGGCTTCCAGCCGTCTTTTTCTTCCTTCGCGCCGCTCTGAACCCACCTCCCTTTGCCTTTATATGATTGTTTATATATTCCCAGGTAAACCAGACCTTCACCTCGCCACGTGCGAGGAACACGTACGATGCCCGCATGGCAAAACCCTCGTACGCGTTCCATTTAGTACTACGCAATTCAGCCGACAAAGTACTAGGGTCTTTACTCGATTGTTACTGGCGCGGACGAATGGTATCCAAATGGAGACGTGAGGTAGCTGAAGGGGGTTCCGAGAAGCTGATCAAGGGACCAAGCGCCGCACCACACAGAGGAACCATCGACGCGCCAATCAAATCACTTCCAGCCCATGACCTAGAGGAACGCCTTCTAGCCGGATCAGCGCGCCCTCACACCTCAAGTTTGCCCAGTCAAGGTCTGAGCGACATGCCTTTGGACAATACGCTCAGTGGCAGAATCGAAAGGCGGCTTCCCATTATCGTCATGGTGCGCCTCGCACAGGCTGCACCCGCGGGTACCGATGGAGAAGAGAGAACGTATACTGATAACATCAGTATACACGGCGCTCGCGTATTCTCCAGACGCTCCTGGCAACCTGGTGACCAGGTAATGGTAACTCCCGTGAACCAAGAATCAGCGACTTGCGGGAAGGTGGTTTATTGCCAAAGGCTGGCGGACGGCCGTTACGGCATCGGGGTGACGTTCCAAGATCACCCCGTCACATGGTCCGCCTTGCACAAATATGACGGCACATGAATCGGCCTGCGCACCGAATCGAAAGTTCAGCTAGAGCGTATCATCGGGACATTGTCCAAACGTACCGTTGAAAGTGCGGCATAAAGATCGTTTGATTCTACTGTTTGACAGCACCGCGTACCCCACCTGGAGAAGGCAGCGCGATGGCGACCGGGCCACCTTCAAGTCGCACGGAAATCCGCACCCCCATGAAGGTGCCTGTGGAGCTCTACAGCTTCGAGAATGCCACCTATGAACTCACCTACACCCTCGACGTCAGTCCTCACGGCGCCCGCGTCTTGACCAAAGACCCGTGGCAATCGAACCAGCACCTTACCGTCAGATCGGTCCAGGGGAACCTGTATTCGCGCGCGCGGGTTGCTTATTGCCAATCCCTCGAGGGCCGCTCCTTTGCCATCGGCGTGGAATTGCGTCAAGCAACAGCGGATTGGACGCCCACCAAGAAGCATTCACTTTAGCTCTGTCCTCAGCGCCCTGTCTGAAACCACAGTGGACGGATCCGACCCTGCAAGCAAAAACTGCTCCCGCTGCACCACGGACGGTATTACCATCGGGGATGCGGAACCCAGCCACGGACCGTTCATTGCAAAGCGCCCCTCTTAGCAACATGGAGGCGCGGTAGGAGGCTCAATGACCAAGCGAAACGCAACGATTCTTTGCGGATTGTTTTTGGGCTGCGGAGTTTTTCTGGACCTTCGAGGCTCAGCGCATGCGCGCGGCGTAGCATGGACGCTTGAGGCGAAGGACGATCGCAACCCGGCCCTGGCACGCCCGGCGACTGGCGTTGCTGAACTCAAGGTTGCGATCAAGGAGTGGGAGGTGCCAACCAAAGGGGCGCATCCGCATGATCCTGCGGTGGGCGGCGATGGCGCGCTGTGGTTTACCGAGCAACTGCAGAACAAGATTGGGCGCGTCGATCCGAGAACCGGGGCGTTCAAGGAATATCCGTTGAAGATCGAGGATTCCGGCCCGCACGGACTGGTGGCCGATTCCAGCGGCAACATCTGGTTCACCGGGAATGGCAAAGGATACATTGGCAAGCTCGATCCGCGGACGGGTGCGGTGACCGAATACAAGATGCCGGACGCCAAGGCGGAAGATCCGCATACCCCGGTGTTCGATGGGCGCGAGATTATGTGGTTCACGGTGCAGGTGGGCAACTTTGTTGGCCGGCTCGACCCTCGCACCGGAAAGATCGATCTGAAAACACCGCCGACGGCGAATTCGCATCCTTACGGGATCGCGGTGAGCCACAAAGGCATCCCGTTTTTCTGCGAATTCAACACCAACAAGATGGCGAAGATCGATCCGCAGACCATGGAGATCACCGAATTCAAGCTGCCGGAAGGAGCGCGGCCGCGGCGCATGGCCATCGACGCGAGCGACAACGTTTATTTTACGGATTACAACGGCGGGAATTTGGGACGGCTTGACCCTGCGACGGGCGCGGTGAAAATGTGGCCTTCGCCGGGCGGCGCGGGATCTGCGCCTTACGGAATCACCATCACACTGGATGGCCTGGTATGGTACAGCGAATCGGGAGTGAAGCCGAATACAATTGTTCAGTTCAACCCGAAGACGGAACAATTTGCGCGCGCCGCGATTCCCTCGGGAGGCGGGACGGTGCGAAACATGGCTGCGACTTCGGATGGGCGCGTGTACCTGGCGTGCAGCGGCGTGAACAAAGTGGGTGTGGTTGAACGCCTGCCCTGAGGCGATTCCTTAGAAAGTAGCCATAGGTCCCCTTGCTTTCTGTGGCCCGTGGCTCCCGAGTGGGGAGCTCCGAAAACTCAATGAATGGAGTATCGCCGCACCGAGAGAGAGATGGGGAGGCCCACGCAGAACATGTGGATGACCACTCCGATGACCATCATCTTGAAAGAAAAGGGATATTTCCTCGCCGCCGAAAGCGGCACGACGATGCGATTCATGAAAAAGTAGACGGCCACCCCATACAGAACGCCCGAAAGTACGGCATGGTCTACGAGGAAGCGCACACCTCGGCTCATCGCAAAGTAGACCGTGGCGGCTCCGAAGGCGATAACAAAGTGGCAGAAAAGACCCAGTGCCGCCGTTGCAAGTCCTCCCTCGAGAGATCGCGGCCCCAGCAATCCCGCGGCGATCCCTTGCAACAGGCGAATCGGCCTGAGTCCCAAGTATCCATAAACGATGAACGCGGCGGTGATATCCAGGACGCCACACGCCGTGCCGCCCCACAGGATTGCGAGCAGAGCATAGGGTTTCTGCAACGAGAACGCTACGCTGGCTGGATTCATGGTGGTTGACCCTTAGGAGGATAACCTAAAAATCGGCTCACGGCGCATCCTCAGAGGAATCGGCCGGTGGAGCACCTTCAACATCATGAGACGACTTTGGGTGTGATTTTTCTCGTACGAGTTTCCCAGCACGAGGTGCGCGATCGAAATCTTCACATTTTGAAAATCACCTGGCGCTCATTCCCCGCTTGCACCCCAGTTGGTTCCACGGCGCTGGGGCGGAAAAAAGCTCGAATGTGGAATCCATACATTTTCCGAGAAGGCCGAATGATGCATTTCTTGATTGGATTTCTGATCGCCGTGGCGGTGGGGCTAACGGGAATTGGCGGCGGCAGCTTTACCGTTCCGGCCGTCGTGCTCATCGCCGGGTTGCCAGCCAGTGAAGCAGTGGGCACCGCCTTTGTTTTTGCTGGAGCCATTCGCCTGGTCGCCGCGCCGTTCTACATGCTGCGCAAGCACGTCCATGCGCAGTACTTATGGCTTCTCTTGAAAGGGGCGGTGCCGGGATTGCTGGCCGGCACGTTCGCGCTTCGACTGCTCAGCAAAGACGCTGGCAGCCCCGGGGTCATTATCCTCCTGGGCATTCTGCTTGCGGCATCGTCAGCCGTCACCTTTGCGCCACGCATTCAGAATCCCAGGTTCGCGAAAGAAAATGCCCGCTGGCTGCCATGGCTGGCTCTGCCGAGGTCAGCGGCGGTCTTGAAGGCGTCTCGGTGGATTCGACCACGCGAACGCGCTGCGCGGCGTTCCGAGTCTGTGTCGGTACTTAGTTTTTGCGTGTCGCGACCACAACATGTTGCCAGGAGATAGTTGGCCTCACACAATTCATGGCCACGACTTGTAGTTGCCACACAGACTCGTGCCGGCCGGCTTAGATACCAGTTGAACGGATGGTGTTTTCGGCCCACCGTCTTCGGATTTCAGCCAAGAATTGCTCCTTGTCCTTTTGCATTTGCCGGACAAGCGCTTGATTGGCGGTATTCTCGTGCCTGGCTGCCCAGAGGACCATTTCTGCGAGAACCGGTGCAAGAGCAATTCCTTTTGCTGTAAGCAAGTAAAACAGCTTTCGCCCGTCTGAAGCGTCTCGTTCCGTGGTGATGATTCCATGAGCTTGCAGCTTCCGCAAGCGATCTGCCAATATGTTCGTCGCGATTCCTTCGTAGGACCCGAGGAATTGCTTGTAGGTCCGAAATCCGCGCAGCATCATGTCGCGGAGAATCAATAGGGACCAGCGATCGCCCAGCATCTCCACGGAAGCGTTCAGCGGACACCCCGAGCGGCGCTTTGGACTCGGCTTCTTGGCTCGCATATTTGCACAGTAGCACTTTTCACTTGCATTTTGCAAGTAAGATGTGCACACTGACTCCCGTTACACACGCGACCCTTAGCCGAAGTCACATTGCCCCAGCTGGAGGAAAAACTCATGCAATCTGCTATGCGAACAGCTCCCGCGTCAAAGAAGGGGCTCTGGGCTGGACGCGTCATCAGCGCCCTCGCGGTGCTGTTCCTGCTTTTCGACGCCGTCATTAAATTGATGAAGGCGCCACCTGTCCTGGAGGCATTCCGTCGTCTTGGATATCCTGAGAACCTCGCTCCGGGAATCGGCATCCTCTTGTTGGCTTGCATTGTCGTCTACGTGATTCCGCGTACTTCCGTCCTTGGTGCGATCTTGCTGACAGGGTATCTTGGCGGCGCAGTCGCAACCCATGTGCGCGTCCGCGATCCCCTTTTCTCGCACGTCCTCTTCCCGGTCTACATGGGCGTGCTGATCTGGGGAGGGCTCTTCCTTAGAGATCACCGGCTGCGCGCACACATTCCTCTGCGAGGTTAGCTTGCGGTGTGGGTGTAGCATAGTGTGCTTTCCTGGGCAAAAGGTTTCGATTCGCCTTAATTCATGCATACGCGAAATGAAGAAAGGAGTGAGCGATGAGCAAGGTAAGGGTACTGGTTGGCACACGAAAGGGCGCGTTCATCCTGACATCGGACGGCAAGCGCGAAAAGTGGGACGTTGGTGGTCCCCACTTTGCGGGCTGGGAGATGTACCACCTCAAGGGATCTCCGGCTGATCCGAATCGGCTCTACGCGTCGCAGACCAGCGGTTGGTTCGGACAAGTTATCCAGCGATCCGATGATGGCGGCAAAACTTGGACACAGCCAGGGACGCCGCCGGGCGAACGGACCACGCCGGAGGGAATGCCCAAAGGCGAGAGCAACAAGTTCGTGTACGACACCTCCACCGAAACCGGTAAACCCCTTACTACCCATCAATGGTACGACGGCACCCAACATCCGTGGGAGTTCAAGCGAGTTTGGCATCTGGAGCCGTCGCTTACCGATCCGGACACAGTTTACGCCGGCGTGGAAGACGCCGCGTTGTTCCGCTCGAAGGACGGCGGCAAATCGTGGCAGGAGCTCTCCGGACTGCGCGGCCATGGCTCAGGGCCAGGGTGGCAGCCGGGCGCCGGCGGGATGTGTCTGCACACGATCGTTCTGGACCCCGGCAATCCCCAGCGAATGTTCATCGCCATCTCGGCGGCAGGCGCGTTCCGGACCGACGATGCCGGCAAAACGTGGCGACCTATCAACCGTGGGCTGAAGTCCCAATACATTCCCAATCCGGAGGCGGAAGTCGGGCATTGCGTTCACCGCATCGCCATACACCGGTCGCGCCCCGGTGTGCTGTTCATGCAGAAGCACTGGGATGTGATGCGCAGCGATAACGCCGGCGATTCGTGGCAAGAGGTCAGCGGGAATTTGCCGACGGATTTCGGGTTCGTGATTGACGTGCACGCGCACGAGCCGGAAACGATTTACGTCGTGCCGATCAAGAGCGACGGGGAGCACTTTCCCCCAGACGGGAAGCTGCGCGTGTACCGCAGCCGGTCGGGAGGGAACGAATGGGAGGCGCTTACGAAAGGTCTGCCGCAGAGCGACTGCTACGTCAATGTGTTGCGCGACGCGATGGCCGTGGACTCGCTCGATAAATGCGGCGTATATTTCGGCACCACGGGCGGGCAGGTGTACGCTTCTGCCGACGCAGGGGACAACTGGGCTCCCATTGTCCGAGATCTGCCGGCCGTGCTTTCTGTGGAGGTCCAAACACTGCCATGATCCGAGTCATACTCCCGCCACATCTGCGGGGACTGGCGCGCGTCAGCGGCGAGGTGAAGCTCGACATTGAGGGCCAGGCCACTCAGCGCTCGGTCATCGACGCGCTCGAGGCAAGCTATCCAATGCTGCGCGGGACGATCCGCGACCACGTCACGCAACAGCGCCGTCCGTTCCTGAGGTTCTTCGCCTGCGAGGAGGATCTGTCCCACGAACCGCCGGACGCCCCACTGCCCGACGCGGTCGCGTCTGGGGCGGAGCCTCTGCTGATATTAGGAGCCATCGCCGGCGGTTAAGGGCCAGTGCTGCTGCGGCTGTCCCACGCCACCGGAAACGTTTCCCAGGTCGGTGATTTTCGATTGAATGACGTACGGAGAGGCGTTTATCAGGAGGTCGTCGAGCCCGAGCGGCTCGTCTTTACCAGCGCGGCGTTAGACGAAGAGAGCAACGCGCTCTTTGAAGTGCTGAATACCGCGACCTTCGCCGAGCAGAGTGGCAAAGTGAAACAAATCTCGCTGGCGCGCGTCATCAATAGGACCGCTAAGGCCGTCCTATATCTTGCGGGGATGGAAGAGGGCTGGAGCCAAAGCCTGGATCGTCTCGGCGAATTACTGGCGAAGCCCTAAGTTTTCGCTGGGATGTCCTGGCCCAAATCGGTCTAGAAATAAACGCCCGGATGGAGGGAACAAGCTATGTCATTCCTTCGTGATTTGAAAGTTGCGTTCCGCTCGCTCGCGCGCACCAAGGGGCTTGCCGTCACCGTGGTGCTCACGCTGGCGCTCGGCATCGGCGCCAACGCCGCCATCTTTAGCTTGGTCCGCGGCGTGCTCCTCCGCCCGCTTGTCAACCGCGACGAGAATCGCCTCATTTACATCCAACAAAGCGCGCCTGGTGTCAGCCCCGGGGGCGTCCCATTCTCCGTGCCGGAAATTCAGGACCTGCGCTCAAGCGTCAAAGCACTCAACTCCTTCGGCGAGTTCTCCACCATTGGTTTCACCATGATCGGCCTCGGCGAGCCCCGGGAAGTTCGCGCCGGCGTGGTTGACGGCTCCTATTTTGACGTGGTGGGCCTGCATCCGGTCCTCGGCCGTCTCATCGGCCCGCAAGACGACGGTCCTAAAGCCGCTGGCGTCGTCGTCCTCACGTATCGTTTCTGGACCACGACTCTCAAGAGTGACCCTTCCGTCATCGGTAAAACCGTTCGTCTCGGCAGCATGGGCGATAGATCTGCCACGATCATCGGCGTCCTCGAACCCTCTATCCCCTATCCTGCGAATACTGAAATCATTGCCAACATTGTCACCAGCCCGCACCATCTCTCCGCTACCATGGTCACCGGCCGTGTCCATCGCATGACCGAACTCTTCGGCCGCCTCGCTCCCGGCGTCACTCTCGATCAAGCCCGCACCGAGCTTCGCACCGTCTACGGCGCGATGCTCAAGGATCATCCCGACGCCTATTCGCCCCAAGCACATTTCCAAATCGACGCCAAACTCCTCCGTGAGCAAATCACTTCCGGCGCTCGAACCGTTCTCCTTGTTCTTCTTGCCGCTTCCGGCCTCGTGTTTATCATCGCTTGCTCCAACGTTGCCAATCTTATCCTCGCGCGCACCGTCCGCCGTGAGGGCGAGCTCGCTATCCGCGCGGCTCTGGGCGCAGGCGCAGGCGCGCTGCGCCGCACTTTGCTGGCGGAGAGTCTCATTCTTTGCGTCGCCGGCGCCGCTCTCGGGGTAATCGGTGCGCGACCGCTTCTCGCCGTGCTCGCTCGCTACGCCTCTCGCTTCTCCGTCCGCGCTCTTGACCTTACCGTAGACTCCAGCATGCTTTGGGTCGGCGCCATTCTCGCAGTCATCGCCGCCGTGCTCCTCGCTTATGTCCCGCATCTTCCAACCGCCAATACCTCGCAAACTCCCGGCCTGACCAGCGGCGGAGTCCGCATCACCGGCAGCACGAATCGCCGCCTTCGCATCTTTGCCGTCACGCAAATCGCAGCCTCCTTCATGTTGTTAGCCGGCGCCAGCATGCTTCTCAAAACGCTCATCGCCCTGCAGACAGCGCAGACGGGTCTCGACACGCGGCACGTCCTCGCCATCAACGTTCCCGCTATGTCCTACGGAAAAACGCCTCAGCAAGTCGTCGATTTCTACAAGGAATCGATCCGCCGCGTTGATGCGCTACCAGGCGTGACCAAGACCGCCTTCGGCATGGTTGCTCCCTGGCGGGATGCCGGCACTTTCGGTCCCGGCTTGCAATTCTCTGCAGGCGGTCACGTCCGTGCCCCCGGCGAAGAGGATCCTCGCGCGCAGATGCGCGTCATCTCTCCCGGCTTTTTTGCCGCCCTCGGCGTTCCCATCGTTGCTGGACGCGATTTCAACGCGCTTGATGGCCAAAGCAAAGAGCCCGTCGCCATCGTCAGCGAAACGCTCGCCAGGCGCATGTTCCCGGATCAGGACGCCGTCAATCGGCATGTCTATTGGACGGATCCGGTGTTGAAATTCATCCCCGGCTTTAGCGCCGCGCCGCACCGCATCATTGGCGTCACCGCTGATATTGACGATGAACACGTCGTTCCTGGACCCACCCTCACCGTCTATAGCACCTTTGAAGAGGGTCCCATGTTTGGCGGCCGCCTCTTCATCCACACCAGCGCCAATCCCTATTCACTCGTTACCCCGATCACGCGCATGATTCGCGACATGTCCGCCGAACAGCCCGTCGAGCATGCCGCCACTCTAGAAGACATCCGCGCCGAAGTTCTCACTCCGGATCGTCTCAACACCGTTGTGTTCGGTGTCTTTGCAGCCGTCGCGCTTGCCATTGCCTTGGTCGGCGTCGCTGGCGTTCTGGCCTTCTCCGTCAGCGCCCGCACGCGTGAATTCGGCATTCGCCTCGCGCTCGGTTCCCCACCGAAGCACCTCCTCGCCGGAGTAATCGGCGAAGGAGCCGTAATGGCCGTCGCTGGCGTGGTCGCCGGCGCCGGCGGTGGCTACCTGCTCGCTCGCCTTGCAGGCAGCGTTTTCCTGGATATCAAAATGCCTGGCGCTTTGCCCGTGGTCATCTCTGCGTTCGTGCTATTGGCCGCCGCCGCCATCGCATCGGCGCTGCCGGCAGCGCGCGCCGCGCGCATTGACGTCATGCAGGCGCTGCGAGCGGACTGACCTGCTGATGTTAGATTCGGCTGTCGGAGCGCAGGTCGACGAGGCCCGCTCGAGGCAGGCCCGCTCAAGAACGTTCCCGACTGGGCGGAACGCAAAAGCAAAGCGGCTTAGAGGGAGCATCCTCTAAGCCGTTTCTTATCAACTGAAGAATGGTTGCGGGGGTCAGATTTGAACTGACGACCTTCGGGTTATGAGCTTGAAGGTCACTCTCTAAGTCCCATTGATTCGGTTGCCCTTACAACAATGAGACCCCCGAAATCGTCGTAAAAAGGCCAAGTTTTGGACCCCAGTTGGACCCCAGAATATGGGGTGAATCCCTAAGACGGCACAACTTTTTTCGGCACATTTACGAGAAAAACTCAGTCGCGTTTCTTTTGAATGTCGATTAGTGGTAGCCCGTCGTCCGTCCAGAATCAGTGACAAGAGTGAGATCACTGCCTACAAGCCGACTTCCCCGTACTAATCTCCTCGATGAGTGGATTGGCGATTTACCACTCATCGCGGATGTCGTAGCAAGCCAATTGGCAAAGTTCACCCGCCCAACGGGCCGGCAATACATCGAGAACAGGTTCCAACGGCAATCCGCATCCCCCGGCCCCTGATGCCAGGGCCTCCGCCGTGACGGCTCGCGCTCCTGCGCAGGTTGCGATGGCACTCTAATCGTCAGTTTAATGAGTAATTGCTCAAGGAAGCCTATTTGTTAAACCATGCACCCAGCTGCGATACGCGGCGCATGGGGAAGCATAAATTTGCGCAGGTGTCAGGGTTTAGAGATCAGGAAACAGAAATCGGGAACTCCAAAATCCACACTTGACATCGGCGAATAATTCACTACCATATGGTTGTGGATAAGCTAGATACAACATTTGCGGCTCTGTCTGATCCAACCCGCCGGGCGATGATCGAACGACTCTCCCATGGGCCTGCCTCTGTGCATGGATTGACGGAACCGTTTGCCCTATCGCAGCAGATGATTTCAAAACATATCGCCTACCTGGTGCGGGCGCGGATTGTGATCAAGACGAAGCGCGGAAGAGAGAGCGTGTGCACGCTCAGGCCAGAGGCGATCAAGACGGTCAGCGACTGGGCGACTAACTATCGCCGATTCTGGGAAGAGAGTTTCGACAAGTTGGATGTGGTTGTGAATCAAATGAAGAAAGCGGAGGTCAGAAATGACAAAAAACACGGTTAACGAGAAAGAGCGGATGGTGATCACTAGAGT
>Ga0209180_10000337_pt1 | contig 21334 bp, 13 predicted proteins | sample CZO8metaG_3_FD_188355 | JGI IMG/M metagenome (GOLD analysis project Ga0209180, IMG submission 188355) | Vadose zone soil microbial communities from the Eel River Critical Zone Observatory, Northern California, USA - CZOApr15con2H2.8 metaG... | ecosystem: Environmental > Terrestrial > Soil >...
CTTCGGTGCCAGCCGGAGAAGGTAATTTCAATGGTTTCGAAGAAGTGATGGCTGCCGCAGCGATCACCGGTGCACCACTTCACGTCGTGCACATACAGAGCACGGGCGGCCCGAACGTGGCGCAGGAACTTCAAATGATCGCGGAGGCGCGCAGTCGCGGCATGGACGTGACGACGGAAAGCTATCCTTACACGATGGGGATGACGAGCATCCAAGCGGCCCTTTACGATCACAAGGAGGAAGAACCCGATGGTTATTACGCTTCACTCTTGTGGCCAGCAACTGGAGAACACCTGACCAAAGAATCGTTCTTACGGTATCGAAGGCAGGGGGGAATGGTGATAGCTCCTGCGAACACCCCCGAAAACGTTCGTGCGGCAGTGGTGAGCCCCCTGACCATGATTGCCAGTGACGGGCATCTTGCGAAAGGAAAGGGGCATCCGCGAACGGCGGGCACGTACGCGCTTGTGCTGGGCCGCTACGTGCGCGAAGAGAAAGCCCTGACGCTGATGGACGCGCTGCGTAAGATGACATTGATGCCGGCGCAGCGGCTGGAAAAGCACGCACCGATGTTCAAAGATAAAGGGCGGATTCGCGTGGGTGCGGACGCGGATATCACCGTGTTTGATCCGGGGCGCGTCATCGACAAAGCGACCTACGAGAAGCCGCTGCAATACTCGCAAGGGATTCAGTTTGTGCTTGTCAATGGAGTTGCGGTCGTGAAAGACGGGCAACTCGTTGACGGGGTTTTTCCGGGCCGGGCGGCCCGCGCACCCATTTCGCAGTAAATAAGAAAGGTCAACCATACGTAACTCCATCACAGGGGGAATCTCAACTTGCACCTAACATTCGTCGACTGGGCCGCGATCGTCGGCTATCTGCTCATTACGCTTGTGCTGGGTTTGTATTTCCGGCGGCAGTCGGCACAAAGCACGGCGGATTACTTCGTTTCCGGCAGAAACGTCTCCTGGTGGCTGGCGGGAACATCGATGGTGGCGACCACGTTTGCAGCGGATACGCCGCTGGCGGTGACCGGACTTGTCTATGCGAACGGAGTGGCGGGAAACTGGTTGTGGTGGAGCTTTTTGCCCTCGGGAATGATGACGGTCTTCTTGTTCGCGCGGCTGTGGAGGCGATCCGGGTTGATTACCGATGTGCAGTTCGCAGAATTCCGTTATCACGGGAAGCCTGCGGCGTTCTTGCGTGGTTTTCGCGCCGTCTACCTGGGATTGCTGATGAACTGCCTGATTCTTGGGTGGGTGACGAAGGCGATGGTGAACATCATCAGCACGGCGATGGGCGTGAGCGATGCCAAAGCACTGGCCATTTGCGTTTTCTTCTTGATGCCGTTCACGGGAATTTATGTTTCGCTCGGCGGATTGTGGGGCGTGCTGTGGACGGATTTGTTCCAGTTCGTACTCAAAATGGCGATTGTGATTTCGGTCGCGTGGTTCGGAGTGCGCGCGGTTGGAGGGATGCCGCAGCTTCTGGCGGCGCTGGCAGCGAAGCGCGCGGCTGCCGGGCCGGGCGCGAGCGACATCACCGCTTTGTTGCCGGATTTTTCGCGCGGCCTGACCGGCGAAGCATTATGGACGCTGCCCGTGATCACCTTCGTCGTGCATTTGGCGGTGCAGTGGTGGGCGTTCTGGTATCCGGGAGCGGAGCCGGGCGGCGGCGGCTACATCGCACAGAGAATCTTCAGTGCACGGGATGAGCGGCATGGATTGTTGTCGGTGTTGTGGTTCAACCTGGCGCACTATGCGCTGCGGCCCTGGCCGTGGATTCTGACAGCGCTCGTCGCGGTCGTTCTCTATCCCGGGCTGGCACAACCGGAACGCGGCTACATGTTGGTGGCAACACGACAGACGCCGCATGCACTGCTTGGGATTTTGCTCGCGGGATTCATGGCGGCGTTCATGTCCACGGTCGCTACGCAATTGAACTGGGGGAGTTCCTACCTGGTGGAAGATTTTTACCGGCGCTTCCTGAAGAAAGACGCGAACGAGTCGCATTACGTGAATGTTTCGCGGCTGGCCACGGCGTTTCTGGTGCTGGCTGCGGCCGGGGTTGCTTGGGAACTGAAATCCGTTTCTGAAGGATGGAAAATCGTCCTTGAGCTGGGCGCAGGGACAGGCGGCGTGTATCTGCTGCGTTGGTACTGGTGGCGCGTAAATGCCTGGAGTGAGATTTCCGCGATGCTTGCGGCGCTGGTCACCACGGTCGCCCTGCATTCCAGCGCGCTGTGGATGGCGATTGCGGGGAGGACGGCGCCGTTCCGTGGTTCGGATCCAGTGATCTTCGCGAAGACGGCTTTGTGTACAACGGGTGTGACCACCCTGGTATGGATCGGAGTCACACTGCTAACGCCTGCGGAAGAGCGAGATACCCTCGTGAGATTTTACCGGAAGGTGCGGCCGCAGCTCACGGGATGGAAACCGATCGCGAAACTAGTGGGCGATGAGCTGCCAACACAAGACCTCGGCAAGAATCTGGTGAGCTGGCTGCTGGGATGCGTCCTCATCTATTCCGCGCTTTTCTGCATTGGCGAATGGTGCTTTGGCCGTTATCAAGAAGGCTTTTTTCTCGCGATTGTCGCGATGATCTGCGGACTAGCCATCTCGCGGCTGATGCCGAAATCAACGGAGTGGCGAACGAATTAGAATGACGGATTCGACTCGAGTGGTTCGTCCGGGCACTCATCACGCCGTCCTCGCAGGATTTCTCGGCTGGACGCTCGACGCCTTTGATTTCTTCATCGTTGTTTTTTTGTTCGATACGCTCGCCGGGCAGTTCGGCGTGAGCAAGAAAGACATTGTTCTTACGACCACTGCGACACTCGCGATGCGCCCCGTCGGAGCGCTGCTCTTCGGTTTGCTTGCCGACCGCTTCGGACGCCGCATCCCGCTGATGGCCAACGTGATCTATTTTTCGATGATCGAGTTGATGTGCGGTTTTTCTCCAAACTTTACAGTCTTCTTCATATTGCGCGCATTGTTCGGTATTGGCATGGGCGGCGAATGGGGCGTCGGCGCGTCACTGGCGATGGAAGCGGCGCCGGTCAGGTGGCGGGGAATCCTCAGCGGAATTCTGCAGAGCGGCTATTCGATCGGATACCTGCTGGCGGCTATTGCCGCGAGATTCCTCCTGCCCGCCTGGGGATGGCGTCCGATGTTCTGGATTGGCGCGCTGCCCGCGCTGCTGGCGCTTTATATCCGAACGAAAGTTCCAGAATCGGAAGCGTGGAAACAGCATCGCGCAGCAAGTACTGCGCAGGTTTTGCGCATCGTTGTTGGTGAATGGAAACGCTTCGCCTATCTCATCGTCCTCATGACCTTCATGATGTTTCTCTCGCACGGCACGCAGGACCTTTATCCCGATTTCCTACAGGAAGTCCATAAAGCGACGGCAGCGATGCGGGCAAACATGGCCATCCTTTACAACATCGGCGCGGTGATTGGCGCAGTGATCTTCGGCCATTATTCACAGGTTGCCGGGCGCCGAAAGAGTATGGTGGCCGCGCTGGGATTATGCTTGCTTATGATTCCGATGTGGGCGTTTAGCGGACATCTGGCCGTACTGGCGATCGGCGCCGTGCTGATGCAGGTCGGTGTCCAGGGAGCCTGGGGCGTGATTCCGGTGCATTTGAACGAATTGGCGGCGGATGCTGCGCGCGGGTTGATGCCTGGGCTGGCGTACCAATTAGGAATTCTGTTCGCCTCGCCGACAAATTTGATTCAATACGCACTCCGCGACCGCGTCGGGTATCAATGGGCGATCGCCGGCTTCGAGATCATTACGATTCTGACGCTGGCGACATTGCTCTGGAGCGGCTCCGAGGCGCATGGCCGGAGCTTTGTGCGCGCCACGCAATCGGATGTGGGCGAAATCGCGCTCTGAACGAGTTGTCTTTAGTCTGGGCCGAGTGCCGAAGAGCGCTGGTTCAGGCCTGTTCGGAGATACAAACGGTTTCGCCAGGCGGTGGATGGGCAGCGCAAGCCTGTGTTAAGATTTCTTGTATTGCGCGCCCTTAGCTCAGCTGGATAGAGCGTCTGGCTACGAACCAGAAGGTCGGGAGTTCGAATCTCTCAGGGCGCGCCAGTTTTTTGGCCGTTTCTCTTCAATAACTTCCAGCCGCACCCTCCATGACGTTTTGAACTCGTCCGCGTTGGACTGGTTTCAATTTCAGTCTACTTGATCCTCTTGACGTGGATTTCCTGTCCGTCAGCAAGGCGATCAGTAGTTTACCGGGCGTGTCACCAACGAATGCCCGTGCGTAGGCTACCCCGCGCGAGCGAGGCGGTCACTCGCAGTGCTTCATCTTGCGCGTGAGACGCCACCGGCTGGGCGAGCGCTCCTATGGGAGAGTGCTGACGGCCACGGTGTTGGTCCGCATGTGGACCTGCATGCCGGGCTCATGGCTTCGACCCTCAACCAATTTCGCTTGCGCCCGCCCCACCTTATTCGCGATGTAGTCTCTCGCCGCATGGTTGTTGGCCCCAAACGACGTATAGACGTATGTGATCTTCGCCGCATACCCTTTCGCCAGTGCCTCGTAGAAGTGCGGGACCACGGAGCCGCCCATCCAGATGTCGACCAGGTAGATCGACGAGAACAGGTTAGGACCGCCACTGGTCAGCACGTCGATCCCAGGCTTGTAGCCGCCTGAGAAGAGATAGAGGATCTGCTTGGACGGGGTGAAACTCTTCGTCTGGAGTGTTTTCATCAGGGAGCGATAGGCCAGGGTGCCGTTCACGTGGTTGCTGAGCGCAACGAAGATATGAAAACGGTCCTTAATGTTGCTCATGTAGTTCCACATGTAGACGCCACTATGAACCCTATGTACGTCGATGCCGCCAAACACCACCAGCAGCGGGGCCTTCGCATCGGGTGCCACGGACAGCTTCCCCTGGCCGGGAATGTCAATAGACGTGGCCGCGTTGGCGGCGGTATCAAGACCACCCATATCGATCCTTCCTTTCTCCGGGGTCCGATTCCCGGCGCCGGCTCGGCTTCTCGGTCAGCTGGACGGGGATGCACACCATCTAATGGGGCCATGACGGAATAAGTCGAAGCAAGCTGCATTTCGTCCCAAGGAGACGTGCAAGCCTTCCGGGGAATCGTCCATTCGAGCTTCTGATCCGGAGTTTTCTTTTTGAACTCGAAAACGGCACCATTGTACGCCTCTCTCGCCTGTTCGTGACATTGGGAAGCCTTTTTTCATCGCAGTGCCCCCGGCGGTCTGGGTTATCCGATAGTGGATGTGGCCTTGCGTCGCACGCCTGATTAGTGGGCAAACCGGACATGTGCATGCAGGAGCGGACGACCGCTATCACTTTTGAGCAGTCAGGCGAGCGGAGATCTCTACCTGTGGCAGGACTAACACGAAGTTCTAAAATCGTCTTCTAGGGCGCGCCATTTTCTTCCTCGCGCACTGTGTAGTATGTTTTTCCTTCCAAGTCTGACGGTAGGGAGAGCCCGATTATCGGCCGCAAATCGCCGGGCTTGGCGTAAAGCAAATCTGCAATAATACTGCTCCTTGAAAACTCCTTGCCAACTTCTTGACGGATTCACTGCCCGCTTCGGGACGGCCGCAAAGATTTACCGGGCCCCGGGCCGGGTCAATCTGATCGGCGAACACACCGACTACAATGATGGATTCGTGCTCCCTGCCGCGATTGAGTTCTACTGTTGGACGGTTGCTGCGCCCCGCAACGACCGGAAACTCGTCATCCATTCAGAGAATTTCCATCAGACGATCGAGACAACCCTCGATTCGTTAACCCCGCTCGGCAGGGGACACTGGGCCAACTATCCCTTGGGCGTGGCCTGGGCACTCGAGCGAACGGAAATACGCCTTAAAGGTGCGAACATCTACATCGCAGGTGAAATTCCGCTTGGTGCAGGGTTAAGTTCGTCGGCCGCCATTGAAGTTGCCGTTGCGTTCGCTTTACTAAGAGAAAGCGGCCATGAACTCGGCCTGGCAGAATTAGCCCAGCTCTGCCAAAGAGCAGAGAACGAATTCGTCGGTGCGCGCGTCGGGATCATGGATCAATTCGTTTCTTGTCATGGGCGCGCCTCGTGCGCGCTCTTGCTGGACTGCCGCTCTCTGGAGCACAGGTTGGTGAAGCTTCCAGATGACATCAAGTTGGTGATCTGCAATACGATGGTCAAACATGAGCTGGCTTCGAGCGAGTACAATTTACGCCGCGCGGAGTGCGAAGAGGGGGTCCGGAAACTTCGCACCGTATTCCCCGAGATTCGCGCGCTTCGGGATGTGAACCTCCGTCAGTTGGAGGCACAGCGCAGGATACTGGCACCGAAAGTGTTTTCGCGCTGCCATCACGTCATCACCGAAAACGAACGCGTGAAAAGGGCAGTTGCGGCGTTCGATGCAGCGGACCTGCAGGCACTTGGGCCTTTGATGCAGGATTCGCACCGCAGCCTTCGAGACGATTACGATGTGAGTTGCGACGAATTGGACCTGATGACCGAAATCGCCGTGACGCAACCTGGCGTGATTGGCGCGCGGATGACCGGCGGTGGATTTGGCGGCTGCACGATCAATTTGGTCGAGTCCGCGGCGGTCAACGATTTCAGACGAAACGTGGCAGCGGAGTACTTTTCCCGGACAAATCGGAATCCTGAAATCTACGTTTCCCCCGCTTCCGAGGGCGTGCAACAAATTGACATCACCCAGAATCCACCCGCTGAATGACAGCCGGTAGCGGCGAAGGAACCGCAGGGAGTTGTTCAGATTGGCTATGTTTCGATCTTGGATATGAAATTCGACGAGCTACATCGAATCCCGCACAAGCGTTTCAATCCGCTGCTGCGCGAGTGGGTTCTGGTATCCCCACATCGCACGCAGCGCCCGTGGCTGGGAAAAGTCGAGAAGCCTCAAATTCCTTCTGCACGCTCGTTCGATCCTGCTTGTTATTTGTGCCCAGGGAATAGCCGCGCGGGTGGAGCGCAGACACCGCAATACGCGGGAACGTACGTTTTCGACAACGATTATCCGGCACTGTTGCCCGGAGTTGAAGCTCCGCAATTTGACAAGGCTGGTTTGCTCGCCGCGCAGGCCGAACCTGGAATCTGCCGCGTCATGTGTTTTTCGCCGCGGCACGATCTGACAGTTCCGCGAATGAGTCAGCAGGAATTACGTAGCGTCGTGGATGGCTGGGCCGAGCAGTATTCCTCGCTTGGCGAGATTCCCTGGATCCGCCATGTGCAGATTTTCGAAAACCGCGGTGAGCTGATGGGAGCGAGCAATCCGCATCCGCACTGCCAAATATGGGCGAATGCTTCGCTCCCGAATCTCCCTGCGCGCGAGCTTGAGTCATTTCAAGATTATGGTGCGCAAAAACATTCTTGCTTGCTCTGTGATTACTTGAAGTTGGAACTGGAAATGGGTGAGCGAGTCATTTGCCAGAATGACGCCTTTGTCGTCGTCGTTCCGTTCTGGGCAGTCTGGCCGTTCGAATCACTCGTGTTGAGCAGACGCCATCTCGGCTCGCTCGACCAACTTAACGCGGAACAGCGCGACCTCCTCGGTGATATCTTGCGGCGCATCACCGTTCGCTACGACAATTTGTTTGAGACCTCTTTCCCGTATTCCATGGGATTCCACCAGAAACCAACCGATGACGCCGCATACGAAGCGTGGCACCTGCACGCCCACTACTTTCCTCCGCTTCTTCGTTCCGCCACCATCCAAAAATTCATGGTTGGTTACGAATTGCTCGGCTCCCCGCAGCGAGACCTTACCCCGGAGAGCGCCGCGCAGCGGCTAATGGCCGCAGGTGAAACACACTACCTGGACAGAGACGCCGGCAAAAGCAATGCCTAGGCGCCCCTTCTTGGAATCCGCTTAGCATAGGTATGCAAGCGTTTGCACTTGGCGCCCTTGCTTGCTGCATGTTACCGTTTTGCTCGGCATCCCGCGAAGTCGCCGGACAGTGCCAGCATCGTGGATATCCCGGAAGTGGCCGAGTATGCCAAAATGCCTTGGGTGGTACAGTATGCGCGAGTCAACCATTGCTCTTTCTTCGTACCCTAACAAGTTGAACGATGCTGCTGCCTGATCTTCGCAAAGCCGTGCTGGAAGCCAACCTTGAGCTCATGCGCAAGGGCTTAGCGCTCTACACCTTCGGGAACGGCAGCGGCATTTCTCGGAAAGAGTCATTGGTCGTCATCAAACCCAGTGGCGTTCCCTACGATCGAATGAAGTCCGTGGACCTCGTTGTCACGGACTTGGACGGAAGAGTCGTTGAGGGCAAGTTGCAGCCTTCCTCGGATTTGCCCACGCACCTCATTCTTTACAAGTCATTCCCTTCCATCGGAGGCGTCAGTCATACGCATTCGGAGTATGCAACAGCCTGGGCACAGGCGCGCCGCCCCATCCCGTGTTTCGGCACCACGCACGCGGATTACTTCCACGGCCCCGTTCCCGTCACCGAAGAAATGGCAGACGCGGAGATCGCCTCAAATTATGAAGAAAACACCGGTCACGCCATTGTGCGCGCGTTTAGTGACCTGGATTATTCGGCGATTCCTGCAGTGCTGGTAGCCAATCATGGCGCCTTTGCTTGGGGACCGGATCCCGCAACATCGGCTCACAATGCCGCCATTCTCGAGTCCATCGCGCGCATGGCCTACTTTACTCTGGGCATTAATCCACAAGCGCGCGCCATTGGACGCTTTCTTCACGACAAGCATTACTTTAGGAAGCACGGAAAGGGCGCGTACTATGGGCAGCCCAGGGAGAAAAAATGATCGCAGCGGTGGCGATGACTGTGCCGATGACGCTTGTGCATCTGTCTACAGTTGATATCGCCATTATCGTTTTCTATTTCGGTTTGGTCTTGACTATTGGCACGTACTTACGCGGACAGTCCCGCACTGGCGAAGATTTTTTTATGGCCGGCCGCGAGATGACCGCTTGGATCGCAGGCTTGAGTTTCCTCTCGGCCAATCTTGGCTCGCTCGAGCTCATGGGCTGGGCCGCGGCTGCCTACCAATACGGAATTCTGGCCACTCACTGGTATTGGATCGGCGCCATTCCCGCCATGTTGTTCCTCGGCATCGTCATGATGCCGTTTTATTACATTTCTAAAACGCACTCGGTACCTGGCTACCTGAAACTCCGTTTCGGCGAGCCCAGCCGCACGCTCTCCGCCGTTTCTTTCGCCCTGATGACCGTGCTCATGAGCGGCATCAATATGTACTCGATGGCCCTCGTCCTGAAAGTCGTTCTTGGGTGGGACATCCATTTCAGCATCTGGGTTTCTTCGGCCACCGTTGCCGTTTACGTCGCTCTCGGAGGATTGCGCTCCGCGATCTTCAACGAAGTGTTGCAATTCATTTTGATTTGGGCGGGAGCGCTGCTGATCCCGATTCTGGGTCTGGTTGAAGCTGGCGGCTGGAGCAATCTGCGGCTGCAAATTGCGCGCAATGCTTCCGCGGAATACACGCATCTCTGGTCCACCCTGGGGAATTTCAAAGACAATCCCATGGGCATCCATTGGACCGGCATCGTATTCGGTCTCGGCGCGATCCTGTCGTTCGGCTATTGGACCACCGATTTCCTTGTCGTGCAGCGCGTTCTCTCCGCCAAGGACCTTCGCGCCGCAAAAATGGCGCCCATCATTGGTGCCGCTTTCAAAATGTTGGTTCCCTTCATTGTTATTCTGCCCGGGCTTCTCGGGCTTGCGGTCCTGCCCGTGAAGCTGACAGGGGAAACGGCGGCACTCGCAACCGGAGGCCATAGCTACAACGAAGTCCTGCCGCTCATGTTGGCGCGCTATTGTGGTCCCGGCCTTCTCGGGCTCGGAATCACCGCGCTCATCGCCGGCTTCATGTCCGGAATGGCGGGAAACGTAAGCGCCTTCACCACCGTCTGGACCTATGACATTTATCGCGCTTTGCTCAAGAAGAATGAATCCGATGCTCATTATGTTGCGATGGGCCGCTGGTGCACAGTCCTCGGTGTCTTGATCAGTGTCGGCACCGCCTACCTGGTCATGTCCTTCGCGAGCATCATGGATTATGTTCAGGCTCTTTTCAGTTTCTTCATCGCGCCGCTTTTCGGTACCGTCATCCTCGGCATGTTGTGGAAGCGCGCCACCGGCCCCGGGGGATTCTGGGGACTCCTTGCGGGAACTCTCTCCTCCATCAGTATGTGGGCTTGGGTAAAGGTGGATCCGGCAGCCCTGCGCTACGTCGCGCTTTCCGCCAATGCCCGCGATATGGCCGAAAACATGTACCGCGCGTTGTGGTCTTGGATTGTGTGCGTGGTGGTCACCATTGCCGTCAGTTATCTGACGAAACCCAGGAGCGACGCGGAGCTCAATGGTCTCGTTTATGGAGTGACCGCGATTGCTCGCGAGGCGGAAGTGCCGATCTATCATCGCCCTACTTTCTGGGCCACCGTAGTCGCGGTCTTGTTTGTAGCGGCGAACATTCTCTTCTGGTAGCGAAAGGAAGGCGGCGAATATGCATGCAGGCGGGATTTCCATCTGGTTCTTCATCGGTCTCTCCCTGCTCGTGAATGGGATTCTGATATTTGGCGCGGGGGTCTGGGAAATTGTGCGTCCACCGGCCAACCCCGTGGTTCTATTTAATCTGCATGCCAATGTTTGGTGGGGTGCGCTGCTGCTGATTCTTGGCTTGATTTACTGCGTCAAATTTGCGCCCGGGCGTAAGACGTAGGCGCACCGGTCCATCGCCACAAAATGAACGAGTGCGAGGGATTCCAGCGGAGAAACTTCATGGCCGTCGTTGCTGGCGTAGATTTCGGGACATTAAGCGTTCGCGTTTCCATCGTTGACAGCGAGCGGGGATTGCTGGCGTCCGCCACCGCTGAATATCCTCTCCATCGCAAACGCGAAGATCCCGAACACGCCACTCAGTCGCACGAAGATCACATGCGCGCATTGGCGGCCGCTACTGGCGAGGCCATCCGGAAATCCGGAGCTTCCGCCGATCAAATCCTGGCCATCGCTCTGGACACGACCGGTTCCTCCGTTATTCCCGTCGGAAAAAATCTCCAGCCGCTCGATGACTATTATTTGTGGTGCGATCATCGCGCCAAGGCCGAGGCTGCCGAAATCACGCAGGTTGCGCATCGCGAAAAGCTTGCGGCCATCGATTGGTGCGGCGGTGTTTATTCTTCGGAGTGGGGTTTCTCGAAACTCTTGCACTGGCTCCGGCATAATCCCGCCAAGCGATCTGAATTCGTGTCCGCCTTCGAGCACTGCGACATGGTCGCCGCAACCCTTTGCGGCATCACCGAGGCAAAGAGAGTGAAGCGGAGCGTCTGTGCCATGGGGCACAAGTGGCTCTGGAACGCTTCGCTAGGCGGTTTGCCATCCGAGGACTTCCTGACCAAAGTGGATCCCCTGCTGGCGGGCGTGCGCGAACAAATCGACGGTGAATTCGCGACTTCGAATCAGCTTGCCGGCCACCTCTCCGCTTATTGGGCGGAACAACTGGGCTTAAAGGCGGGTATCCCGATTCCTGTCGGTGCCTTCGACGCGCACTGGGATGCGATTGGCGCCGGCTGTCGCAGCGAAGATATTGTCAACGTCGTCGGCACCTCGACCTGTATCATTGGGATCACACCATCCGTGCGTTTGGTTCCCGGTGTATGCGGCGTGGTTCAGGGAAGCGTGCACCCCCTCCGCACCGGTATCGAAGCAGGCCTCTCTGCCGTTGGTGATATTTTTCAAGCGATCGCCACGCGCGCTGGCGCGGATGTAAAGAATCTCAGCCGTGGACTTGAGAATTATCGCCCCGGACAAACCGGCTTGCTCCGCGTGACCTGGGACAACGGCGATCGTACCGTGCTTGTAAACCCAAACCTCCGTGGCATCACCTTCGGATGGAATCTGCAAACCACGGCGCAAGACGAATTATTCGCGGCCATCGAGGGCACGGCATTGCACACGCGCGTGATCCTCGATCGCATGGAGGAGCACGGCGTCGCCGTCCGCCGCGTCATCAATGCCGGCGGCATTCCTCAGAAAAATGACGTCTTGAATCAAGTTTACGCGAATGTGCTAGGCAGGCCCGTGCTTGTTCCGACGGGAAACGTCGTCAGCCTCGGTTCGGCCATTTTTGCTTTTCTTGCCGCTGGCGTTTTCAAGTCCGTCGAGGAAGCGCAGGACAGGATCTGCCCACAATATAAAGTGTTTCAGCCGGACGTATCGGCACAGGGCGTGTACGACAAACTCTATGCGCTCTACAGCAAAGTCTATTTTGCCTTCGGCCGGCCGCAGTTGGCTGAGTTCGGAAATTTGTTCCCTGCCTTGATCCAATTATCGGAATCGAAGATTGCCGATGCCGCGCACTGAGCCGTTGATTCAGCATGGCAAAAGCTCAATGCCGCCCTTGCGCCGGGGCGCAGCAGCAGCGGCGTTCACGAATCCGGTTTTTGGCCATTTCAATTCGAATTCGCTGGCGCTCGGCAAGGAGCAGATTCCGGCGATTACCGTGGTCGATGATACTTTCGAAAAGCCTCGCGGCGTCCTGGTCGAAATAATTCCGCGAGCCAAAGAGCGAATTAGCAAGTAAACTTTCTGGGGCCGCCGGGTGTTGCAGCAAGTAAGATTTGGACGTGGGAGATTCAAATGAGACTGTTGATAATGTTGAGCGCGTTTATGGGAGCCATGCTCATGACCACACTGGCGCCGCTTGGTGCAACACCAAAATCCGGTTCCACGGGAAAGAAGCCGTTCGGGAAAACTCCCGACGGCCAGCCGATTGATCTCTACGTGCTTACAAACAAGAACGGCGTGGAAGCCGCCATCACCAACTATGGCGGAGCGGTGGTGTCTTTGAAAGTGCCGGACCGCAACGGCAAGTTCGGCGATGTGGTCCTCGGCTACGATTCGCTCGACGGTTACGTGAATGATAAGGGCTACTTTGGCGCAATCGTCGGGCGCTACGGAAATCGCATCGGGCACGCTCAATTCTCTATCGACGGCAAGACTTACACTCTCGCAAAAAACAACGGCGAGAACAGCTTGCACGGCGGCATCAAGGGGTTCAACAAAGCCGTGTGGGCCGCGAAGGTACTTCCCGTGAAAAACGGGCAGTCGCTGGAACTGACCTATCTCAGCAAGGACGGCGAGGAAGGCTTTCCGGGAAATCTGCATGTTCGAGTTGTCTACACCCTGACGGATTCGAACGGACTGAAAATCGAATATTCGGCCACTGCCGACAAGAAAACCGTCGTCAATCTCACGAACCACTCGTATTTCAATCTTGCTGGTCCCGGTTCCGGTGATATCCTCGGACACCAACTTGTGATTGAAGCCGACAAGTTCACTCCCGTTGACGCGAGCTTGATTCCCACGGGAGAACTTCGCGACGTGCAAGGCACGCCGCTCGACTTTCACAAGGCAACGGCCATCGGCGCGCGCATCGATCAAGACGACGAGCAATTAACGCTGGGTCACGGTTACGACCACAACTTTGTTCTGCGCCGTGCCGCGGGCGCTACGATATCACTTGCTGCTCGCGTCGTAGAACCAAACACAGGCCGCGTTCTGGAAGTCTGGACCACAGAGCCAGGCGTGCAGTTTTACACGGGAAACTTTCTCGATGGCACGGCTCGCGGCAAGGGCGGCCTCACCTACGCGCGCCGCTCCGCTTTCTGCCTGGAAACGCAGCATTTTCCCGATTCTCCGAACCAGCCGAAATTCCCGTCCGTGGTTTTGAATCCGGGCGAGAAATACAGCACGACGACCACGTATAGATTCACCACCGAAAAGTGAAAAATACACGCCTGCGGCAGCAGGTCTTGTAGTCCTAATTGTTCTGAAGGAGCGGTTACTTTCTATAGCGTTTTCGCCAAGGTCGTAAGAGTGGCAGCGTGCCGGAAGGTCAGGGTCTTCCCCGCCTGCGCGGAGATCTCATTCTCGTACGCTTGGAGAGCTCCCTGTTTAGCGCCTAAATCGCCTGCGGATGCTGCCGCCTTCGCGGCGTCCAGTTTGGCGCATAGAGAAACCGCGATCCCATCTTGGGAGACGAACAGCTTCGTTAAAGAGCAGAGACCGTCGAAGCTAAAAAACAACGCGCCCGGGTCACCCTGTAAGGAAGCCACGTCAACGCCGGCCAACGCATCGAGGTTTTCATTCGCAGTGCCCCACTTCATCTCTGTAAAGACAAAGCTGAGGAATCCGGTCAGCGGATTTGAGCTATCAGTATTGGGCCCGAAGATCTCCCTGACCGACACCAAGCCATCGCCATTCGCGTCCAGGCTAGAAAAAACGTCGGGCACGGTGTTCCCTGATTCAACGAAGTCCCGAACCTGTGAGGGAGCGGAAGAATCGAGATTGAGCAGGTCGGCAATGGTATCGGCGGCTTCCGCACGGATACTGTCAAACATCCGTTCTTCCGCCTGATCTGCTCCCGGCGTCGGCGACTCTGTAAGGCTACTGGTCTGGTCGATCGCCAGGCTCACGTTCCCAGTTACGCCGGGGAACGCGGGCTCAGCATGTCCGTTCCACGTGGTTGCGGTTGCGTCCGTGAAAAAGTAGATGTAACCCTCGGTTGGTCCGAATCGAAACCCCGAGAGTGGCCGACACGCCTCGGGGTGAGTTGCGCAAAAATCAGCGAGATCTCCTAGCGTCGCGGGGAAGACTCCGTTGACAGCACCGTAAATTTGGGCCGCCCCCGCAAGACTCTGAAGATTGTTCTTGGCCGTCATCCTGTGAGCCGTTTGGCGCACTTTTTGCACGGCGGGAAGTAACAGCCCAATCAGGACGCTGATAATGGCGATGACCACGAGCAGCTCAATCAGGGTAAAGCCGCGTTGCGGCCTGGAACTCGGCGAGAAATTGCGATTTTTCATGATGTAACTCCTTCCCCTCCTCGTCACAAGTCTGAATTCACGTTGTCACGTTTGTCTGACCTAAATTTGCCGGCGTAATTCGTCTCCTATTCAGAGTTGAATCAGGCGCGACGTGGCGCATAAACCTGCGCTGGGCAGAGGACAGGGCAAGATGCGGCCAGTGAGCATCATTCCATCTGATTGCGCAAAAGAAAAAGGTCCCGTACCTCGCCCGTGGATTCGCGAACGACCAGTTCCGGATCGATGACGATTTCGCGGCCGACGCCATGCTGGTTTTTGTCATCGCCGATGATGTTTTCGAAAATAATGTGGCCAATGTGCTCGCGGGGAATATGGACGGTAGTCAGCGGCGGGGAACAGAATTCCGCCAGCTTGATATTGTCGAAACCGGTGATGGAAACGTCGCGCGGGATCTGAAGGCCCTCTTCGCGCAGCTCGCGCATGGCACCCACGGCCATAAAATCGTTGACGCACAGGACGGCAGTGGGATGGAAGGCGGATTCGATTAACTCGCGCGCCGCCTGGCGGCCTCCCTCGAGGCCGTCGGTTGCCGCGAAGATTTTGGCTTCCGCGCTGGGCGAGCAGCGACTGACCGATTCGAGAAAGGCCTTGCGCCGCTCGCTGATGGGCCCGAGAGTCGAGTGGTGTCCGATGAAGGCCATGCGCCGATGGCCCAGAGAACTCAGATAACTGACGGTTTTCTTGATCCCCTCGCGGTAATCCACACGGATGTTGGTGATGTTTTTTTGCGGCGTTCCCACGTCGTAAAAAGCGGCCGGGATGCGGCTGCCGGCGACCGTCTGAATCAAGTGTTCGTCCATTTCAGAGACGATGACAGCGAGCCCGGCCACACGCAGTCCGAGCATGAGCTGCACGCTGGCAACAAGCTGCTGCGACTGATAATCGGTATTAGCCACGACGACTTCATGACCGTGGGCGCGAGCATCGGCCTCCAAAGTGCGGTAGATGTCCAGGAAGAAGGGATTCTCCATGTTTGAAACGATGATGCCCAGAATGCGGCTCTTGCCGCGAGCGAGCGAACGGGCATGGAGATTGGGATGATAATTGAGTTCTTCGGCCGCCTTCATCACGCGGGCGCGCGTGGAGCTTTTGACCACGTCGAGCTCGTTCAAAACACGAGAAACGGTGGAGGTGGAAACGCGAGCCTTTTGGGCGACAGCGTTGAGATTCATGACCAGCGATCGTCTTTTCCGCATCGAAGGCGTCCCGGCAGTTTGGCGGGACCATTCTACCCAATTTTGCGCGGAAGGCACGTCATGTCCTTTGCGGGATCACGCCGACAGAAGTGATTCGCGAAGCGGCATTCCAGTTAGTGACCGAGGCGCCTTTTGAGATAAACTGCCTCGAAGAGCCACGCAGCGGAGAGAAAAAGGGAGGGGAAGGCGTACAGAGGACGCTTGACAGAGATGCGAAAGGAGCAGTAGTGTGCGGCATGCAAGCGTTTGCAGAAAATGCCCGAAAGTGGAGCCATGACGCAACCTGAGAACGCACCGATGGTGCTCGGCGTCATTGTGGGAAACCGCGGATTCTTCCCAGACCATCTCGCGCGTTCCGGCCGTCGAGACATGATCTCGGCGCTCACGGCGAGGGGGATCAAGCCGATCGTCCTGGATGAAAGCGAATCCAAGTTCGGCGCGGTCGAAACGCGCCAGGAAGCCGCACGCTGCGCCGAGCTGTTCAAGAAACACCGGGAACAGATCGATGGAATCGTCGTGGCGTTGCCGAATTTCGGCGATGAGCGGGCCATCGCAGAAACGCTCCGGATGGCGAATCTGGGTGTTCCGGTGCTCATGCAAGCGACGCCGGATACGCCCTCGAAGATGACGATTCGAGACCGGCGCGACAGTTTTTGCGGCAAGATGTCGGCCTGCAACAACCTCGCGCAGTACGGAATTCCTTATTCGCTGACATCACTACACACGGAAGCCCCGGATTCTGAAATCTTTCGCAAGGATCTGGACTGGTTCCTTGCCGTGTGCCGGGTGGCGAAAGGACTCAGGAAATTGCGGATCGGCGCGGTGGGCGCCCGCCCGGCGGCCTTCAACACGGTGCGCTACAGCGAAAAGATTCTCGAGTCGGCGGGAATCTCGGTGGAGACGCTGGACCTCTCGGAGGTGCTGGGGAGGATTGGGCGGCTCAAGGACGACGACAAGAAAGTGACAGAGAGGCTTGGCGCGATCCGCCAATACGTGCAGACCAACAGTATTCCGGAAGCGGCGCTTGTGAAGATGGCCAAGCTGGGCGCCGTGATTGATTGCTGGATGCGCGAGACGGAGGTAACTATCAGCGCCATCCAATGCTGGACCTCGCTCGAAGAGTTTTTCGGCGTGGTGCCATGCACGGTGATGAGCATGATGAGCGATCAGGGCCTTTCGAGTGCGTGCGAGGTGGACGTTGCCGGCGTCATTGGAATGCACGCCTTGCAGCTCGCTTCACGAACGCCGAGCGCCTTGCTCGACTGGAACAACAATTACGCGGACGATCCCGACAAAGCGGTGTGCTTCCATTGCAGCAACCTGCCGAAACATTTTTTCCGGGATGTCCGCATGGACTTCCAGGAAATCATCGCCGGCACCGTGGGTAAGGAGAACACGTTTGGAACATGCGTAGGCCGCGTGAAGAGCGGGCCGATGAGCTTCGCGCGTTTCTCCACGAGTGACCGCGAAGGGAAAATTTCCGGCTATGTCGGCGAAGGTGAGTTTACGGACGATCCCCTGGAAACGTTTGGCGGCGCAGGCGTCGTGAGGATTCCTGAGCTGCAAAAGTTGTTGCGCCTCATTTGTGAGCGGGGATTCGAACACCACGTCGCTGCGAACTTCTCCACCGTGTCCTCGGCGGTACACGAAGCTACAACACGGTACCTCAATTGGGACGTCTACTCGCACAAACCATAAATTTCCGAGCATATTCCGCGGTGAATTCTCTCAGGGAGATACAGTTTCGGCTGAGAGCCGCCGAACTTTAACGGGCTTGGCTTGCCTCGAGAATCGTTGGACAAGAAGATTGGGTTCTTAGACTCAAGATCGCAGGCCAAGGCGAATCCGAGAAATCTTGCGCGTGCCCCGGAGGGGATCGAGGTCCGGCTAGCCAATGGGCCAAGTTTTGGTGGAAGTTTTGCCAGCGGCCTTCTAAAGTACGGGCCGCCGCTTGCGCGGGCTCAGCAGACACGACGGCGAAGATCCCTAGGCATCTCGGAGAATGACTGCTGGAAAACGCGCTTCGGAATTTTGAGAGCGAACGGGAAGGGGAGTGCAGGGATGCGAGTGACTTCTCCTTGGAGCAAGGTGGCGTTCTTGATTTGGAGCTTAGCAAACTGCAGCGCATTGAGCCACGCACAACGGCCCGTGCCGCAGCGCGATGAGGAAACATTTCGGTTTCGATTCGTCGGACCTCGCGCTGGAAACCGCGTCGCCTCGATTGCCGGAGTTCCGAGAGATCCGAGCATTTATTACGCGGGCGCCGCTTCCGGGGGCGTCTGGAAAACCACGGATGGCGGGAATCGCTGGGAACCTATGTTCGACAAAGAGCCCGCCGCCGCGATCGGAGCGATTGCCGTGGCTCCCTCAGATCCGAGCATCATCTGGGTGGGAACGGGAGAGGCCTGGGCGATTCGTGACAGCGACGTGATGGGGAATGGCGTGTATCTCTCCACGGATTCCGGGAAGACTTGGAATCACGTCGGCCTTGATGAGACCGGACGGATCGGCAAAATTCTGGTTGATCCAAAGAATCCGGACGCCGTTTTGGTCTGTGCGCTCGGGCGTGCCACGGGACCGCAACAAGAACGAGGCGTCTACCGCACGACGGACCGGGGACAGCATTGGGAACGCATACTCTTTGCGGACGAAAACACGGGTTGCTCCGGTCTGGCCATGGACCCGCACAATTCGCGCATTCTGCTTGCGGGCATGTGGCAATTGGAGATGCACACCTGGGGAGAATTTAGCGGTGGACCAGGGAGCGCCGTCTACATATCCAAAGACGGCGGGACCAAGTGGACCAAGCTTGCGGGCCACGGATTGCCGAAATCTCCCTTAGGGAAAATTGACGTTGCGATTGCGCCTACAAATTCTGAGCGTCTTTTCGCATTGATCCAGACCAAGGACCAAGGGTCGCTGTGGAGGTCCGACGACGGGGGTGAACACTGGCAAGCAGTGAATTTCCAGCGGCAATTGATCGGGCGCGCCGGGTACTACATTCGCATCGCCGTCTCCACCGGAAATGACAACGAAGTCTACGTGGCCAACAGCAGCTTCCTCGAATCGCTGGACGGTGGCGAAACGTTCCGGGAAGTGCTGTGGGGTGGCGACAATCACGATATCTGGATTGATCCGCTCAATCCCGATCGTTTTGTCATCACCGACGACGGCGGTTTAAATATCACTACTGTGCACGGCCGCGGATTCCACCGTGTGCAACTCCCCATCGGACAGATGTATCACGTCGCCGTAGATAACCAAGTCCCTTACTACGTGTATAGCAACATGCAGGACGGACCAAACATGCGCGGCCCGAGCATACCCGCCCCTCTCGAATATGGCCGCGTAGTTGATACCGGATGGGATCGCCGAATGGGCGGTTGCGAATCGGGATTTACCCTTCCGGATCCAACCGATCCGAACATTGTCTGGGCCAGTTGCTACGGCAACGAAGTGACTCGCTGGGACGCCAGAACCAAACGAGCGCGCTCGGTGAGTCCCTGGATTCACACGCTTGATTCGCCTCCGAACGAGCTGAAGTATCGCTGTCATTGGACCCCTCCGATGGCAATCGATCCGTTCGATCACAACACCGTGTACTACGGCTGCCAGGTCATTTTCAAAACGACCAACGGCGGACAGAGTTGGGCGGTAATCAGCCCTGATCTTTCGACACAAGATCCCAGCCGCATCGTTTCGTCCGGAGGGCTGGTCGGCGACAACATCGGACAGTTTTATGGCGAGTTGGTATTTGCGATTGCGCCTTCCGAAGTTCAGCAGGGTCTCATTTGGGCGGGCACGAACGACGGGTTGGTTTGGTTCACCAGGGACGGAGGAGCGAATTGGACCAACGTCACGAAAAACATCAAAGATTTGCCGCCCTGGGGCACAGTTACGCGCATCGAGCCCTCGCATTTTGATGCGGGCACGGCCTACGTCAGTGTTGACTTTCATCTGATGGACAATCGCGATCCTTATATTTTCAAAACGGCCGATTTTGGAAAGACCTGGACAAGAATTTCCGACGGCCTGCCAAAGCATCCGTTGGCCTATGTGCGCACGATCACGGAAGATCCCAATCAAAAGGGCTTACTTTTCGCTGGCACCGGGAATGGCGTCTATTATTCGCTTGACGATGGCAACCACTGGGCCGCTCTGACCGCAGGTTTGCCCCACGCGCCGGTCTCGTGGGCAGTCGTGCAAAAACAATTTCGCGACCTGGTCATCTCTACTTATGGACGCGGGCTATATATCCTGGATGACATAACTCCGCTTGAGCAAATGGCGCAGAAAGCATCCGATGCTCCGGTCAGACTTTTCGAGCCGCGGCAAACTTTCCGGATTTTTCCAAACGGCGGCGCATGGATCAATTATTCGCTAAAAACTGCGCCGAAGAATCCACCGAAAATAGAAATCCTGGATTCGAACGGAGCTGTCATTCGAAAGATCGACGGCCTCGCGCGCGCCGGAATGAATCGCGTCGAGTGGGATTTTCGATACGAGCCGCCGCGGCTGGTTGCGTTGCGCACGACTCCCCCGGAAAACGAACACATCTGGGAGGAGCGGCGTTTCCGCGGGAGCGATTCGCGGCCCATTCTCCACTGGGGAATCAAGGAGGCGGAAGTCGGACCAATGGCGCTCCCGGGGAAATACACAGTCCGCATGACCGTGGATGGACAGAGCTTTACCCAGCCCCTCACCATCGTGAAGAACCCGAACACGAACGTAAGTGACGAAGATCTGGAGGCATCGTTCAAGACGCAACTGCAAATTCGCGATGACATCAGCAAGACTGCGGATGCCGTGAACAAAATGGAATGGATGCGAAAGCAACTCGATGTCATTGCGCGTATGCTAGGGGGCCGAAAAGAGCCCGGTCCGGCCAGCGATCAGAAAAAAGACCAGGACAAAGAACAAAAGAAAGATCAAGGCAAGAGTCAAGGCGAGGACCAAGAGAAACCGAACCCGAACACGGAGTTGCTGAAGTCCGTCGAAGCCATGGATCAGAAGATGCAAGAAGTGGAATACAAATTCATCTCGCGAGCCGAAGCCTTGAGCGACGACAAGTATTATTCAGTGGCGGAAAAGATCTACCTCAACTTGATTTGGCTCAACGGAGAGGTTGGAACAGGCGCCGGGGACGTGGCCGGGGGCGTCGATCATCCGCCGACAGATACCGCGGTCGCCATCCTGCAAATGATCGAGAAAGACCTCGCTGTCGCGCAAAGTGACTATCAGAACCTTCTCGACAAGGAGATTC
>Ga0209180_10000339_pt1 | contig 21245 bp, 17 predicted proteins | sample CZO8metaG_3_FD_188355 | JGI IMG/M metagenome (GOLD analysis project Ga0209180, IMG submission 188355) | Vadose zone soil microbial communities from the Eel River Critical Zone Observatory, Northern California, USA - CZOApr15con2H2.8 metaG... | ecosystem: Environmental > Terrestrial > Soil >...
CGGTGCAAGCGGCGCCCATCGCCGAGGACCGCGAGGAGGTGCTGGTGACGCTGCAGGAGCGCACCATCGCCCACAAGATCGATCGCCAGCTCACCCACCGCAATGCCGCGCGCTCGGTCACGGCGATGGCGGCGATGCTCGCCCATGAGGTGAAGAACCCGCTCTCCGGCATCCGCGGCGCGGCGCAGTTGCTCGAGCAGAGCGCGGGCCCGGGCGACCGCGAGCTGACGCGGCTCATTTGCGATGAATCCGACCGCATCTGCGCGCTGGTCGACCGCATGGAAGTGTTCTCCGACCAACGGCCGCTCGAGCGCGAGCCCGTCAACATCCACGAAGTGCTGAACCGCGTCCGCCTGGTGGCGCAGTCGGGCTTCGCCCGCCACGTGCGCTTCATCGAGGATTACGATCCCTCGCTGCCGCCCGTGCATGGCAACCGCGACCTGCTGATCCAGGTCTTGCTCAACCTCGTCAAGAACGCCGCCGAAGCGGTGCCGGCGCAGGGCGGCGAGATCCAGATCACGACCGCCTATCAGCATGGCGTGCGCCTGGCCGTCGCCGGCAGCGACAGCCGGGTCCACCTGCCGCTGGTCGTCTCGATCGTCGACAACGGCGAGGGCATTCCCGAGGAGCTCGGGCCGCACCTCTTCGACGCCTTCGTCACCACCAAGCACAACGGCACCGGGCTCGGGCTGGCGCTGGTCGCCAAGGTGATCGGCGATCATGGCGGCGTCATCGAATTCGAGAGCCAGCCGCGCCGCACCGTGTTCCGCGTCTGCCTGCCCATGGTGCCGCGAGGGAGCGCGCCATGATGGCCGGCTCGACCATCCTGATCGCCGATGATGACCGCGCCATCCGCACGGTGCTGACCCAGGCGCTGGGACGGCTGGGCCACGATGTGCGCTGCACCGGCAATGCCGCGACGCTGTGGCGCTGGGTGTCCGACGGCGAGGGCGACCTCGTCATCACCGATGTGGTGATGCCCGACGAGAACGGCCTCGATCTCATCCCGCGCATCAAGAAGCTGCGTCCCGAGCTGCGCGTCATCGTCATGAGCGCGCAGAACACGCTGCTGACCGCGGTCAAGGCCAACGAGCGCGGCGCCTTCGAGTATCTGCCCAAGCCCTTCGACCTGCGCGAGCTCGTCAGCGTCGTCGAGCGCGCGCTGACCGCACCGACCGCTTCGTCGTCGTCCGCGATCGGGCCCGCGGAGCCCGAGGAGCAGCTGCCGCTGATCGGCCGCTCGCCGGCGATGCAGGAGATCTACCGCGTGCTGGCGCGGCTCATGGGCACCGACCTCACGGTGATGATCAGCGGCGAGAGCGGCACCGGCAAGGAGCTTGTCGCCCGCGCGCTCCACGATTACGGCAAGCGTCGCAGCGGCACCTTCGTCGCCATCAACATGGCGGCGATCCCGCGCGAGCTGATCGAGAGCGAGCTGTTCGGCCACGAGAAGGGCTCGTTCACCGGCGCCACGGCGCGCGGCGTCGGCCGCTTCGAGCAGGCGCAAGCCGGCACGCTGTTCCTCGACGAGATCGGCGACATGCCGCTCGAGGCGCAGACGCGCCTGCTGCGCGTGCTGCAGCAGGGTGAATACACCACCGTCGGCGGCCGCACGCCGATCCGCGCCGATGTGCGCATCATCGCCGCCACCCATCGCGACCTGCGCCAGCTGATCCGTCAGGGCCTGTTCCGCGAGGATCTGTTCTACCGCCTCAACGTCGTGCCGATCCGGCTGCCGCCGCTGCGCGAACGGGCGGAGGACATCCCGGCGCTGGTGCGGCATTTCTTCGCGCAGGCGCATGCCGAAGGGCTGCCGATGAAGTCGCTCGACGTCGCGGCCATGGACCGCCTCAAGGGCCATCGCTGGCCCGGCAACGTGCGCGAGCTCGAGAACATGGTGCGGCGCCTGGCCGCGCTCTATGCCCAGGAGGTGATCGGCATCGACGCGGTCGAGGCCGAGCTCGCCGAGGCGGCGCCGGCGCCAGCGCCGGTCGACGCCGCCGCCAATGAGGGGCTGGGCGGCGCTGCCGAGCGGCATCTCAAAGACTATTTCGCCGCGCACAAGGGCGGCTTGCCGGCGGCCGGGCTCTACGACCGGGTGCTGCGCGAGGTCGAGCGGCCGCTGATCCTCTTGAGCCTCGGCGCCACCCGCGGCAACCAGCTCAAGGCCGCCCAGCTCCTCGGCCTCAACCGCAACACCTTGCGCAAGAAAATCCGCGAACTCGACATCGACCTCGCCCGCAGCCTGAAGTGAGGGTAATGCGACCGCCCGCCAGCCCGGATGGGCGTTGGCGAGCTCGCACAAGCATATCGCCTCCCTGCGGCAGCCCGCCGCAGATGAGCCGCGGAGCCCATCGTCCAAACTGCCAACCTGACCGTGGCTCGGCCGTTTCCAGCCCCAGCGATCGACCGGCCAAGGCCTTCGCGCGTTGGACATCGCTCCGGGCGGCAGCCTAAAATGACCCGACAAACGCGCAGCTGAGCGCGGAAAGCGACGGGCGGAAGCGCGGATGAGCGTATCGCGGGAGCTGGTGCTCTGGGCCCGCCGGGTTCGCCTGGTGCGCAAGACGGTGATCGCGCTGGCGATCGCGGCGATCGCATCGGCCCTTGCGACCTATGCCGCGCTGCGCGGCCTGCCGCCGTTCGGCCCGAGCCGGCCGGACATGGATCAGCTGTTCCTCTTGCTCAACCTGATCCTGGTGCTGCCGCTCTGTGCCATCGTCGCGTGGCGGCTGGTGCAGGTGTGGGCGGAGCGGCGGCGCGGCCTCGCCGGCTCGCGGCTCCATGTCCGGCTGGTGATCCTGTTCAGCCTGGTGGCGGTGATCCCGACCATCGTGGTCGCCGTCTTCTCCTATCTCCTCTTCACCTTCGGCGTGCAGGCCTGGTTCAGCGAGCGCGTGCGTACCGCGCTGTCGGGCTCGCTCGCCGTCGCCGAGGCCTATCTCCACGAGCACCAGCAGACCATTCGCGCCGACGTCGTGAGCATGGCGAGCGACCTCAATCGCGATGCGCCCTTCCTCACCGTCAACCCGCAGCGCCTCAGCCAGATCGTCGCGGCCCAGGCGGCGCTGCGCTCGCTCAACGAGGCGGTGGTGTTCGATGCCGATGGCCGCATCCTCGCGCGCTCCGGCTTCAGCCTGGCGCTGCAGCTCGAGCCGGTGCCGGATTGGGCGGTGCGCCAGGCCGATTCCGGCGACGTCGCGGTGATGACCAGCGACAATGACGACCGGGTGCGCGCGCTGGTGCGTCTCGATCGCTTCGGCGAGGTCTATCTCTATGTCGGCCGCTTCGTCGATCCGGCCGTGCTTGACCACATGAAGCAGACGCAGGACGCGACCAACGAGTACAAGCAGCTCGAAGGGCAGCGCTCGAACTTCCAGACCGCCTTCTCGCTGATGTTCGTCGCCGTCGGATTGCTGCTGCTCACCGGCGCGGTGCTGGTCGGGCTGCGCTTCGCCACCAAGCTGGCGCGACCGATCAGTTCGCTCGTCGCCGCCGCCGAGCAGGTGCGCGCCGGCGACCTTGCGGCGCGCGTGCCCGAGGGCGCCGCCGACGAGGAGTTCGGCTCGCTCAGCCGCGCCTTCAACCGCATGACGCACCAGCTGCAGACGCAGCAGAGCGAGCTCATCGAGGCCAACCGCCAGCTCGATCAGCGCCGGCGCTTCACCGAGACGGTGCTGGCGGGCGTCTCGGCCGGCGTCATCGGGCTCGATCAGCACGGCCGCATCAACCTGCCGAACCGTTCCTCCTCGCTGCTGCTTGCCGCCGATCTCGACCACCTCATCGGCCACCAGCTCGGCGAGGCGGTGCCGGAGATGGCCAAGCTGCTCGACGAGGCGACGCGCCGGCCGGAGCGGCTGGCGCAATCGCAGGTCCAGGTGGTGCGGCGCGGCCGCTCGCAGACGCTCTTGGTGCGCATCGCCGCCGAGCGCGAAGGCGGCGAGGTCAAGGGCTACATCGTCACGTTCGACGACATCACCGAGCTGCTGTCGGCGCAGCGCAAGGCGGCGTGGGCCGATGTCGCCCGCCGCATCGCGCATGAGATCAAGAACCCGCTCACCCCGATCCAGCTCTCCGCCGAGCGCCTGAAGCGCAAGTACCTGAAGCAGATCCAGATCGATCCCGAGACCTTCACCACCTGCACCGAGACGATCATCCGCCATGTCGGCGATATCGGCCGGATGGTCGACGAGTTCTCCTCCTTCGCGCGCATGCCGGCGCCGACCATCAGGGACGAGAACCTCGTCGACATCGTGCGGCAGGCGGTGTTCCTGCAGCGCACGGCGACGCCGGAGATCCGCTTCGACCTCGACCTGCCCGCTGCGGTGCGGCTTGCCTGCGACGCGCGCCAGGTGAGCCAGGCGCTGATCAATCTGCTGAAGAACGCCGCCGAATCGATCCAGGCGCGCGACGGCGCGGTGCCACCCGGCATGATCGCCGTGCGCGTGCGCGAGGCGGCGCAGCAGACCGCGCTGGTGGTCGAGGACAATGGCCGCGGCCTGCCGCCGGAGGGGCGCGACCGCCTTGCCGAGCCCTATGTCACGACGCGCAGCAAGGGCACGGGGCTCGGCCTTGCCATCGTCAAGAAGATCATGGAAGACCATGGCGGGGAGTTGATCCTCGAGGACCGCGAAGGCGGCGGCGCGCGCGTGGCGCTCGTCTTCAACCGTGCCGACCCGCGCGTCGCACCGGCGCGCAGGGCTGAAGAAACCGCAGAAAAGGCCGCGGCACATGGCTCATGACATTCTCGTCGTCGACGACGAAGCCGATATCCGCATGCTCATGTGCGGCATCCTCAAGGACGAGGGCTATCAGACACGCGACGCCGGCAACAGCGCGCAGGCGCTCGCGGCCGTGCGCTCGCGCCGGCCGACGCTCGTGGTGCTCGACATCTGGCTGCAGGGCAGCGAGCTCGATGGGCTCGAGATCCTCAAGATCATCCGCCGCGAGCTGCCCAACCTGCCGGTCGTCATGATCAGCGGCCACGGCACGATCGAGACCGCGGTGGCCGCCATCAAGATCGGCGCCTATGATTTCATCGAGAAGCCCTTCAAGTCCGATCGCCTGCTGCTGGTGGTCGAGCGTGCCATCGAGGCGGCACGCTTGAAGCGCGAGGTTGAGGAGCTGCGGCTGCGCGCCGGCGGAGACGAAGAGCTGATCGGCGTGTCGCACGCGATGGGCCAGCTGCGCCAGCAGGTCGAGCGCGTCGCCGGCACCGGCAGCCGCGTGCTCGTCAGCGGGCCGCCCGGCGCCGGCAAGGACGTGGTGGCGCGGGTCCTGCACATTCAATCGCGCCGCGCCTCGGGGCCTTTCGTCGCGCTCAACTGCGCGACGCTGCGTCCCGAGCGGCTCGAGCTCGAGTTGTTCGGCAGCGAGGCCGCTGCCGAGAGCGCGGACTCGCCGCGCAAGGTCGGCACCTTCGAGCAGGCGCATGGCGGCACCTTGTTTCTCGACGAGGTGGCGGACATGCCGCTGGAGACACAGGGCAAGATCGTCCGCGCGGTGCAGGACCAGACCTTCGAGCGCGTCGGCGGCGGCCGCGTCGAGGTCGATGTTCGCGTCATCGCCTCGACCAATCGCGATCTCGCATTCGAGATCGCCGCGGGCCGCTTCCGCGAGGACCTCTACTACCGCCTCGCGGTGGTGCCGATCCGCGTGCCGTCATTGCGCGAGCGCTGCGAGGATATCCCGCTGCTGGCGCGCCATTTCATGACGCGCGCCGCCGAAGTTGCGCGGTTGACGCCGCGCGACTTCGGCGAGGACGCGATGGCCGCGCTGCAGGCGTATGAATGGCCGGGCAATGTCCGCCAGCTGCGCAATGTGGTCGACTGGCTGCTCATCATGGCGCCGGGCGAGAGCCGCGAGCCGCTGCGCGCCGACATGTTGCCGGCCGAGATCGGCTCGATCGCGCCGACCGTGGTCAAATGGGACAAGGGCGGCGAGATCATGACATTGCCGCTGCGCGACGCCCGCGAAGTGTTCGAGCGCGAATATCTGCTGGCGCAGGTGACGCGCTTCGGCGGCAACATCTCGCGCACGGCGGCCTTCGTCGGCATGGAGCGCTCGGCGCTCCACCGCAAGCTCAAGTCGCTGGGCCTGTTCAACGGCGAGCGCACTGTCAAGCTCGGGACGTGAACGTTTCGTTATGACCTTGCTGTATAATCCCTGACTTAATTCTTTCTGATCGCCACGAACCGTCGGAACCACCGATGTCCCGCATCGCCTATGTCAACGGCCGCTATGTTCCGCACCATGCGGCGCGCGTCCACATCGAGGATCGCGGCTTCCAATTCGCCGATGCCGTCTATGAGGTCATCGCCGTCAGCGGCGGCGGACTGGTCGACGAGGCGCCGCATCTGCAGCGGCTGGGCCGGTCGCTCGGCGAGCTGCGCATCGCCCGGCCGATGGGCGAGGCGGCGCTCAAGGCGGTGATGCGCGAGGTCATCCGCCGCAACGGCGTGCGCGACGGTATCATCTACCTGCAGATCAGCCGCGGTGCCGCGCCGCGCGACTTCGCCTTCCCCAGGAGCGCGCGGCCGAGCGTGGTCATGACCGCGCGCCGCCATAGCGGTCCCAATCCGCGCCTCGTCGAGGAAGGGGTCGGCGTCATCACCATCCCCGACATCCGCTGGGCGCGACCCGACATCAAGTCGGTGGCGCTGCTACCCAACACGCTCGGCAAGCAACAGGCGAAGGAAGCCGGCGCCTATGAGGCGTGGCAGGTCGACCGCGACGGCAAGGTGACGGAAGGCACCTCGAGCAATGCCTGGATCATCACCGGCACCGGCGAAGTGGTGACGCGCCAGGCCGATACCAGCATCCTGAACGGCATCACGCGGCTCAGCCTGATCGCGCTGCTCGACGGCGAAGGGCTGCGCCTGGTCGAGCGGCCCTTCAGCGTCGCCGAGGCCAAGGCGGCGCGCGAAGCGTTCCTCACCAGCACCACCAACTTCGTGCTTCCGGTGGTGCGCATCGACGATGTCCCGATCGGCAACGGTCATCCCGGGACCGCGGTGCGCCGGCTGCGCGAGGCTTACCTGTCATACACGGCGGCGCAGGGAATGCGGCGATGACGGCGGCGGCGCGGCGCCCGCGCGCGCTGTTGTTCGATTGGGACAACACCCTGGTCGACACCTGGGAGACCATCCATCACGCGCTGGTCGTCACCTTCACCGCCATGGGGCATGAGCCGTGGACCATGGCGGAGACCAAGCTCCGGGTGGCGCGCAGCCTGCGCGACAGCTTTCCGCTGCTCTTCGGCGAGCGCTGGGAAGAGGCGCGCAAGCTCTATCTCGACACCTTCGTCGCGATCCATCTCGAGCGCTTGAAGGCGATGGAGGGCGCCGCCGACCTGCTCCAGGCGCTGGCCAGGGACGGGTTCTATCTCGGCGTCGTCAGCAACAAGACGGGCGCGGTGCTGCGGCGCGAGGCCGAGCATCTCGGCTGGACCGAGCATTTCCGCCGGCTCGTCGGCGCCGGCGATGCCGCGCTCGACAAGCCGCACGCGGCGCCCGTGCTGCTCGCCCTCGACGGCAGCGGCATCGGCGCCGGCGAGGCGTGGTATGTCGGCGACACCGCGCTCGACATGGAATGCGCCGGAAATGCCGGTTGCCTCGGCGTGCTGCTCGGCGCTCGCCCGCTCGAGGAGGAAAGCTTCGCCCGTTTCCCCCCCGCCTTGCACTTTCCCGCGTGCGAGGCGCTCTCCCGCTATGTCAGGGGGTTGTGATTTCCCTCGCCGAGCCAATTTGCTATGAATGGGGCGAGCGTATGACGGCTGCGTGCCCTAAGGGCGTGCCGCTCTACGGACTCCGACCGGCCGCAAGAACTGAAGAAGGGGAATCCCCATGTCGTCGGAAAAGTCGCAAAACGTTCAGGATGTTTTCCTAAATCACGTCCGCAAGAACAAGACTCCGGTCACCGTATTCCTCGTGAATGGCGTAAAGCTCCAGGGGATCATTACCTGGTTCGACAATTTCTGCGTATTGCTTCGGCGCGACGCTCACTCGCAGCTTGTCTACAAGCACGCGATCTCGACGGTCATGCCGGCGCAGCCCATCCAGCTCTTCGAGCCGGGCAAAGAGAGCGACGAAGCCTGAGCGGATGACCGCGGCGCAAGACGAGCGTATCTCCTCGACCGGGCGCTGCCTGGTACTCCACCCGGTGCTCAAGGTCGCGCCGAGCGAAGAGCGCGATGGCGCGCGCTCGCCCGAGGCGCGGCTCGACGAGGCCATGGGGCTGGCGGCGGCGATCAACCTGCGTGTGATGCATGCCGATGTGGTGCGGGTGGGCCGCTGGCGACCGGCGACGCTGATCGGCAGCGGCGCCGTCGAGAATTACGCGACGATCATCGCGGGAAAGGAGATCGCCGTCGCGGTGATCGACGCCGCGGTGAGCCCGGTGCAGCAGCGCAATCTCGAGCGCGCCTGGAAATGCAAGGTGATCGACCGCACCGGACTCATCCTCGAGATCTTCGGCGCGCGCGCCCGCACGCATGAGGGAAGCTTGCAGGTCGAGCTTGCCGCGCTCAGCTATCAGCGCTCGCGGCTGGTGCGCTCTTGGACCCATCTCGAGCGGCAGCGCGGCGGCTTCGGCTTTCTCGGCGGGCCCGGCGAAAGCCAGCTCGAGATCGACCGGCGGCTCATCGGCGAGCGCATCGCCAAGCTCAAGCGCGAGCTCGAGGACGTCAAGCGCACGCGCAGCCTGCACCGCGGCGCGCGCCGGCGCGTGCCTTATCCGGTGGTGGCGCTGGTGGGCTACACCAATGCCGGCAAGTCGACGCTGTTCAACCGGCTGACCCGCGCCGAGGTGGTGGCGCAGAACACGCTCTTCGCCACGCTCGACCCGACCATGCGGCGCCTGCCGCTGCCATCGGGGCGGCAGGCGATCCTGTCGGATACCGTTGGTTTCGTGTCGGACCTGCCGACGCATCTCGTCGCGGCGTTCCGCGCCACGCTCGAGGAGGTCACCGAGGCCGACCTCATCATCCATGTGCGCGACGTGCATCATCCCGACAGCGAGGCGCAGCGCAGCGACGTCCACACCGTGCTCGTCGATCTCGGTCTCGGCGACGCCGTCGAGCACGGCATGGTCGAGGTACTCAACAAGATCGACCTGATCGATTCGGAGCGGCGCGCCGTGCTGCAGAACCAGGCGCAGCGCAACCGCGACGTGGTGCCGATCTCGGCGGTGACCGGCGAAGGCTGCGACGGGCTCATGGACGTGCTCGATCACCGGCTCGACGGCGACCGCCACCTCGTCCATCTCGACGTGCCCGTGAGCGACGGCGCGGCGATCGCCTGGCTCTACCAGCATGGCGAGGTGGTGAACCGCAAGGACGACGAGCAGGCGGCGCATGTCGCGGTGCGCCTCAGCGAGGCCGATCTCGGCCGCTTCAAGAGCCGGCGGACAGGGCACTGACGCATCATGCGCTTTCCAGTCGCGATCGTCGTCATGCTGGCGGGCGCGATCCTGGGCACCTTTCCGACCGCTGCCGATGCAAGCAGTGCTGCCGGGATCGAGATACAGTTCGGGAAATTTCGATTGAGCGTCTACTACAGCGTGGCTGTCGACTACGAGGGAGACGCAGATAGGGCCATCCGCGATCCGCGCGCGGTCTTATTCGATTTGGCCGCCCTGCTTCAGGCCAACAGCACCGCCTTTTCGGCGATCGATCATGAAGTGCAGGTTTGGCTCGATCGGCAGACAGGAGGATCGCCGAACTTGCTCGACATCATCGAAGACCCGAACAGACGTGTCGGTCATGTTCTCCGCGATGGGCAAGTGGGAGAGGATATTGGCAAAGAAATCGTCGCGGCCCTTTGTCGAAGATACGCGCACGCATGCCGGCGACCCGCGGCGGAGGGCATCGATCTCTTTCCCTGCCGTGAGCGGCGTTGCCCAGGTCGGATACGCTTCGGTTCCTTTCCTTCGGACGAGCTGAATGAGCGCTTTGGGCTGTTGCCGCCGCGGCAAAAGACGACGCCCATTCGTGTAACGAGAGGCGAGCTCCCGGCGTATTTTGAGGAGCTGCCCTAGGCTTCCGGGAACGCCGCCAGCCGCCGCCGCAGCACTCCGTTGATCAGCTCTTGCCGGCCATCATCCCGTGGATTTCTGCCAGCGGCACTGCGTCCTTGGCGAAGGTGAAGGTGCCGCGGTCCTTGATCTCGCGCCCCGCGCGCAGGAAGGCGCCGAGCGCCGCGCGCGCGAGCAAGCCGCCGAGGCTGACGCGCTTGACACCGGCAGCCTCCAGCTCGGCTACCGAGAATTGCGGCCTGCCGGCGAGCACATTGAGGGGCTTGGACACCGACGCGCAGACCGTCTTGATCGCCGCGAGATCCGGCAAGAGCGGCGCGTAGAGCACGTCGGCGCCGGCCTGCTCGAACGCCTGCAGGCGGCGGATCGTGTCGTCGAGGTCGGGCGGGCCGCGCAGGAAATTCTCGGCGCGCGCGGTCAGCGTAAAGGGGACAGGCAGGGCGCGCGCCGCCTCCACCGCCGCGGCGACGCGCTCGACGGCAAGGCCGAAATCGTAGATCGGACGCCGCGGATCGCCACTGGCATCCTCGACCGAGCCGCCGGCGAGACCCGTCGCCGCGGCGAGCCGGATGGTCTCGGCCACGGTGGCGGGATCGTCGCCGAAGCCGTTTTCGAGATCGGCCGAGACCGGCAGGTCGGTCGCGCCGACGATGGCGCGGCAATGCGCGAGCGCGTCGTCGCGGCTCACGGCCCCATCGCGCTTGCCGAGCGCGACGGCCATGCCGAGGCTGGTCGTCGCCAGCGCCTCGAAGCCGAGCGCCGCGAGGATGCGCGCCGAGCCGACATTCCACGGGTTGGGAATGACGAAAACGCCTTCGCGCTCGTGCAGAGCTCGAAAACGTCTAGCCTTCTCGCTCTGGCTCGTCGCCATGTCCGCCTCCGCGTGCCGCCGGCCGTGTCCGGCCAGTATAGCGCCGCGAGCGAAGCGGGGGCGACGCATCGTCGATGCCGTGTCCGGATCGCGGCGCTCAATGCCGGGCCGAGGCGGCGGCATGCCGCTCGCGGTATTCGTCGATTTCCTTCTTCAAATCTTCATATTCCTCACAGGGAACCAGGCAGATCTTCGCGAGCGCGGCGAGGTGCTCGTCGGCCTTCGGCAGGTCGTCCTGGAGGAGATTAGGCGACGCCGATGTATTCGTGGGCGCCGAGATGGCGCGGGTTGAGGCTCAGCGCCCGGTTGTATTGGGCGAACGCGCGCTCGAAATCGCCTGCATGGCGGTATGAGAAACCGAGAAGGCTATGGACGTCGCATTGTTGTCGTCGCGCAGCGCCGCTTTGCTCAGGAGCGCGATCGCGCTGTTCCAATCCTCGGCCGCCACAGCCTTCTTGCCGGCGACGTAGTCGGGGTCCGCCTGGGACGCGGCCGGTGTTTCCTCCGTGTCGACAGCCCAGGCCGCCGGCGCGAGCGGCCCCGCGCATTGGAGCACGAGCGCGGCAAGGGCGGATATGGCGCACCTCATCTTATTTGCGCGCGCGTCCCTGGTCTCGCGTCAGTTCTTCGCGAGCAGATATTCTTTCGCCTCGCGGATCTCGCGCCGATTGGGGTCAGCATGCCGGCCGAGGGCGGCGACCTTCTCGAAATAGGCGCGCGCCTTCGCCCGATCGCCTGACGCCTGCGCCGCCTTCGCCGCGCCGTAGAAGCCGCGCAACCGGTTCGGCGTCGCCTGCAGCGACGCCTCATAGGCTTCGAGCGCCTCGGCCGGCCGGCCGAGCTCGAGCAGCATGTTGCCGAGCAGCTCGCGCATCGGATAGAGGCGGTTTTCCATGGCTACATGCTTCTCGGTGGAGTCTTCGAGGTCGGCGGCGCCGCGCATGAATTTCACCGCCTCGTCGTTGCGCGTTTCCGCTGCGCTGAGCCATCCGGTCGTTGCCACCAGGAGAACCTGGATCTGCTCGCCCCAGTAGCTGTTTTCTGCACGTGAGCTCAGCGCCCTCAGCTGTTCGATCTCCTGCTTTGCCATGCCCATGTCGTGGAGATGCGCCGCGCCGAGCGCGCGGGCAAAGCGCGGCATCGCCTGGGCATAGGTGTAGTAGTCGGGACGGATTTGCAGGCCCGCTGCCTCGTTCCATGCGCTGCGCTCGAGCACGTAGCGCACGGCGGGAGCGACCTCGCCGGTGTCCCTGCCATAGTTCCGCGCGCCGCTAAACTTCTGGATAGCCGCGACTTCGCCGATGACGCGTCTCGCCTCGCCGTCTTGACCGAGCTGCAGATATGCGTAGGTCATGAAATCCTGCGCATGCGGCTCCTGCGCGAATGTCGTGCCGGGGAAATTCTTGGCGGCGTAGTCGCGCGAGGCCGTGACCGAGGCCTGATTCGAATGGATCGAGTCCTCCCATCGCCCGAGCAGCGAATAGATGTGCGACGGCATGTGCTGGGCGTGCGGCGCCGCCGGCGCCACCTTGGCGTATTTGTCGGCGGCGGGAACACCGCGCTCGGCAAGCGGCTCGAAGTCGTAGGTGTGAATGATGTAATGCACGAGCCCCGGATGCTGGGGCTGCTCGCGCTCGATCGGCTCGAGGATCGCGCCGGCCTTGATCTGCCGGGCATAGGTCTTGTCCCGGTGGTCGACCGCCTCCAGCAAGGAGAGGGCGTAGAAGATCGACGCCTCCTTGTCGTCCGGATACTTGGCGGCGAGGCGTTCCATCGCCTGCTCGTAGCGCTCGCTGCGCGCCGTGTTCGGAACCTTGTCGTAGTCCTTGAAGGCGACCTCTGCCGCCTCGAGCCAGTCGCGCTCGCGCTCGGTCTTGGCCAAGGCCCTGCCTTTCTCGACCGCTTCGAGCCCCCGCTTCAGGTTCTCATCGGGCCAGGGCGGCACCAGCGGATTGGCGCGCTGGCTGACCGCCAGCCCCCAATAGGCCATCGCGCATTGCGGATCGGCATCGATCACCGCCTGAAACGTCTTGATGTCGTCGGGGTAGAAAAACGAGTGGAGCTTGGCGATGCCAAGCTCGAACTGCTGTTGGACGGCAGGCTTGCAGGAGGTGGGAAAGTCCACCTTGCCGAATTGGTTGGCCCCGACTGGGTCGTCCGCACGCGCCAAGCCCGGCTGGCCGAGAGATCCGGCGAGGATAGCGCAGAACAACAACCGCCTCTTCATGCCCCCCTCCATCGCAAAAGCGGGGCCGCCCAAGCGATGCCCGCCCGGTCAACGCGCGGTCGAGCGTAGCACCGACCGATCGACTTGAGTGTGAGGTTCTTCACATCAAGGGAAGGCGGTCGGCGGCGCGTCGCCACAGCGCGGACTTGCGAGCCATAGAATCGCCGCTAGCATGATGCCGGGCGAAGGGTGGAGACGCGATATGAAGCTGGCATTCCTCGGGCTGGGCGTGATGGGGTATCCGATGGCGGGGCATCTTGCCAAAGCGGGCCATCAGGTCACCGTCTACAACCGCACGCCGGCCAAGGCGGAGGCCTGGGTCAAGGAATATGGCGGCGCCTCGCGCGCGACGCCGGCGCAGGCCGCCGAAGGCGCCGAGATCGTCTTCGCCTGCGTCGGCAATGACGACGACATCCGCCAGATCACGACCGGCCCGCAAGGCGCCTTTGCCGGCATGGGCCGCGGCGCCATCCTCGCCGATCACACCACCGCGTCGGCGGATGTGGCGCGCGAACTGGCGGCGCTCGCCACGGAGAACGGGCTGGGCTTCCTCGACGCGCCCGTCTCCGGCGGACAAGCCGGCGCCGTCAACGGCAAGCTCACCGTCATGGTCGGCGGCGAGCCCGCCGCCTTCAAGCGGGCCGAGCCGGTGATGGCGCATTACGGGCGCGCGGTCACCTTGATGGGCCCGGCGGGCAGCGGCCAGCTCACGAAAATGGTCAACCAGATCTGCATCGCCGGGCTGGTGCAGGCCTTGTCGGAGGGGCTCAATTTCGCGGTACGCGCCGGGCTCGACCCGAAGCAGGTAGTGGAGGTCATCTCCAAGGGCGCGGCGCAGTCCTGGCAGATGGAGAATCGCGCCAACACCATGGTCGAAGGCAAGTTCGATTTCGGCTTCGCCGTCGACTGGATGCGCAAGGACCTCGCCATCTGCCTCGCCGAGGCGCGGCGCAACAAGGCGGCGCTGCCCGTGACGGCGCTGATCGATCAGTTCTATGCCCGCGTCCAGGAGCGCGGCGGCAAGCGCTGGGATACCTCGAGCCTCATCCACCTGCTCGCGAAACCCTAAGCGGCGAGGCCCGCCGCTGAGCGGCACGATGCGGCAGATTGCCCCGGCGGGGATGCTCGGCGCCGCCGGCGCCTACGATTGATGGTAGTCTGACGACGGTGGGCGCGAGCCATGTCGGATAACTCTTTTCCTCCCCGGACGGGCGAGCGGGGCGGTCGATGGATCTCCTGGATGACGTTGCTCGCCGGGGCCGTCATGTGCGTCGTCGCCGTGCTGCTGTCCTGATCGCCGGCATCATCGTCGTTGCCAGGTGACCCGCCAGGCGGGCATGCTCGCGCTTCCTTTGGGCGAGAGGCGGAGCATGGAGCAGGGCAAGGAGCTCGCCGGGCGCGTCGCGCTCGTCACCGGCGCCTCGCGGAATATCGGTCGAGCCATCGCGCTGGCGCTTGCCGGCGCCGGAGCCGCCGTCATCGTCAACACCCGCCAAGCGCGCGCCGCCGCCGAATCCGTGGTGAAGGAGATCGAGGCCGCCGGCGGGACGGCCCTGTCGGTACTGGCGGACGTCACCGACGAGGCGGCGGTCGCGGCGATGGTCGAGAGCGCCGTCACAGGCTTCGGCCGGCTCGACATCGTCGTCAACAATGCCGCCATTCGCCCGGCACAGAAGATCGAGGAGACGACGCTGGCCGATTTCCGCGCCGTCATCGCCCTCATCCTCGAGGCGCCGTTTCTCTGCGTGCGCGCGGCGCTGCCGCATCTGAAGCGCAGCGACGGCGCCGCCATTGTCAGCATCGGCGGCATGACCGGCCATGTCGGCGGCAGCGACCGCGTGCATGTAGCGGCCGGCAAGTCCGGGCTGGTCGGCCTGACCAAGGCGTTCGCCCGCGAGCTGGCGCCCTTGGGCATCACCGCCAATTGCGTGGTTCCCGGGCTTGTCGACACGGCGCGCGGTCCCGTGCCGTCGGCGCATGCCGCGCTGCCCTCGCTGCTCGGGCGGCTCGGTCGCGCCGACGAGATCGCGGCCATGGTGCGCTATCTCAGCGGGCCGGCGGCGCGCTTCATCACCGGGCAAGCCATCCACGTCAATGGCGGCGCCTACATGCCGTGAGGCGCGGGCCGGCGATCAGCCGGGCTGCTCCTCCTGCCGCTCGCCATCCTCCTCCGGGTCGGCCCGCAGCACCTCCTCGACGGCGCCGGCGATCCAGCGCCACGCCTGCATGAGCCGCTCGTCGCCGCGCTCCCGCGCCTTGAGCGCCTGGTGCGAGGCGTAGGTGCTCGCCTGCACGCCATAGTGTGAAATCAAGAGCTTAGCGACCGCGCGGGCGTCGCGTCGCTGGTTTGTTTCCGTCGTCATCATGCGCCTGAAAATGACATCGATTTAACTTGGCTCGGTGGGCGACATCCGCCGTAATGCGGTTAGCGGCTCTGCCGCGCCGCCCGCTCAACCCCCTTGGCGGGCGAGACCCCTGGGTCTGCCCCGCCTGCACTCGTTTCCTCCAAGCTGCAGGCGGGGCATTTCCTGACAATGCTGCTTCGAAACGACAAGGGCGCCGGTGACGAGTCCGCCGCTCGAGATGTTGGCTAACGGACCGCGCGAGGGCGACGTTCCGCGTCGCGGCGGCAGCCATCGCCGCGGTTGCGGGAAGCGCGAGCGGAACGATAATGTGGCGCGCCCTTCTGCAAGGCAGGTCCATGCCGAGCTCGCTTTTCACGACCATCGGGTTACGCGACCTGACGCTCGCCAATCGCATCGTCGTGTCACCGATGTGCCAATACAGCGCCGATGACGGCAGCGCCACCGACTGGCACATGCAGCATCTCGGCTCGCTTGCCGTGTCGGGTGCCGGGCTCGTGATGATCGAAGCGACAGCGGTCGAGCGAGCGGGTCGCATCACGCATGGCTGCCTCGGACTTTACAGCGACGCCAACGAGGCGGCGCTCGGTCGCGTTGTCGCCGCCTGCCGCCGCTTCGGCAACACGGCACTCGGCATTCAGCTCGCCCATGCCGGCCGCAAGGGTTCGGCGCACCGGCCCTGGGAAGGCATCCGCGCGCTGAGCCGGGAGGAGGGCGCGTGGGTCACCGTGGCGCCATCGCCGATCGCCCTCGATGAGGACTGGCCTGTACCGCGCGCGCTCGCGGCAGCGGATCTCGACCGCATCGAGGCGGCGTTCGTTGCGGCGACGCGGCGTGCGGCGCGGCTGGGGCTCGATCTTGTCGAGGCGCACTGCGCCCATGGCTATCTGTTGCACGAATTTCTTTCGCCGATCGCCAACCGGCGCGGCGACGCCTATGGCGGCAGCCTCGAGAACCGGATGCGGTTCCCGCTGCGCATCATGGCCGCGATGCGCGCGGTGTGGCCGGCGGAGAAGCCGCTCGGCGCGCGCATCACCGGCACCGATTGGCTGCCGGGCGGCTTCTCCATCGAGGACGCAGTCGTCTTTGCCGGGGCGCTCAAGGCCATCGGCTGCGACTATGTCTGCGTTTCCAGCGGCGGCATCGTGCCGAAGGCGCCGATCCCGGTGGGGCCGGGCTACCAGCTCGACCTTGCCGCGCGCGTCCGCCGCGACGCCGGCATCGTCGCGCGTGCGGTCGGGCTGCTGGTCGAGGCGCATCAGGCCGAAGCCGTCATCGCCTCGGGACAGGCGGATATGGTCGCCATGGCGCGAGCCTTTCTCGACGATCCGCGTTGGCCGTGGCATGCCGCCGAAGTGCTGGGCGCGCGCGCGGCCTATCCGCCACAATACGAGCGCAGCCGGCCGACTCTCTGGCCCGGCGCCAAGCTGGCGCGGCCGGTACGCGCGGCCGAGTAGCGACAAGCCGTGACTGCGGCATCAGAGCCGCACCCGACGAGACAACCAACCGCGAAATGCTTCGCACCGCACCGCGCGCTACTTCTGTGCGGCTCCGACAGAAGAGCCGGCGCCGGCTGACAAGAACGCCGCCTCCGCGTTCCGGCAGGTGCCGGCGCGGAGGCGGTGCATCGCTGGCCTAGAAGCTCGACGAGCCTCCACTCGAACCGCCGCCCCAGCTGCTGCCAGGCGGCTTCGGCGGCGTCGACGAGGGCGAGCCGTCGGAAGGCTTAGTTCCCGAGGAGGGCGAAGACGATGAGCTCGAGCCGAAAGACGGTGTCGGCGCCCGCGGCGGCGAGGGCGGCGCGGCCGGACGCGGCGGCTGATGCGACGTCGGCGGGGCCGGCGGCTTCGGCGCCATGGGCGGCGGCGAGGGCCGCGGCATCGGCGCGGACGAGAACGCCGGTGTCATGCTCGGCGCTTTCGGCGGGGCCTTCGCGGCCGCCTTCGGCGCGGATTTGCGCGCGGCCTTCTTGCGCGCCGGCTTTGCCTTCTTCGCCGTTTTACGCTTCGCTGCCGGCCGGCCACGCCGCTTGGCGGTGGCGCGCTTGCCTTTCTTGGCCCGGCTGCCGGTGCGCGCGGCGGCCGAGCGCCGCTTCGTCCCCTTGGCTTTCGCGCGCGCGCCCTTCTTGCGCCCACGCTTCGATTTTGACTTTGATCCCGTACGGGCCATTAAACCCCCCGTGAGTGGAATGAAATTCGCTGCATCCAGCGTCGCCTTGCGACGCCCTGATAGAATGCAAGAAGACAACGGGTTCGTAAAGCCGATACCGGTGAGAATTATCGGGCATCTTCTTCACTAGCGCGGCAAATATCGCGAAACTGCGCTGTGCGGCTCACTTCTGCTCGTGTTTGCGATGATCGGCCGGGAGCGACAATTACGCTCCCGGCCGATGCAAGCGGGCGATTTATCCCGATTTGCGCGCTGCCGCTGCGGCGCCGATTCGCTTAGTCGAGGGCGCTCGGATGCTGCGCGAAATGCATGTGGACGGCGAGGCAACGCTGGAACGTCGTGGGCTGCGCGCGCCGGAACAGGCCCATAGCGCGCGGTGGCGGCGCGAGCGGGCGGACGGGCACAGGCGGTGCTGCCGCGCGGCGACGCGATTTCATCGCGTCGCGTATCGTCTTCGCATAGACCGGGATGGTGAGTTCCATGACAAAGTCCTCCTTCGGGTCTTGTTTGTGTCTTTACCAAACGGTGAGTCTGCCGCAAATCCAAGAACTTTTGTCTAAAAATTCGCTCGAATTTTATTGAATGGTCGAAACAATCCGCTTCCTTGGCCGCAGCCCTTAGGGGTCTGATACTTTCGCAGGGTATGAATACTAACGCGTCCGTCGGAAGACTATGGTGGGCCCGCGGGCTGTTTGGTGTGCCTCGCGTCACACCAGATGAACATGGAGGTATCGAATCAGGGTGGCGGGGTCGCCGGTGCCACTTGGGAAGGGAGGCCCGTGACAGGCGAATCGGCTTGGCCAGCGCGGTCCTCGCCTTTGCTGCGGGTCAAGGTGATGGTGCCCGCCGTCGCCGCCGGGCTGTCATGCGAGAGCTCGACCGCCTTGGGCGGTAGCGCGGCGAGATGCAGCTTGGCGAGCTGGTCGGAGTCGGCGCGCAAGGTGAAGCTGCCCAGCCGCACGCCCTGGACGAAGAATGAACCGTCATAGCCGCTGAGCGCCTGCGCGACGACCTTGCCGTCGCCATCGACCACTTGCAGGCGGATGCCCGGCAGCGGGGCGCGCTGCCCCTCGCGCTCGACCTCCACGGCCCCATCGACCTCGCCCGTCTCGTAGACGGGGAAATCGAGCTTCACGACCGAGCCGGGACGTGGCAGCACCGAGATGTTCTGTTCCGCCGGCTTCCAAAAAGGATCCTCGAGCGTCTCTGTGTCGATACGGACCGGCGTCTCCTGATAGGGCTCGAGGCCGGTGATGAGCGCGGTGCCGGATTGATCGGTCTTATCGCGGAACACGTAGTTCTCGCTGCGCAGGCGGACATTGGGCAGGGGAACATCCTCGGGGCCGAATTTGCCGTCGCCGTCACGGTCGAGGAAAACGAGTGGCGAGATCGCGCCCGAGCGGGCAAAGCTCTGGCCGCGGAAAACGGGCTGGCGGGTGCGCGGCTCGACGCCGAAGCTGAAGGCGATCTTGAACAGGATCGAGAAGTCGCCGCGGTCCGAGACGTTGGCGTCGGCGCCGAGCGCCAGGTTATTGAACAGGAACGCGGCGCCGGTGGTGAATTGCGTCTCCTGCGGCCGCGTCTGCAGGCGCGTCACGCCGAGCCGCAGGTTGAGGTTCGGCCGCACGGGCAAGTCGGCTGTGAGCTGCGTGGCGCTGAGCTCGGCGACGGGGGTGAGGTTGTAGATCGTTTCGCCGCGCAAGCCGATCCTGCCGAATTGCGTACCGACGCGAAAGACCTCCTGGGTCTGCGTCGACTGGTGGCTGGCGAGCTGGGACTGGGTCTCGGCGGCGAGGGTGAAGCGGCTGATGTAGCTGGTGAGGCGCCCGCGGAGCTCGAGATGCGATGTCCCGTTCTCGGCCTCGCTGTAGGTCGCGCTGGTGGCGAAGGGCAGGCGGCCGTTGCCGAACCCCGGCACCAAGCCGTTAAGCTGCACCGCGGACGTGGCGACCAAGGGCTGATTGAGGAACAGGTCGAAGGAGCGTTCCGAGACGTAATGGTCGAGAAAACGGTTATAGGAGAGCAGCCAGGAGAGGCTGTTGATCTGGCTTTGCACGGACGTGCCGGCGGCCACGCCGCCATTGTTCGAGGTTGCCGCACCCAGATTGGCGAGAGCGCCGAGCCAGGCCGCGCGCAGCCCGGTCTGAAAGTACTGGGTCTCGACGTTGCCGACCGGCAGGCTCGACACCGCGCCGTTGAGCGAGAGGCTGTCGTTGATGCCGTGCTCGGCCTCGGCGCTGAAACGCAGCGCGCCGTTGTTGATGTTCGGCTGACTCAGCAGCTGATTGCGGGTCAGCTGATCGAAGCGGGTGAAAGCCGTCGTCTGCAATTGGCTGCTCGGGTGGCTGCCGAACAGATCGGTGTTTTGCTGGTTGAACAGCAGGCTGTAGCCGGTCTCGCCGGCGCCCACGGCCGCCGCCGCGACGTAGATCGGCTGCTCCTGCTCGCGGCGCTGTCCCTCCGGTCCGTAGAAGACGAGCCGGAAGGCGTTGAGGCCCGCAATGGTCGGAACGTTCAGAAATTCGTATCGCCCGTCGCTGTTGCTGGTCTGAAAATCGAGGAGATCGCTGCCGCGGTAGAGCTCGACCTGCCATCCCACCGGGAGCTCACCGCGCAACGTGACGCGCTGCAAGTCGGAAAGGCGGTGCAGCGGGAAGGTGGAGAGCATGGCGCCGCGGCCGGCGACGCTGTTGCTCACCAGCGGCAGCGACGGTGACGAGACGTCGCCGAATGCGAACTCGCGCGCATCGATCGGCCCGAGCAGGCCGCCGCGCGGGTCGCGCTGGCCGAGGGTGGCGCGCAGGAACTGCTGGTAGCCTTGCTGCTGCGGGACCGCGCCGTTCAGCGACATGTCGAGATCGAGACCGCCGACCATGCCGGTGACGACCGAGGAATACTGTCCCTGCTGGAGCATTTGCCCGTTATTTTTGGTGGTCGAGTACTGGATGTTGGTGTCGACGAAGGGCCAGTCGATCCACTTGGCGGGCGGCTCGACGAGGGTGTAGGGGCCGAATTCGCCGGGACGGCGCACGCCGGCGCGCCGCCGCTCGCGGTCGAGGCGCTCCTGGACCGGCAGCAGCTCGACCGAGGAGGCGACCAGCGTCAGATCCTCGGAGACGAGATGGAAGCGGATCGAGAACCAATTAGCCAGGAGCGTCGCGTCGACATAGATGTCGGTCAGCTGCCGCTCGACCGACCCGGGCTCGAGAACGAAGGTCCGGCCGTTGAGGCTGGCCGTCCCGGTGGCGAGGTCGAGGCTGAAGCGGCGATTTTCATTGATGAAGAAGCCCGAAGCGGTGCCGGTATCGGGATCGGTGGTGATGGCGATCTCGAGCGCCGACATGACGCCGCCAAGCGGAACGAGTAGTCGCTTCTTGTCCTGATAGACGATGAAGTTCTCGCCGATGCTGGTGCGGTTGAGCGTCAGGTTGAGAATGAGAGCCTGATCTTGCGGCCGCTGCACGAGACGCATGAGCGGCGCTTCCGCCGCAGCGCCGCCTTCGGGCGCGGCGCGCACGTCGAGCGGCGTCAAGAGAATGAAGAGAAGAGCGAGGTGTCCCAGCCGCGCCATGGCTAAAGGGAC
>Ga0209180_10000340_pt1 | contig 21244 bp, 17 predicted proteins | sample CZO8metaG_3_FD_188355 | JGI IMG/M metagenome (GOLD analysis project Ga0209180, IMG submission 188355) | Vadose zone soil microbial communities from the Eel River Critical Zone Observatory, Northern California, USA - CZOApr15con2H2.8 metaG... | ecosystem: Environmental > Terrestrial > Soil >...
CAACCTGGGTGCTGTTGCGTTCCGTAATTGCGGCTGCGATTGCCATTGCTGTGATCGTCAACGCGGCCGTCCATGACTGCAGCATCAAGAGCGATTGGTTTTCGGATTGCAAAATGAACGGTCCGAATCCATGGAGCGTTCCCCAAATTGCGATGGCCGAAAGAATAAAGATGCCAGTGGCTGTTTCGCGCGGCGTGAAACGAAACGCGGTCCAGATGACGATCGGTCCGCAAATGAACGAGATCGGATAATTCCGCGCCGAAATCGGAAGCCATCCACCGAACACGGTTTCCGCCAGCACCACAAGCAACAGCAAGAGGACGGAAACTTCTAACACTTGCTTCTGGTTCCACGTGCGTTGCGTCGCGGGCACGCTCCAAAGCAAAAGCAAAGGGGCTATAACCAAAACTCCGGAAGCATCACCGAGCCACCAAGTCAGCCAGATTGGCCAGTAGCTCGACCATTGTGCGAAGCCGCCAACGGCCAGACTGCTAACGCCAAACGTAGGACTTACTGTCGTGCTAACAAGCGCCGCCAGCGCGAATTTGAAAACGTCCTGCGGACGACCGAAAACTCGAGCGCCTCCAGCAAATCTGTTTACGAGCCAGGCGCCACAAAGCGCTTCCAACGTGTTCCCGCTGGCGATGCCGAGCGACGTCAAAATGTTTCCTAGCGTTGTCAGGTTTACCAAAAACGCCCCGACAAAAATTGCGGGCCATACGCGGAATCCCAGAACAAGCAGTGCTGCCAGTGCGATCCCGGCCGGCGGCCACACCGGTGACGCGCTCGCGTGAAGAAACGCCAGACGCAATGCGAGTTTGCCGGCAATGAAGTAGATCAGCGCCAAGGCGCCGATCGCCGGCAGCGTGGGAATTTTCCTGGGATTCATTACCCGACCGCCTGTGCCAATCGCTCTACCTGTTACGCCGCTCGCCAGTTCGGTCAACCGATTTGTGAATAGATGGGAATAACTTCTGGCGGCGCCGCAAGATCGACAATCGTCGGCGGTAGCCGTCGCGTACTACGACTCCTAAATTTTGTAGGGCCACCGCTCCGGTTGCCGAATTTCAAAATGGCAGGGTCGCCGCGGCGCCCGCCTACCCTACAGTTGCGTCCGACGATTAATAATCGCGGCAGTAGGGATATTTCGATTCGTTCCCGAGCTCGGGCGGAAATTCAGAGTAACCGGCGTGAATCCACGGAATATCGCTCGGCAATACTGGCCGGTAACTGCCGTGCCACATCGGAATCGGGAAGGTGAGAATTTCGAGGAGACCGGTGAAGTGTCGCGCGGTGGAACGGCCAAGACCGCGCACAACGCCGTAACTGGCGGCTGCGGCGTTGCCTTCCTCTTTATTTATTTTGCAAACAGTCACCGGAAGTTCACAGGAAGCGAAAAGAAAATTGCCGATTCCGCGACCGAGTTTCCGTGTGGGACCGTAATCATTCCCCGGCGGATCCTGAATGTCGGCAATCGCGCTTGCCGCAAAAGCGATACCAACCAGCGCGACGAGCAGATGCTTTTTCATAAGCCCTCCAACACGTAAACAGCTTCTCTGTAACAAAATCAATATTTATTTTTTATTTTTGTGCCGCGTTGTTAGATCGACAATCGCTCAGCCGGTCGGCGGACCTTGGAAATAAAATAGAACCGAGCGACTCGCATCGAACAAGGCATGGGTGATGATTGCCGTCCAAAGATTGCCTCCTGACACGATGACGAGAATGCCGAGTAAGACGCCCAGCGTGCCGGTGATCAACATGCCGAGCGGATTTTGATAAGCGTGTGAGGCGCCGAAGAGAACGCCTTGAATGATTAAAGCCGCCCCCCACGCGCCACGGTTCGCACCAAAGAACATCGCCAAACCTTGCATGATAAATCCGCGAAACATGAATTCCTCATAAAAGCCGGCCCCGATCACGACATAAAACACAGTGTAAACAGTAAGACCGAGATTTCCTTGCAACGCGGCGAACCGGGTGAGATCGCGGTGGAAGCCGGCCTTCTCCGAAAAATAGATTCCTGCGAAAATGAGCGCCGTGAGCAAAATGCTGACGATGAATGTGCGCGACCAGCTTCCCGGTCGCCTCAGTCCGATATCAGCGAGGGTTTCTCCGCGCAGCCGAATGAGCACCCATGCCACCACCAACTCCAACATTTGGACCGCTCCTCCATATACAAAACTCGCCTGCATCGATTTCGGCGTGTAAGCCGCCTCGGCGGCTGCTTCCAATCCAAAGACGAGTGCAATCAGAACGACAATGTCGATCAAATATCGAACGCGACGCGGGCTGCGGGTCGTTGCGGCAGGTTCGATTTGATTCTCTGCCATGCCACGAAAGTTAACCGCTTCGGGCGCGAATTGGACAGATCGAATTGAATCAGGAACCCAGCAAAACAGGAGGACGGCAGGATTAACAAGATTCTTGTGATTTTCGTTGTAGCGGCGCTCTATGAGCACCGAAAGCTCAGAGTCTAAAATCCGAGATCTGATTTCTGGATTTTCTACTTTAGCCTTTCTACTTTCTACTTTGTTCAGCGGTTCCCGTAGTTCAACGGATAGAACGGAGGTTTCCTAAACCTTAAATGTGGGTTCGATTCCCGCCGGGAACGCAGCTTCGTGTGAGTATGTGCGAATGAGACTCTTTGGGGACGTGCCGTTCGCGCACTTCGATTGATTCGCTCGCTCCCGCTAGCTCACCCTTCGGGCTAAAGTCCATCTCGCGGTCTCCCAACTCGCTCGATTCCCGCCGGGAACGTTTGGCTCAACTTTCGAGCGACTGCCTGAAATCTTGCAACGCTGTTCCCCACCTAGAATTTTTTGGTTACACCTTTGTTGGAGCAATCCCAAAAAGGTGTTCGTATCGCCTTCTGAGATTGTGTAAGCTAGAGCGATGAATTGGCTAGTTTCGAAGCAACGCGCTTGCAGCCTATTTCTGCGTGTTACGAGGGAGCGCCCGGAAATAGATTGCAAGTTGCAGTCTAATTCTTGTTAGGCGCAGCTCACATCATCCTCTAATCCACACTCAAATCACCAAACATCACCATGAACCAAGGCATCAAGACAGTCATCTACCCCGCCAAAGACATTGCCCGCGCGAAGGCGCTGTTCAGCCGCCTCCTCGGCGTTGAACCATTTATTGACAGTCCGTATTACGTCGGCTTCAAGGTCGGCGACCAGGACATCGGGTTAGACCCGAGGGGCCACAAATCGGGACCTGTTGGCTACTACCACGTCAGCAGCATTGAGGAGAGTTTGCAGTCTCTTCTGGATGCTGGTGCCCAGACCGAACAGAAAGTCAGAGACGTAGGCGGCGGCAAACTGATTGCGACCGCAAAAGACGCAGAGGGCAATCTCATCGGGCTCATTCAGTTGCCGTGATTCATGCTGCCGCTTCTTTTCACTTCAACCCCAACGCCTAACCAAGCGCTCCAGCGAACCGCTGACGGGCGCGCAAATTTGCACATGACAACTTCAACATTGAAATTCGGAGCACAGCTCGGTGCCGTGAGCGGTGGCTGAGCTTCGTCTCGTTAGGCGCGGGCGTTGAATGACCGTGTTCTAACAGTTTGACTGGCCCATTTGAATCATTTAAAGTGTTCAAATGAGCAAAGCGGCGAAAAACAAAAAGAAGCGAAACGTTGTTCGCGAACACCCGCATCGGAAATACGGCTCGAAACGCCCTGTGACACTCTCGCGAAAACAGACCAACCTCGCGCCAGCGCAAGTGATTCACCGCGTAAGTAAAGGCCTTCCGTTTGGTGAGCTCGAACATTTGAGAGGCGAGATCGACGAACCGCTTGAGTCGGTGGCGCGGCGACTCGCCATTTCAAGATCGACATTGCAACGGCGCAAAGCCGAACGGCGTTTATCACCGCAGGAATCGGATCGGGTCATGCGGTTTTGGCGATTGACTCAGCACGCGGCGAAAGTCTTCGGCGACATGGCGCGAGGCCGGCAATGGTTGAAGTTCCCTCAACGCGGACTAGGTGGGGCGGTTCCGCTGGATTACGCGAGCACTGAAGTTGGTGCGCGCGAGGTCGAAAATCTTCTCGGGCGTATCGATTACGGCGTTTATTCCTGATGGCGTCGGCTTGGCGCATTGTTCGCACGGCACGCGTTAACACACCGTTCACAGGTGAAGGCAGCCGGCTTTACGGCGGCAGGTGGAATTCGCGCGGCACACCGGTCGTTTACGTGAGCGAACACGAATCTCTCACAGCGCTCGAGATTTTCGTTCACACCATGCCATTATCCCCAACGGACCGATACTTCTCTTTTCGAGTCGATTGGGACGACAAATTGACTGAATACTCTCCAATCAAAAATCTGCCACCCGATTGGAACGCCGAGCCGCCGACGAGTGGGAGCATGCGCGTTGGGGACGACTGGGTTCGTAGCGGACGCTCCGCTGTGTTGGCGCTACCCAGTTTACTGAGCAGAAGTGAGCTCAATTTTCTGTTGAACCCGACTCATCCGGACTTCAAAAGGATCAAAATCGCTTGGCCGGTGGAGTATCGCTTCGATTCAAGAATGCTTGGGCCCTGATCATCCGTGGCATCTGCCTAAATCCGCGGTCCAAATTTCTAAGCGTGGCTATTTCGCGACTTTCACCCTTAGCTCTTTGACGAGAAAGGCCCAGCGGTCTGCGGTTTCTTCGATGATTTTGGTCGTTGGTTTGCCGGCGCCGTGTCCGGCTTTGGTTTCGATCCGAATCAAGGTTGGTTTGTCGCAATTTTCAGCCGCTTGAAGTGTCGCCGCGAACTTAAAACTGTGCGCAGGCACGACCCGATCGTCGTGATCGGCGGTTGTGATCATTGTTGCAGGATAACAACAGCCCCGCCCAGGCGGGGCGATGTGATGGAGCGGTGAGTAGGCGTAGAGAAATGAGAAGTCATCAGGTTTATCCGCGCTGCCATAATCCGAAGTCCATGCCCAGCCGATGGTGAATTTTTGAAACCGCAGCATGTCCATCACGCCAACGTTCGGCAACGCGGCGCCATAAAGATCGGGGCGTTGCGTCAAACACGCGCCGACGAGCAAGCCGCCGTTGCTGCTGCCTCCGATCGCGAGTTTCGGCGTCGAAGTGTAGTGATTGTCGATCAAGTACTGGGCCGCGGCGATGAAATCGTCGAACACGTTTTGTTTTACGTGCAGCATTCCGGCTTCGTGCCATTTCTCGCCGTACTCGCCGCCGCCGCGCAAATTCGCGAGCGCAAAGATGCCGCCCATTTCCATCCAAACCAGATTGGCGGGCGCGAACGTGGGCGTCATGGAAATGTCGAATCCACCGTAGCCGAAAAGATAAGTCGGGTTCTGTCCATCGCACCTCATTCCTTTCTTGTAGGAGATGAACATCGGGACGCGCGTACCGTCGGCGCTTTTGTAGAAGACCTGCTCGGTCACGTAATCGTCCGGGTTAAATTTTACTTTTGGTTTGAAGAGCACTTCGCTCGCGCGCTTGTCGAAGTCGTAGCGAAAAATTTCAGTCGGCGTGGTGAAACTGGTGAAGGAATAAAACGTTTCGCGGTCTTTGCGTTTGCCGGTGAAGCCCCCGGCGGTGCCGAGTCCGGGTAGCGCGATCTCGCCGTCCCGCGAACCATCGAGCTTGAACAGTTTCACCACGCTGTGCGCGTCTTTCAGATAAACGGCGACGAAGCGGTCGCCGACGGTGCTGACTGCTTCCAGTTTGTCTTTCGATTGCGGCACAAGCTCGTCGATTTGGGCGGGGAGCGGTTTGCTCGTGTTGACGGTAACGATGCGGCCAAGCGGCGCGTTCAAATTTGTCCGGAACGCAAAGACCGGTCCCTCGTTGTCGATGAAAGTGTATTCGGCGTCCGCTTTATTAAGCAGCTCGACGACGTTCGAGTTCGGATCGACCAGGTTCTTGTAGAAGACCCGGTTTTTCGGATCGGTCCCGCGCTGGACGGTGATGATCAGATAGCGTCCGTCGTCCGTGACTTCGGCGTTGAAGAGCCATTCCTTTTGATCGGGTCGCTCGTAAATCAATTTGTCCTGCGACTGTGGCGTGTCGAGCTGGTGGAAGAAGAGTTTGTGATTGTAAACCTGCGAACGCAGTTTGTTTTTCTCGTCCGGCTGGTCGTAGCGGCTGTAGAAAAATCCGCTTCCGTCTTTTTTCCACGATGTGTTCGAAAACTTGATCCAGTCGAGAAGATCTGGTCGATCTTTGCCGGTCTCGACGTCGCGCACTTTCCATTGTTGCCAATCGGAACCGGCGGTGGCGAGACCGTAAGCCATCAGCTTGGCGTCGTCGGTCACATCCATGCCGCCCAACGCGATCGTCCCGTCTTTGGCGAGCGCATTTGGATCGAGAAGCTCGCGCGGCTTTTCGAAAAAGTTCGTTGTGGTGTAAAAAACGTTTTGGTTTTGCAGACCGGTGTTCTTGGAAAAAAAGTAACGGCTCTTTTCTTTGAAGGGAACCCCGAACCGCTCGTAATCCCAGACTTCAGTCAGACGCTTCCTAATTCCGTCCCGCTCCGGAATCGTTTTCAGAAAATCGAATGTGATTTTGTTTTCCGCCTCGATCCATGTGCGCGATTCGGGCGCGTCCGGGTTTTCCAGTGGACGGTAAGGATCAGCGACTTTGGCGCCGTTATGATCGTCCACCTGATCGCTCGTTGGCGCGGGTGGATATTTGAATTGCGTCGGCGAGTCGACTGCGAAAAGGAGTGCGATCGGCGCCAGGATCGAAAGCGCCAGGAATTTGCGAAGCATAAGTCCGGCGAATATGCCCGCGAAAAAGGAGATGTCGATCTTGGCGTGGCATTGCGGCTGCTTTTAGGAGCAACCGCAAGCGAGGAAGTCAATAAACCGAAATAAAGAAGTTCCTCAGCTTCAGCAGCGCGGCCATTCTATTGGCCGCGCTTTTTTCCGCTTAAGCTTGCTTCCAGCCGTTGCCGTCAGGAGTCAGGGCCGGCGCATATTCCGGCGTAAGATCGACGTCTTCCGCCGGCTCCTCTTCCGCTTCGGCCAAAGATTTTTCGTGATGCTCCTTGGCGATGAGCATGTAGAGCGATGGCACAATGAAGAGAGTGAAGATTGTCCCGATCGTCATTCCGCCAACGAGCACGAGGCCGATAGAGTTTCGCGCGGCGGCGCCGGCGCCGGTGACCAGGGTGAGGGGAAAGTGACCGGCCACAGTTGCAACGCTCACCATCATAATCGGTCGCAAACGAATTCGCGCGGCTTGCGCAACCGCGGCCAGTTTCGACATGCCTTCGCGTTGCAGCTCGTTGGCGAATTGAACGATCAAGATTCCGTTTTTCGAAACGAGGCCGACCAAGGTGACGAGTCCGACTTCGGAATAAATATTGAGCGTTGTCGTGAAATGATCAGTGAAGAAAGTTCCGAACGGCATCTTCAGGAACGTGAAAAGCAGCGCGCCGAAAATGGCGAGTGGAACCGACCCCAACAAAATGATGAACGGATCGCGGAAACTGTTGAACTGCGCCGCCAGCACCAAAAAGATGAGGATTACGGCGAGCCCGAAGACGAGTCCGAACTTGCTGCCCTCAGTCCGCAACTGCCGTGATTCGCCTGTATAATCGAGGACGTAGCCGGACGGCAAAACGTTGTGCGCTTCATTCTCCAAAAATTTCAACGCGGCATCGAGGGAAACCGCCGGCACACCGCTGATGGTGACGGCGTTCAGCTGCTGCATGCGATTTAACGAACGCGCCACAGTCGTGTGTTTGATTGAAGCGACTGTGCTCAATGGCACGAGCTGACTGTTAGGCCCGCTCACATAAATGCTTTCCAGTTGCTCGGGATTCAAACGATCCACACGCTTGATCTGCGGGATCACTTTGTAACTTCGTCCGGAGATGTTGAAGCGGTTCACGAAATTGCCGCCAATGCTGGCCGACAAATCCGCGCCGACTTTTTGCATGTCGAGCCCGAGCGACGCCACTTTGTCATGATCGAACACGATCTGCGCCTGCGGCTGGTCGATCTTGGTGTCGATGTCGCCGAATTGGAAAATGTGCGCTTGCATCGCTTTCATAAAAATCTGCCGCGCGAATTCGAGGATGCGGTCCTGGTCCGCCGTCGATGTTATGACGAAGCTCACCGGGAAGTTGTCGCTGCCTGGCAGCGCCGATGGCATGATCGGAAACATTTGAATTCCAGGGATGGCACCGAGCCGCATTTGCACTTCAGGCAGATAAGCACTGGTCGGCTTCTTCCGAATACCCCACGGCTTTAGAACCATTCCACCGAAACCGTTGCTCGGAAATGTGATCTGAAAAGTGAAGCGCGTGTCCGGCAGACCGAGGAAAACGTTCTCCGCCGCATCGGCATAACGAATTGTGTCATCAATCGTCGCGTTCGCGGGCGCTGTGATGATTCCGAAGATCACGCCCTGGTCTTCTTTGGGCGCGAGTTCAGTCGGCGACATTTTCCAAAACAGAACGCCGAGCAACGAAAGACCGATCCAAACTGTATAAACGGCCGGCCGCGCCGCCAACGTTCGATCGAGATGTGCTCCGTACCAATCGCGAAAACGATCAAACGTGCGAGTGACCCAGCCGCTGAAGCCGCGGTTTTCGTGTTCCGTCCGCAACAGATGCGCGGACATCATGGGTGAAAGCGTCAGCGCTACCACACCGGAAATGAAAACGGCGCCGGCCAAAGTGAGCGCGAACTCGCGAAACAACGCGCCGGTCAATCCGCCTTGGAGCGCGATCGGAGTGTAAACCGCCGCCAGCGTGATCGTCATCGCGATGATTGGCCCGATCAATTCGCGCGCGCCGACCAGCGCGGCTTGCATCCGCGACATCCCTTCCCGCATGTGTCGTTCGACGTTTTCAACGACAACGATCGCGTCGTCCACCACCAATCCGACCGAAAGCACGATCGCGAGCAGCGTCAGCAAGTTGAGGGTGAACCCGAACGATTGCATCAAAAACAACGCGCCGATCAGCGAGATCGGAATCGCGACGACTGGCACGACCACGGAACGAAACGATCCGAGGAAGATGAAGATCACAACCATCACGATCAGCAGCGTGTCGATCAATGTCTTAACCACTTCGCTAATCGCGTCGTTAATGTAAGCGGTCGCGTCGTAGGCGATCTCACCGGTCATTCCGCTGGGCAGTTCCTTTTTGATTTGCTCCATTTCCACGCGGACGCGTTTGATCACGTCGACTGAGTTCGCGTTGGGCAAGACGTAGACGCCCATGAACACGGCCTTCTGCCCTGAGAAGTGGACTTCGGAATCGTAATCTTCCGCGCCAAGCACCACGTCGGCGATGTCGCCAAGCCGAACGAGCGTTCCTTTGTCCTGACGCACCACCAGCTTTTTGAAATCGTCTGCGGTGTGTAAATCCGTGTTCGCGGTCAGATTAACTTGCAGCAGCGAGCCCTTGGTGTTGCCGACCGCTGATAGAAAATTATTTCGTGCGAGCGCGTCGCGCACTTGTGACGGTGAAATGTTCAACGCCGCCATCCGGTCCGGCTTCATCCAGATGCGCATCGCGAAGTAGCGACCACCCAGAATGTCGGCCTTCTGCACGCCGCCGACAGCGGTCAACCGCGGTTGTACCAGTCGCACCAGATAATCGGTGACTTCGTTCGGCTGCAAAATGTCCGAACCAAAGCTCAAATAACACGAAGCGAATTGCGTATCGGCCGATTGAATTTCGATGACCGGGATCTCCGATTCCGGCGGGAGATCACGCCGGATCGCGTCCACTTTCGAGCTGATGTCCGACAACGCCTTGTTCGCGTCGTAATTTAATTTCAAGCGCGCCGTAATCGTCGAAAGGCTCTGTTTGCTCTGCGATTGGATGTAATCGATTCCGTCCGCAGCGGCGATCGCCCGTTCCAGCGGCGTCGTGATAAAACCGCGGACCAACTCGGCGTCCGCGCCGACGTAAACCGTGCTGACCTGGATCGAGGCGATGTCGCTACGCGGATATTGCCGAACATTCAAACCGCCGAGCCCCTGCAAATTCGGAAACAAGATCGGCAGCAGCGCTTTGGACCCGGCGATGAGAATGACAAAACTCACCACCATCGCCAGCACTGGCCGCTTGATAAAAAGATCGGTGAACGATTTCATTTTAGGAATCGACTGGGTTCGGCCTCTCCTGCGGTTTCGGCGCCAAATCGTTATTGATAGTGACGTTCATGCCATTACGCAGTTTGAAGACGCCCGTACTTACGATCGTTTCACCCGGTTTTAATCCCTGCGTCACCGCAACAAAATCGCCCCGAGCCTCGCCGACTCGAACAAATTGCTGACGCAAAATCTGCGATTCCTTGCCGGTCTTCTCGTCTTTTTTCTTTTCGATCACGTAAACCGAATCGCCGAACGGCGCGTAAGAGACAGCCGAGCCGGGGATGACCAGCGTCTTCGACTTTTGCGGCAGCAACACTTCGACTTTAGCAAACATTCCTGGGCGAAGTGTGTGCTCTGGATTTTGCAACGTCGCTTGCGCGGTAACATTTCGCGTCACGCTGTCGACCATCGAATTCACCGCCGTCAATTTACCTTTAAAGTCGTGGTCGGGGAGCGCATCGACACGCACGTTCACGTCGAGTCCGTTGCTCAACTGAGAAAGATACTGTTCGGGCAACGAAAAATCGACGAACACCGGATCGAGCGCGGTCAGTTGAACCACTGGTAGGCGCGCGTCGATTGATTGGCCGACGTTCACCTGGCGAATTCCGAGCTGCCCGTCGAACGGCGCGACAACGGTTTTCTTCCGAATGTTCGAGCGCATTTGATCGACGACCGCGTTCAAGCGGTTGAATTTCGATTCCGCCGAGTCGGAGTCGGCCCTTGAAATTACTTTGCGCGTGGCGAGATCGCGCGAGCGCTCGACATCGGCGCGGGCCAGCGCGAGATCAGCTTCCGCGGAATGCAACTGCGCTTCTTCCGCAGAAGTGTCGAGCTGCATGAGCAAGTCGCCCTTTTTCGCGGTCGAGCCATTCTCGAATGCGATTTTGCTGACCACACCACCGAGCTCGGTTGAGACGACCGCGCCTTGCACTGCACTCACGCTGCCCACCGCAGAAAGTTTCGGCGCCCAATCTTCTTCTTTTACCACCACGCTCGACACTGTGGTCGGCGGCATCACCATCGGACTGCCCATCATCTTCGCGATCTGCATCGCCTTTAGCCCGACCAGCAGGATGATCAGAATGACCAACCCTGCGATCGCCTTCCACATGGCTCCCCGACGCGATTTCATTTTCGTTTCAGTAAGTGGTTTCGCCACGTCATGCATATGCTGGTTCACTCTGCTTCTTAAATAATAGGCGCCACAAATTGCGCGCGACTTTCAATTGTTGCTCGCGTCGTTCCTGATGGTTCAAACCGATCTTGAGCACGTTGCGCATCAACATGCCGTCGTTAACGGCGAAGATCAGCTCAGCCATTTCGCGCGGAGTTAAGTTGGTAGTTTTGGCTTCGGGCGATTGTGCGATCAAATCGGTCACGCCGTTCATCGACGTTTCACAGACGTCGCGCACCAACTCCGCGACGTGCGGGTTGCGACCCGCCTCGGCGAATAGATCGACCACGAAAGCGGAAACCACTTGCGGTTCAGCTTCTCCGCAGTGCGCGGTGAAAAGGACTTCCAGCGATTCCAGTAAACCCGATGCTTGCCGGGCGCGTTCCAGGATCTCCTGGATTTCCCGTTTATGCCGATCGGCCATTGCAGAAATCACGGCCTCTTTATTTTGAAAATAGCGATAGATCAGACCGACGCTGATCCCGGCCTCGGCACTGATATCGTGCATGCTTGCCTGGTGGAAGCCACGTTTGGCGAAACAGGCTACCGCGGCATCGAGAATCTGGGTCGGCCGGTCAAGAACGGCTTCGGTTTGAGGTAAAGACATCGAGCCAAAACAATGAATGAACGTTCATTCATTGTCAAATGGCCCTTGTTTTACGAGGCAATTTGCACCTCAACCTGCTCCTCGGGCGCTGTTCCAACCTTGTCCAAAGGCAGGGCGTTGGGTTGCTCCGCAAATTGCCAAATCGAAGCCAGTGCGCTCACCGCGAAAAGCGCGTAGAGCGCGATTTCCAAAATGTTTCTGCTTTTTTCTTCTGATTGAACCAGAAGTCTGTAGGTCGATTTCTTTTTCATATGTTCTCCCTTTTGTTGTGAAGACGTCGCCGAGCGTTGCTTTTGTCTAAACTCACTCAGCGTTATCATTGCCTTTGAACATTGGATGCGAGGTCGCGTTGAATCAGATTCAAAATAAAAATTTTCTTCGCGGGTTTCCGCCCGACGGACGCTACCTCATCGCCGTCTCAGGCGGACGCGATTCTGTCGCGCTGCTGCATTGGCTCAAGGAACGCGGCTACAAAAAATTGATTGTCTGCCACCTGAACCATCAGCTCCGCGGCCGCTCAAGTGATGCCAACGCGCGTTTCGTAGAAAAACTGGCCGCCCAATACGATGTCGATCTTGAAATGAGATCAACCAACGTGCGTGCGCTCGCGGCGAAACAAAAAATCTCAATCGAAACTGCGGCGCGCGAGGCGCGCTACAAATTTTTCGCGCAGGTTGCGAAACAGAGACGGACCCAAACCATTTTTCTCGGACATCATGCCGACGACCTCGTCGAAACTTTTTTGATCAACCTGTTTCGTGGCTCCGGCGCGACCGGTCTTGGCGCGATCCGGGAAGTTTCGAAACGCCGCGTTGAAGATGTCGATCTTACAATCGTGCGCCCGTTTCTTGGAGTCTGGCGGAGCGAGATCAACGATTATGTTCGCAAGCATCGGCTCAAATTTCGCGAAGATGCATCGAACAAACATCTCGCGCCGCTGCGAAACCGGATCCGCCGGCGAATCATTCCTTATCTCGAAAAAACGCTCGACCGAAACATTCGCCAAAGCATTCGGCGCGCGGCCGTAATTGCTGCGGAAGAAGAAAGCTGGATCGAAGATCAGTTGCCGGACACGACGGATTCCGAGCTTGCGGTCGAGCAACTGCGCGATTTACCGGTCGCGCTGCAGCGCCGGGAGATTTTGAAATGGTTGCGCGCACGGCAAATCACAAACGTCGGCTTCGACGTTGTGGAAGATGTCCGCTCACTACTCGATCACGATGCGCGTGTCGCCAAAGTTAATCTTCCGCAAGACCGACATGTGCGCCGGCAGGCTGGCAAAATCTTCGTTGAGTAACGTTTTCAGTAGGGGACGCTGTTAGCGTCCCATCGGAAGCAAACCGCTTCCTCTACAGGAATCTGTGAAAATCTGTGTAATCTGTGGCTAGGTAAACTAAATGAGTTCCGAAATTCGCGTTCGTTTCGCTCCGTCGCCGACCGGCTACCTGCACATTGGCGGCGCGCGCACCGCGCTGTTCAACTGGCTCTTTGTGCGCCATCACGGCGGCAAATTAGTGCTGCGAATCGAAGATACCGATCTGAAGCGCAATACCGAGGAAGCCGCGGCCGCGATTTACGAAGGCCTCGAATGGCTCGGGCTGAATTGGGATGAAGGCCCCCACATCGGCGGCAATCTCGGTCCCTATTTTCAAAGCCAGCGCACCGAGATCTACGAACGCTATTTGAAGAAACTTCAAGACGGCGGCCACATCTTTGAAGACCAGGGCGCGTTGCGGTTCCGTTCGCCGCGCGAACACGTCATCGTTGACGATCTGGTCTGTGGCAAAATCGATTTCGATCTCACGAATCCCGGAACGCACCCGGACATGACGATTCGGCGACCGGATGGCTCGTGGATTTTTCATTTTGTGAACGTGATCGACGACATCGAGATGAAAATTTCGCATGTGATTCGCGGCGAAGATCATCTCTCCAACACGCCGAAGCATATCGAGATCTTTCGCGCACTCGGCGTGTCGCCGCCGAACTACGCGCATATTCCGCTCATTTTGAATCGGGACGGTTCCAAGATGAGCAAACGCGACGAAGGCGCGGCAGTCGCGACTTACATCGAACAGGGTTACGCGCCGGAAGCCGTCCGCAATTATCTTTGCCTGCTCGGCTGGTCGCCCAAGGACAATCGGGAGAAAATCGACATCGAAGAAGTCATCAAACTCTTCGAGCTCGAAAAAATCAATCGCCGCAACGCCGCGTTCGATCTCGACAAATGTTTTTGGCTGAATCGTCAGTACATCGTACAAATGTCGCTCGATCGCTTTATCGAGCTGGCGCGCCCGTTCCTCAAGAAAGACGGTATCGAGATCTCAGACGAAAAATATTTCCGCGCAGTTATGTCCATCGTGAAGGAGAAAATCACGCTTCTTGGGGAGGTGCCCGAATCAGTTCGTTCGATTGAAGAGTCACGTTCTGCTGGCAGGTCGGGGTACAGCGGTTATTCGCCTCCGACTACAACTGGTTACTCAGGCGTGAGTGGTTATTCGGGTTATTTCTTCACTGAGGATTACGAATTCGATTCCGAGGCGGTAAAAAAAGTTTTCGGAAAACCAGAAGCGGCTGCGCGTTTGAAAGCTTTGCGTGACGAGTTCGCCAAGATCGACAAGTGGAATCTCGCGACGCTTGAATCGACTCTCAAATCTCTGGCCCAAAAGCTTGGTTGCAAGACCGGCGACTTGGTTCATCCCGCGCGCTTGGCGGTCAGCGGGCGAAGCGTTGGACCAAGTCTCTATCATATGCTCGAAGTGATGGGAAAGGAGCGCGTCCTGAAACGTTTCGATCGGATGATGACGCAGCTCAGCACCACATGAGTCCGAGCCGGACTGGCATTTCCTTCGGGACGAGATGAAAAAAAAACCGGCGAAAGAAGTTTATAAGCTGGGCGATTTGCAGAGCTGGCGTGACACCGATCCGCCAATCCGACTTGGAGTTTTTGGTGATCCGGTTGAGCACTCGCTTTCGCCGCAAATGCAGAACGCCGCGCTCAAGCATTGCAAGATCGACATGCAGTACGTGCGCTTTCACATTTTGCCTGACGAACTGCGCGAAGCGATGGACCTCATTCGCAAATTAGAATTCGTCGGTGTTAATCTGACTATTCCGCACAAGATTGCCGCTCTAAAACTGCTTGATGTAGCCGACGAAAATGTGAAACGCATCGGCGCGGCCAACATTATCAAAATCGAAGGTGCCAAGGTGCGCGGTTTCAACACTGACGGGCGCGGATTTGCGCGCGCTGTTCGCGAGGAATTTTCCGTGGATCTTCGTGACCTTCGCGTGCTCGTGCTCGGCGCGGGCGGCGCGGCGCGTGCGATCGCGCTGCAATGCGCCAAAGAAAATTCCGAGCGACTTGTCATTGCCAACCGCTCACTCGAAAAAGCGCAAAAGCTGGCTGACGAACTGCGCGATCTTTTTGCCGGCCCGAAAGTCCTCGGGCCGGTACCGCGTTTGCAGGCGATTCCGTTGGAAGAAGCTGTCATCCGATTTCAAATCGGTCATGTCGATCTTGTGGTGAACGCGACGCCGATGGGTTTGAACCGTGGCGAACCGTCGCCGATTCCGGCGCGATTGCTCGCACCGCACGTGATGGTTTACGACACGATTTATTCCGCCGAGCGCACGCCGTTGGTTTCAGCTTCGCTTGAAGCCGGTGCGCGCGGGGCAAATGGATTGTCGATGTTGCTTCATCAAGGCGCGCTCGCGTTTGAAATTTGGTTTCAGCGCGAAGCGCCGATCGAAGTAATGCGCAAAGCGTTATGAATTCTCCTTCGCCATTTCCTGGCCACGTTTAGCAGCGGCCTCGACCGCGGCGACCAAACTCTCGCTTGTTCCTAGTTTTTCCATCACGGCGAGCCCGGCCGCGGTTGTGCCGCCCGGCGTAACGACCATTTTTCGCAGCTCTTCCGGCGACATTTTACTTTCCTGCATCAGCGCAGCCGCTCCGAGTGCAGTTTGGGTTGCAAGTTCTAGCGCGACGTCATCCGACAAACCCATTTTTGTTCCGCCTTTGGCCAGCGCTTCGATCACTGTGTAAATAAAAGCCGGTCCGCTCCCGCTCAACGCAGTGACGGCGTCGATCTGGGCTTCCTCGACTTCAACGACCACGCCGATTGCTCCGAAAATCTTCTTCATAAGATCGACATCTTCTTTTGTCGTGCGTGTTCCACGTGCGATTCCCGTCGCGGCGCTGCAAATCGCCGCTGGCGTATTGGTCAGTGCGCGCATGAAGCGCGCGTTGGCAACTTTTTCCATGCTCGAAATCCGAACGCCTCCCGCGAGCGAAATAAGAAGTTTATGTTTAAGGTTGTCGCTCAGTTCCTGCAAAACCGGCAAGACCATCGCCGGCTTCACTCCGATGAAAATAACTTCGGCTTTCTCTGCGACCTCTGCGTTTTCCGCTGTCACCGAAACCTCCGATTCTTTTTGCAACGCTGTGCGCGTCTGTTCATTTGGTTCGCTCGCGATGATTTCGTCCGGCGGGCAAAATTTAGCTCGGATCAAACCGCGAATGACCGACCCGGCCAGTTTGCCCGCGCCAATAAAACCGAGCCGGTAGATTTGAGAAGTACTCATTTTCCGCGATAATAATTCATGGTAGCCCCGGGTGTAAATTTCGGTTCGAGCCGAACTGGCACTTTGAGCCGGAGTAGCAGTGATCTCGCACAAGAGCTCCGCGAGCTCGCGCGTGAGCGCAATGCCGTCATTCTCGCCCACAACTATCAGGTGCCGGAGCTGCAGGAAGTGGCCGATTTCGTCGGCGATTCGTTAGGCTTGAGTTACCAAGCCGCCAAGACCGGTGCCGACGTCATTCTTTTTTGCGGCGTTCATTTCATGGCGGAGACGGCGAAGATCATTAACCCGACCAAACGAGTGATTTTGCCCGATCTCGAAGCCGGTTGTTCGCTTTCCGAATCGTGTCCGCCCGAAAAACTGGCCGAGTTTTTGAAAAGACACGCCGATAAGAATTATTACGTCATCGCTTACATCAATTGCAGCGCCGGCGTAAAAGCGCAGTCCGACATCATTTGCACCAGCGGCAACGCGGACAAGATCGTGCGCGCGGCGCCGGAAGATCGACAAATCCTGTTCGTTCCGGACCAAAACCTCGGCGCGTGGGTGATGGAACGGACCGGGCGCAAAATGGATCTGTGGCAGGGGACTTGTTACGTGCACGTCGAGTTCACCGCGCGCAGCATCAATCGGATTCGCGAAGAATATCCGAGCGCGCCGGTCGTCGCGCATCCCGAATGCACCTACGCGGTCCGGATGCTGGCGGACGAAGTTTGTTCGACCGAAAAAATGATCGCGTTCTGCAAAAATTCGGCGGCGCGCGAAATCATTATCGTGACCGAAGCAGGGATGCTGCATCGATTGAAGAAGGAAATTCCCGACAAAACATTCATTCCCGGGCCGACCGACAATTGTTTTTGCGGCGAATGCCGGTTCATGAAAATGAACACATTGGAAAAGGCCTACGGCGCGTTGCTCAACATGGAACCGGAGATCACTTTGCCGGAATCGATCCGCCAACGCGCCGAGTTGCCGATTCTTCGAATGCTCGAGCTCAGCCGCTGAGACGGCAGCGACGAGTGACAGGTGACGAGTGACGAGATTAAGACGCACTAGTGTATCTAATCATCGGAGCGATCGCGTTTTCCGCCGCGTATTGTTTGATCGCGCTCGCGATCATTTCGCGTTTTTCAATTTGGATCCCGGCCTGGTTGCCGCTCGGAGCGACTTGGATTTCAGTCTTGTTCGCGATCATTCTTCCAAAACCAAAGGACTCTGTGCGCACGGTTTCGATCGCTGCGCCGCCTCCGACGCCGTGATGAAATCGAAGGAATCGATTGAAACGCAGGTCGAGCGATTACACACCGGCGGTCTTATCGACATGCATTTCGATTTGCCGATGGACTTGTACGAAAAGCGCAGGCGGCCAAATGTTCTCGCCGCGGAATTTTTGCCGGAGTTCGAAGCCGGTGGGATGGGAATGATTGGCGCTGCCATCTACATTGAAGATCGATATCTTCCTGAGCGCGGGCTGCAGGTAGCGCTTGATCAGATCGCGCGGCTTTACACCGAAGCCGAACAATCGAAGCGGTGCGTCATTTGTCGCACGCGTGATGAAATTTCGCGCGCACTCAATTCCAAACAGACTGGCTTTCTCATAACCATGGAAGGTGTCGAGCCGCTCGGCGACGATTTAGATTTGCTGCGCGCATTTTATGAACTCGGTGTTCGCGCAATCGGACTGACGCACGCGCGCACGAATGCCGCTGGTTTCGGCGGCATCTTTGCGGCCAGCGGCTCATCGCCGGAAGGATTGACGCCGTTCGGTCGCGAACTTGTCCGCGAATGCGAGCGACTCGGTGTGATTGTCGACCTTGCCCACATCAACCCAGCGGGCTTCAAAGAGATTGTCGACCTCACAACGAAGCCGCTGGTCGTTTCGCACACGAACGCCCGAAAATTTTACGATGTTGAGCGCAACATCAGCGACGAGCAGATCAAAATGGTCGGTCAACGCCGGGGCGTCATTGGTATCAATTCAGTCCTGGTCAGTCCCGCACAAAAGGAGACCACGCTGGACTGTTATGTCGATCATATCGAGTACGTCGCGGGTCTGATCGGCATCGATTGCGTCGGGATCGGCTTCGATTTCTTCGAATTCATTTATCGGCAATGGCCGGAATCAAAGAAGAAGTGGATGGCCGAGAAACTGACGACGCCGCATTTCATTCCTGATCTGACGAATCATTCGCACGCCCCAAATCTTACGCGCAAATTGATCGAGCGCGGTTTCACTGACGACGGCATCGAAAAGATTCTGCGCGGCAACTGGATGCGCATTTTTGACGAGATTCTGTAGCTACACAATTGCCAGGGCCGGAAATTTTCGGCCAAGCACAACCTGGCTTGGCGCTTTCAACCATCGATCCAGCACCGTTCCGTAAACGCTGCGAAAGTCGGTGTTGAACTTCAGATCGCCGTGATCGAGATCGGTCAGGCTTGGATATTTGCCGAACAATCCGGGTTTGGTCCCGCCGCCGAGCACAAACATCGGTGCAGCTGCGCCATGATCGGTCCCGCCGTTTGCGTTTTCCTGAACGCGCCGACCAAACTCGCTGAATGTCATTAACAATATGCGTTCGAAATTCCCCTGTTGCTTGAGGTCGGCCACGAATGCACTGACTGCATCGTTAAACTCCCCCATCAACCGCTCGTGCGTGTTGATCTGTCCGGCGTGCGTATCGAAACCGCCCTGACTCGCGTAATAAACGCGCGTTGGCAGTCCACCGGCGATCATCCGCGCGATGATATTCAAACTCGCCGCGAGCTGGCCCTGCGGATACGTCACGCTCGATTTATACTTACGCGCGATCGCGAGAATTTTGTCCGAGCTCAGTTGCGCATCCAGCGCGGTGCGTTGCAAAAAGTCGAGCGTGCTCAAATCGTTTTTCGCCTTTCCCGGAATCGCGCCGATCGATCCACCGGTGTTCGATGCAACCGTGCCGCCTTCTTCGGTGGCGCCGGCTTCATTGAGTTGCCGAAAAAACATTTCTTCTGGGCTCAGCTGGCCCTTGCCAGGTTCGGACGGTTGAAATCGAAATTGTTCCGGACGCGAAAACGTTACGCCAGTGGGATTCTTCGCGGCGAACGCTTGCGGCGTTTCTTCGCCAATGGCAACGCCCACAGTTGGATCGGCGCCGGCGCAGCAATTATCGAAGTAACGGCCGAGCCAACCATCGCTCACCGTGCGATCTGCATCAGAAGCGGTTTGCCAGATTTCCGTGGAACGAAAATGCGAGCGGTTCGGGTTTGGATAACCAACACCCTGCACGATCGCCACGTGACCCTCGTCGTAGAGTGATTTCAGGCCGGTAAGCTTTGGATTCAGCGCGATGTGATTATCGATTTTCAAGACCTGATCTGCGGAAAGCCGAAGCCGCGGCCGCGCAACATGGTAAGCGTCGTCGGCGTAAGGGACGACCATGTTGAGTCCGTCGTTGCCGCCGGCCATCTGCAAGACCACGAGAATGGTTCCATCTTTGCCGGTAACGGCTTGCGTCATCGCATCGGCCGCGAGCGCATCGAGCGTGAAGAAAGTTTTTTCGAGAAAAACCGGCAGCGTCCAGGTGGCGGCCGCGCCAAGCATGGAAGTACGGAGAAATTTCCGCCGTGTTTGCAATGTGGGTTTCGTTTTCATTCGTTAGGCCAGTTGAAATTGTGACGTGCTCATCATCAAGTGGATGAGCTCGCGCAAGGTTACGTCGGTTGTTTCGGAGCTCCGGGATTCGAGATATTGCACAAGAGTGTCGATCTCTTTTTGTGCAGGCCGAGTCTGAAAGAATCTGTGGACGAGAAGATCGACAACTTCGCGGGGTTTGTTGCGAACATCGGCCGGCACAAGTTTACTAACGTCGATGGGCTCGCGGCGAACTTGCTCGACCAATTGCGCCGCGCGCCCAAAACCAACATCACCGCCTTGTCTGCGTTGTTGATTGCTTGGCGGCAGGATTGCGTCGCCGTTAATCAAGTAGTTGGCGAAATTGTATCGGAATAACAATGTCGACGTGCTGATCCACTCTTTGCCGCCGTCCCAGCCTTTCACGTTCGGCGGCGCGAAAAGAATCTGTCCCATTTGTCGCATTGCATTCTGGGCCGCGACGGGTGCTGGCGGCGGCGCATTCAGGAGCTTCGAAGTTTGAACGATGTACTGAATCGGGCTTTTGATTTGGCCGCCCATGACACGCTCGGAATAAAATTCCGCGGAGCTGAAAATTTCGCGCAGCACCGAACGCATCTCGAAATTGTGCGCGCGGATACGCTGTGCGATCGCATCCACCATTTCTGTGCTTGGATCGTCTTCGACAAAGAAGCGCCAGAATTTGCGACCGATGAATTGTGCGCAAGCCGGTTTACTGATGAGAATGTCGATGATGTCATCCCCGTTCAAATTTCCAGTTTTGCCCATGAACGATTTCGGTCCGCGGTCCTGCTGAAATGGCGCGAACCGGAATTGCTGCGTAGTCATATCGATCCGATAACCGGTGAACGCGCGCGCCGATTCGCGAATGTCCTGCTCGCTGTAGTTGCCAATACCGACCGTGAACAATTCCATTAGTTCGCGCGCCCAATTTTCGTTGGGGTGCTCTTTTCGGCTCTGTTGCAAATCGAGGTAGATCATCATCGCCGGATCGCGTGAGATTTTCTTCACCAGCGTGGCAAAGTTTCCAAAGGCGTTGCGACGGAGGGTGTCGTTCTGGAGCCACATCCAGTAAGCGTCTTGCACTTTTTGCGCGCTGGTTGCGAAATGTCCGTGCCAGAAGAGTGTCATCTTTTCCAGCAATGGCGCCGGG
>Ga0209180_10000341_pt1 | contig 21218 bp, 19 predicted proteins | sample CZO8metaG_3_FD_188355 | JGI IMG/M metagenome (GOLD analysis project Ga0209180, IMG submission 188355) | Vadose zone soil microbial communities from the Eel River Critical Zone Observatory, Northern California, USA - CZOApr15con2H2.8 metaG... | ecosystem: Environmental > Terrestrial > Soil >...
TGCCAGATACTTTCGGCGGTTTTTCCGGGAACGTCGCGCTCGATGTCCACCATCGCAGGGGGACAATTGGCGGGGATGTCCCGCGCAGCGGCGCTGGAGTTTTCATTTTTCCTTTCCATCCCGACGATGGTGGCGGCGACCGGCTACGATTTGCTGAAGTCGTTGATGGGAAAGGCGGCGAATCCCATCGGAGTTTCGCAAATTGATGCCCACGGATGGGTGGTGCTGGCCATCGGGTTCGTCGTGTCGTTCGTCGTGGCCTATGGATCGGTGGCATGGTTGATGAGTTGGGTGAGGCGGCGGGGGTTCGCGCCGTTTGCGGTGTACCGCATTATCGTGGGAACCGCGGTCGTGTTTTGGGCGTTGAGGACGGTGGGTTAAGCAACCAGGATTCCCGCGGCGGCTTGTTTGCGTTGATTCCAAACACACAGTTTGAAATTATTTGTAGTCGCGGAACTTCCATTTGATATCATCGTTCCGTTCGGGAGTTCCTCCAAGCGGGATTGCGACAGCGCCAGCACCCGCCGCGACACTCAGCCTTCCCCAAAAGCTGAGGAGAGTTTTGTGCGCTTATTGACTCCAACGGAGAACAAGCGGCTCAACGAGCTGGTTGGATTTTTGTGCATCATCGTGGCAGTTTTGCTGGCGGCCGCGCTTATTTCGTATTCCCCGCAAGATGCGGCATTCAACGTCAGTCGGCAATCCTCGGATGGCGGCGCGGTGCGTAATTGGGTTGGCCCCGTTGGCGCGTACAGCGCGGACTTGCTGTTTCAGGCGTTCGGCTTTGGGGCGTTTTTGTTGCCGATGGCAATGCTGGTGGTAGGCTGGCGGTGGTTTCGCAGCCGCACGATCGATTCGCAGGTGGCCACACTGGCCGGATACGGCCTCCTTCTTTTATCGCTTCCTTCCCTGCTGGCGCTTTGCCACTTTCCCGAGGTGCGCGGAGCGATTCCTCCTGGCGGGTTTGCGGGTTCGCTGATTTCGAGCAGCCTGCTTGCCGGCTTTAATTTCTGGGGCGCTCTGCTCGTTGCCGTGGCGCTTTTCTTCACGTCGCTCTTCATGACAACAAGTTTTTCGTTTGCCGGCACTCACGCTTGGGCGACAAGCCCGAAAGGCCCGATTGGCGCGGTGGAACGGCTGGGGATCTTGCAGAAAGCGCAGGCGCGGTGGCACTCCTGGCGCGAAGAGCGAGAGCAGCGCCGCATGCGGCGCCGCGTGGAAGAGTCGCGGCTCTCGGGAAGGAGACCGGTGCCGCCGCAAACCATTGGCAGGGCGGAGCTGTTGAATGAACCTCAAAAGTCGATCCGCCTAGCTGATGAAAGCGACATTTTCAGGAACAGGATCGGAGTCGAGGAAGAGGACGAAAAGGAAGCGACGAATACCTCGCAAAGAGCGCCGATTTTTGTGTTCAACCGCGAAACGGAAAAAGCTCCGGCGAAAAAGACCGGCGAGCCGAAAATTGCAAAGGGAAGCCCGAATTACAAGTTGCCGTCCCCTTCCCTGCTTCGTGAGGGGGAGCGCAGCCACAAATTGGATGAGGTGGAACTGAAGGAACGCGCGCGCGCGATTGAGGAGAAGTGCCTGGAGTTCGACATTCAGGGGCGCGTGACGCAGATCAATCCCGGGCCGGTGGTCACCACGTTCGAATTCAAGCCGGAAGCTGGAATCAAGTACACGCGCATCACCGGGCTGACCGAGGACTTGTGCCTGGCGCTGCAGGCAGAATCGATCCTGATCGAGCGCATCCCGGGTAAATCGACTATCGGGATCGAGGTGCCGAACCTCAACCGGCAGACGATTGCCCTGCGGGAAATCCTGGAAGCGCCGGAATTCGTGAATTCGCCGAGCAAATTGACGCTGGCGATGGGACGGGATTTGCACGGGCGCATTCGAATCACGGACCTTGCGGCCATGCCGCACTTACTGATCGCGGGTTCGACGGGCACCGGCAAGAGCGTGTTCATCAACTCGCTGATGATGTCGATCCTATACAAGGCGAGCCCCGACGAAGTGAAGATGGTGCTGGTGGATCCGAAGAGGCTGGAATTGAATCTTTACGAGAATATCCCGCACTTGATTGCACCGGTGGTGACCGATCCGAAGATCGCTTCCAACGTGCTGCGCAACGCCACGCGAGAAATGGAGAACCGGCTCAAGCTGCTGGCGCAGCGCGGGGTTCGAAACATCGATCAGTACAATCGTACATTCAAGAAAGACCATTCGCTTTCGCTGTTTGACAATCTCGAAGAGAGCGAGCACAAGCCGCTGCCCTACCTGGTGATCGTTATCGACGAGCTGGCGGACCTGATGATGGTGGACACCAACAATGTGGAAGAGTCCATCACGCGGCTGGCGCAGATGGCGCGCGCCGTGGGCATCCACTTGATTCTCGCGACCCAGCGGCCTTCGGTGGATGTCATCACCGGGTTGATCAAAGCGAACTTCCCTGCGCGCATCTCGTTCCGCGTTGCCAGCAAGGTGGACTCGCGGACAATTCTCGATTCCAACGGTTCGGAATCGTTGCTGGGAAGGGGCGACATGCTGTATCTGCCTGCCGGCTCGGCGCGGCTCCATCGCATTCATGGGCCGCTGGTCACTGAGGATGAAATCACTTCGGTATGCGACTTCTGGCGCCAGCAGGCGCAGGCAAAATATCAGGAAGAATTGCTCGAAGCACCGAAGGATGAAAACGCCAAGGCCGAAGGCGCGGACGATGGCGATCCCGAGGGCGGCGAAGACGTTGACGACGCTCTCTACCAGGACGCGATCCGCGTGGTTTGCGACGCAGGCCGGGCTTCCACTTCCACGCTGCAGCGGCGGCTGCGCATCGGTTATGGCCGCGCCGCGCGCCTCATCGATTTGATGGAGAAAGACGGCATCGTCGGCCCGCCGGACGGCACCAAGCCGCGCGAAGTCCTGAAAAACCGGAACTGGATGAAGGAATTCGACGATTCCGCACATTGATTTTGCGCAGTGTTTTTGGGTGTGCGACTTACAGTGGAACTTAAGCCGCGCGACGTGCCTCCCAGTAATCTTCAAACTCGCCATTGAGATGGCAGCAGCGGAGAGCCAGGATCGCGTTTGCTCCTCGAACGGTCCAGAACATTGCTGACCTCTTAAGACGGTAAGCGACCACCGTCTTGCATCCGGCTTCGATCACCCCCGAACCAACAAATAGGTGTTGGCGGCGAAACTTGGGGTATCGCATGCGCTCTGCATTCCGCTCAAAATAGTCTGCCTCGGTGCGAATCTTCTCTATTAGTTCGGGGTTGGAGGATTCGATTGAACGGAGTGCACCAACCAGTTTTTCGATTTTCCCCCGATCCAGAAGGCGCTTCTGGTGGATCTTCATCCAGGCTTTTTGCTTTCCTTCTTCATTGGGGAACAGCCGACGAGCCACCTCCCAAAGATGCTGGCGGGCGTGGTAGAGATCGACAATCTGAATCGCGCCCGGAAAGTGCAGGTCGACAAGATTCCAAATCCATTCGGCGCCGTCGCCAATCACGACCTTCTGGAGTGCACGACTCCAGCCACGTCCCCAAGCTTCCGCATAGATTCGCCGGCCAAACTCTTCCGCACTCTCGATGGCTCCGGTATACGTGGTGGAATCGGGATCGCGGATTGGATAGCCTTCCTGATCCCACTTCGTCTGGGTGAAGACGCATCCCAGTTTGACTTCCCGAGTATGGGCCGGCTGGCCTTCCGTCTTGCCCTGCCGACCGACCGTCTCTTTCTTCACCACCGGAACTCCCGTCCCATCCATCTGCACGTACAGGATGCGCATCGGCTCGCCGACAACCACGGGCAGCTCCAACTGGAGGGCTTTCTGGATCTCGGCTTGTTCGCGCTGAGCGATATCGGCTCCGATGGCCTCCGCGGTACGCTCCACGGATTTGGTAGTCACCTCCAGACCGGCCAGAACGCTCATCTGTTCGCGGCCATGATCGAAGGGCGCCTCCTGGCCGACGATCGCCTGCATGCGGCGTACCCCGGGAGAGAATTCCGTATTTTCGATATCCAGTTCGACATCGGCGGGCAATTGGCCGACGCCGCAGTGCGCGCATAAATAGTAGGGACGCAAAACTTCCACCAGGCCCACGACGGTCAGCACGGGCTTGCTGCGCCGCTCGCGGTAGTGGGCTTGTTGGCCGCAAGGGCAAGCCAGCGTGCGCCCTTCCTTGGTGGGAGCTGGAAATTCGAGTAGTTGGCTCAACGCCGCGGCACCTGCCCGGTGTAGAGCCGAGCGCATGGCCATCTCGGTCGCTTCCAGATCGAGGCGCCCGGTCTTGCGTCGATCTTCGAACACCACCCGCAAGAACTCTTCTACTTCGCGCGTGATCTCTTGACGGATCGCTTCGATCGTTTTTTTTTCAGCTCCGTTCCTGACTCCTCCTCGAGAGGCCGCAAACGGCAGATCTCCGTGTTGGTTCCCAGAAACTCACGAGTGAGCTGCTGGAATTTACGGAACTCCTCCACTTCTCGCTCGGCTTTCTGGATCGCCGCAGGAGTGGGCAATGCTTCCGAGATCGTCTTACCATCGACCTTATAGGTGAGCCGGAAATTGGGGCCGTGACCCGGCTGACCGGGTTGATGGCAGTGACACTCTGGCTTACCGCATCGACCCGAGGTGGCGGTGATGCTGCCGGGGCGAAGGTCGCCGAGCTCTGCAAGGCGCCGAGCAATCAGTTCACGTCGCTGTTCTAAATCAGAAAGGGATTGGGGCATACGGTGGCCCTCCTATTCCGAGCGTATAATATACGCAAGGAAATAGCCACCCGAAAAGAATATTAGCCCCTTCTCCCTTTAAAAGTCGCGCGCCCAGTGTTTTTCACTGAATTGACACAACCGCGCATCACCCCTACAATTTCTAAATCACCTGTGCCGGGGTAGCTCATTGGTAGAGCGCCGCCCTGAAAAGGCGGGCGTAGCCAGTTCGATTCTGGCCCCCGGCACCAGATTTTGCTCGCCGACGTACATCATCGCTGGTTAGCACTCGGTACACTCTTCGCACCGTTCATTCAAATCTAACTGGTTCAACAAGGGCAGAGTTTTTTGTGAGGACAGGCGCGGACAAAATGTCAAAGCCTTAGACGCGATCTGGCACGAGCGGCGCCGAACACGCTCTTGCTTGAGTAATGCGTCGCTGCTATGCCACCCACTTCATCGTCAGTTTTTTGCGTTTCCTCGCGCAATCGAGCAGATACAAATCGATCAGCTTCTGGTAAGGCAATCCCGTCTGCTCCGCTAGGCCCTTGAAATAATCCACGACTTCCGGACTCAAGTTAATTCCCACCGCCTTTTTCTTCCCGGCGTATACGTTCTTCAGTTCCTTCAGTTTGGAGAAATCATATTCCTTCTTCATAAAAGCGCACCTCCCTTTTAGTCGCCTTGCGCGCGGAAATAATCCTGACCACGGAATCAGATTCCCGATAGCAGTGAACCACGACCGGCGTTCTTGCCGCTGAACTCACACCGAGGAGAATGAACCGGTCCTCGCCTCGGAATGCTCCGGATCATAAAAGAGGCGTCCATGTGGATCGTTGAAAACGCTCTGGACCTCTTCAAACCAAACCCCGTGCTTGATCCGATTGCTCTTGTTCTTCCGTTCATCCCAATCGAACCGCAGCATATCTAGATAATATCTAGGTTCATGAGAGGTGGCAAGTCGGCGCGTCAAGGGTGCGAAAGGAACCTCCGGGCATGACTTTCGAGACCGCCTTTCTTTGTCGTCAGCGAAAGCAAACAAGTACGTTGGCGGGGTGACCCTAGTCGGACCGGCCGAATGAAGCAGCGGATCGCCCACAGCAACCACGGCGGCACATAGCTCTGAAGCTATCTGCCAATCTTTCATGGCCGCCCTGCGATAAAGCGGAGCGGTCGTTTCCAATTAGGATAGACGCTGCACGTGGTTCGCCCTGCTCTGTGAGGCGATTTTTCCTGTCACCGTTTCTGCAGCTCGACGGAGTAAATCTCTTGCGTGCTGATGTCCCGTGGGAATAGTGGTACGTCGCCCGGTCCAATCCCTGTCCACGGCGTGGGCCCAAACTGGCCGATGAAAAGTTTAGTCTTCGTTAGGTCAATCATCTTCTCCAACTTCAGGTCTTTCGCTCGCAGCCTGAAGAAGCCGGGATCGTTCGACAGAACGGTGTCGAAATAGACGTATGCGCTGTCCTTTGACCAGGCCAGATAACCGAAACTGGTGATGGGCAGCTCCGGCGTCGTCCATTTATCGCTTCGGAAGTCGTAGAGCTGCAGTTTGCCGTTCCCGTAAGAGATCGCAACGATGTACCGGCCATCGGGCGACCAGCGCGGAGCAAAAATACCCTGCGATCCGTTCAATGTCCGCACTGCACGAGTCGCCATGTCAATCATGATAATCGTCCATTCATTCTTGATCGGTTCGAGTCTCCCGGACGCGAGGGTTTTTCCATCAGCGGACCAGGTTGGGTCCACCTCCTGAAATTCGTCCCGGAAAAGCTGCTGTGCACTGCCTCCATCGCCGGATACCACAAACATTTTCCAGGGCTTTCCGGGTACGGTTGCGACAAACGCAATCTGCTTTCCGTCTGGTGACCAGTGCGGCAGCGCCGCCCGCATGGGAGGATACGTGATCTGAATTCGCGAGCTTCCGTCCAGCTTGCTGCGCCACAACGTATCATCCGGATAGCTGACATACGTCACCCACTGGCCGTCCCGCGAAAAATCCGTCTCGCCTGCCGATATTCCTCCGAGGAACGGCACGAACGCTCCCGACGTCGCATCATAGCGCACGAGTTCCGCATGCCGCCGTTCCCCAACAACAAAAAGCCTCTTTCCGTCCTTGCTGGGGAGCGCCCCGAAGAACTCTAGTGGTCCATTTGTAAGCTGAACCGGCTCTCGCGAGGTCTTCTGCCACCAATGGCTCGTATCGGATACGGCCCAGATGTTCCTGACCCCGTCTCGCGTGCTCTGGAAGTAGTAATATTCCCCGTTCGCGGACCATCGCCCGCAACATTCAGCACGAGGATTGTTCCATCCGGGAAACACGCGATGCATTCCGCTCCCGTCGGTTCCTGCCTCCCAGAGCTCGTAAGTAAGGTTCACCGGATTTTGCACCGAGAACCTTACACGGCTTCCATCGGGTGCGGCGCTGAGGTCACCTTGCAACTGGCCCCGTACGGTCAGTAGCTTGTGGGGATTGCTGCCATCCGGTTCCGCAGCGTAGAGGTCGCTTCCTTTCGTAAAGACCAACCTTCCGTCTGAAGTCCACACAGCTCCGCGCCCGATTAACTCGCCGATTTTGCGCGGCGATCCCGCCGGAACAGGCATCCGCCAGAAGGAGCCGTCAAATTGACCGGCATCACTAAGCAAGAGTTCCGATTGTTCCGGAACAACATCTACCACTCCAGCGCCAGGAGGAACTTCAATTTTCGCCGTGTCGCCTCCCGCACTCGAAGCCTGTGCAACCACAAAACCTGCGGGCGTTTGTTCATTAAAGTAGAGGCGACTTCCATCCGTCACCATCCCGCCCTTCGGAAAACCATCGTTGGTGATCGGTTTGGTCGCTCCTAACCGCGGCGGAGCTGCCGGCGAGCGAAACAAAAATCCCAAAAGCGCTGCGCCCACTACTCCCGCCCCGAGTATTGCGGCCCACTTTCCGAAGCGGGCTCCGCTTTGTGTGCTTGTTTCTGCCGTGGTCGCTGCCACCGTTGCTGTAGAAGGCGCCGCTTGCACCGCCGCGGCACTCCCTGATCCAGAAGCCACGGCCACAACGCCCGCTGAAGCGGCTGCCATGCCGCTGGTGCCTGCCGCCGATCCTCTTCCCGAATCCATCTCCCGCTTGAGCCGCTTCAGATCCGCGCGCAACTCCGCCGCACCCTGGTAGCGTAGCTCACGGTCCTTTTCCAGCGCCTTGCTGATGATGCGTTGCAATTCGTCGGGAATCTCCGGATTGACTCGCTGAGCCGGCACGGGCGCTGCATCCAGAATCGATTTGAAGATCTCCGCCGTGCTTCCGCCTCGGAACGGCAGCGTACCCGTAGCCATCTCGTACAAGACGACGCCGAACGAAAACAGGTCGCTCCTTGCATCCACTTCTTTGGCTCTGGCTTGCTCGGGCGACATATAGGCAACCGTGCCTAACGTGGAGCCCGGGCTGGTCAGATGCGACTCGTCCATAGCAATCGTTACGGAGTCCCCTGATACCGCTCCGCTTGCCGACACGCCGCCAAACAGCGACTTCGCAAGGCCGAAATCCAGAATCTTCGCGTGCCCTCGCTTAGTAATAAAGATATTTGCCGGCTTGATGTCGCGGTGCACGATTCCTTGCGAATGCGCCGCATCCAAAGCTTCGGCGATCTCAATTGCCAGCGTTAGCAGCGTCTCCATTTCCATGGACCGGCCAGCAATCGCAGGTTTGAGCGTGGCGCCGTCCAAAAACTCCATGGCAATGAACGTGCGATCTTCGTGTTTTCCAATTTCGTGGATAGTGCAGATGTTGGGATGATTCAACGCCGAGGCTGCTCGCGCCTCTCTGCGAAAGCGCTCCAGCGCATTGGAATCCGCGGACAACTCATCGGGCAGGAACTTTAGGGCCACGAATCGACCCAGCTCGGTGTCCTGGGCCTTGTACACCACGCCCATGCCTCCGCCACCCAGCTTCTCGACGATCTGGTAATGCGAAATCGTTTGTCCGATGAGGGACTTGGGCTCGGGCATCGCGGCGCCATCTTATGTGCCGCTACAAGCCGAGTCAACCTTTCGTCACGCACTGTAGCCGGAAAGTGAGAATGTCCGGTTTGAGCAAAGTAGAAATGTCCCTACCGCTACCTGAATCTTAAGCGGGGGGTGAACTTGGACGAAAGGCCTGCTTCTTGGGAACTCTCATAAATCCACTCCCACAAGGTTAGGCAGCGAAGTCAACAAAGAACTTAGCCTGTGGCAGTATCGTGCATGCCGGTCCCCCGGCACTTTTTGCTTTTCCTTTGCCTTCACTGGCGCATACGTATTGGCAGAACCGCTGGTTCAAATCCGGCCGCCGCAACCAAAGTGTCTTCTCTTTCAATCACCTCCCAAACCCTGCAACCGTCCGAATTTGTGATTTTCGTCGTTACGGGATATAGGAGCGGTTGCCAATCAAGACCGAGGTCCAGGGGAACTCGGAGTAGCAGACGAAATAAGTTTTGGTCATTGTCCGCCGCACCGTTGAGTATTGGAGAGTCGTTGAAATGCAAGCCCGCTGTGGGGCCACGCCAGCGTCCACGACGTGCGCGTTAGCGCAATTCGCCGAATAGCATAGTCATTGCAGATCAGATGTGGAGCGTTGGCAGAACCGCTACCGCCTCTCGAACATGTACACATTCTGGCCGCCATCAAGCACAAGCGCCCGTCCGTCATCCACTACTTGCAAGCGAACCCCGCCCACCCACGGCGGGCCAGTCAGCACCACAAGGAAGCCTCCGTTGGGCTGCTCTTCGACTCCCAAGGCGCTGCTCCAGCTTTCAAATTCAGCTCGATATTCGCCATTGTTCCGTCGTACAGCCAGCGGTCCCAGCTCGCGACTCTCGTGCTCGCCCACGATTTTTTCCAGCCGGGCAAGCGAGGTGGCATCTGTCTTCACGCGAGCCAGCCTTCCCGCCACTGCCTCTCTCTCAGATTGCGCGGCTGCTGCGATCATCTTCTCCGCTTTTGGCGGCGCGTCAAAAAGAAACTCGAATACCTTCTCGCGAGCCGCTGCAAGAAATAAATTGGCGGCACGCAAATTCGTCAGCACGACTGCGCCAATCCCCTCCTTGGGTAGGAAATATAGATCGGCCGAGAATCCGAGCGTATTGCCACCGTGACTGAGAACATCCAGCCCTTCTTCGTCGCTCCGCAGCAAGCCCAGCCCGTAGGTCATCTTCTCGTTGATCTTGATTCCGCCGCTCCATCGCGCCTGTACCGCCTCTTCCGGAAGGAACTTGTGTCCGTTAGACAGCTTGCCCCCGTTTAGTTCAAGCAGAAGGTACTGGGCCATGTCGATGACCGTTGACCATGCCGCACCGGACGGTGCAATGGCATTCACGAACCCCTCCATCACCGGGTCTAGTAAAACGCTTTTGCCCTCGAAGTCGATGGAATGAGGAGAGGCTGCCGCTTCACTTCCGGGTTCATCGAACGTGGTCCTGCTCATCCCGAGCGGGTCAACTACGAGTTCACGCATGGCCCGCTGGTACGCATCGTCCAGCGAACCTTGCCGCCGAAAGCTACGAGCCGCTGCGTTGCCGCCCGCAGCAACCAGATAATTGGAGTATTGAAAGGTCTCCCCGAAGCCGGTCGTCGGTTTCATCTCCTTCATCTCGGCTAGCCGCTGCTCGGCCGTGACTCCTTTGAACTTGAAGACGAGATCAAGATCGCGTCGCGGCATCCCGGTGGAGGCGGACACGGTGTGCCGCATCTGCAACCTGCTTGTCAATTCGCTATCCGCCAGCGCGAAATCGGGCAGAAGTCTCGTGACCGGCGTGGACTACTCGAAATTCCCCGCCGCTACCAGTCGTGCCATCATCAGGGTCGTAAGCGGCTTCGTTGACGACCCGATCATGAACTGTGTTTCTGGTCGAACCTGTTCGTTTGAACCGATTCTGCGGACTCCGAAGCCTTCCGCGAAAACGATGCGCCCCCCTTGCACAACAGCGATTGCCGCGCCGGGGACGTGCATTTGCTCCATGGCGCTGCGAAGGAAACTCGCCATCTCCGCGCTCTGCTTCGGTTCCCAGGTCCGGCGCTGCGAGCCGGCAAGGCTCTTGGCGGTGAGACCTTCCGGTTTCCAGTTCTCCAGCAATTCGCTGATTTGCGCGCCCCGGCGGCTCAGCGAACCTTTCGACCCAAGAATTATGAGTCCGCTGCTCTAACCGCTGAGCGGAGCTACGGGCCCCACGAGAGGTAACATACTTATATTGATTTGGGAGAATTGGGTGGAAGATTTGAAGGGTCAAAAACGGGCACTGTAGTAAATTCGTAGTTTCTTGCCTCATGGAAGGACTTACCTCCGCTTATGGTCGCGATGTACACTCTCTCAAGATTTCGGGCACGAGTCCCGCAGGTAAGGCGCCCGATTGCCAACCGAAAGGAGTGTTCCAACAATGAGAAAGATTTCCTTCCTCCGTTTGATGTTCCCCCTCAGTGTCTTCACTATTGGGCTCTTCTGCCCCGTTCCCGCGAATCCCCAAGAAAGAGATTTCGGGGAGCTCGCCCGGCGAGTCTTGACCACGTCGGTCAGCGTCAAGCCCGGTGATGTGGTGGTGATCTCGGGGGGCAAGCACACCATTCCTTTGATGGAGGCTCTTGCGATTGAGGCTCAGAAAGCGGGAGGCCTGGTCACGATGTTCCTTGCTTCGGACAAGCTGACCCGCTCCCGCTACATGGATGCTCCTGAGGACTACCTCGCGCAGGAACCGCGTTACGTAGCCGAATGGCTCAAGCAGGTGGATGTCTGGATCAATCTGCCCGAGGCCTCGGATATCAAAGCGCTCCAAGCTGGCGTGTCAGCCGCGCGACTCGCCAAAATTGACAAGGCCAATCAATTCATCCTACCGTTGCTCGACGGCATGAAATTTCGCGAAGCGGACCTGATCCTCCCCACGGAGGAAAGAGCGCGGTCGTTCGGGCTCGATCCGGCCACCTATATCAATATGGTTTGGGGGGCCATTGGCGCCGACTACCAACAAATCTCAGTAAAGGGCAATGAGCTCAAGAAAGTGCTGCAGGGGGCCAAGACTGTGCGCATCACGTCTCCGAGCGGCACCAACCTCACGTTTGCCGTGGGCAACCGCCCCATCTTCGTTGATGACGGCATTGTGTCAGCCGAGAAAGCTAAGAGCAAACGATTCCTCGACCGCATCGCAGGACTCCCTGGAGGAAACCTTAACGTTGCGCCGCTGGAGAATTCAGCCACCGGCAAAGTCGTGGTGCCCCGGGCGGGGTGCCGATTTGAGCCCATGACCGACGTTTCCTTTACCTTCCAAAACGGCAAAATGGAGAATTTCAAAGCTGGAGGGGGAGGGCAGTGCTTCCAGGAGTTGATTTCTTCTTCTGCTGGTCCGACGAACGTAATTGCCTCTTTTGGCATCGGGCTCAATCCCACATTCAAGGTCCACGAAGAAAATGGCGCGGTTTACTATCCGGGCTCGGCTGCCGGCCTGGTCTTCGTGGGCATCGGCGACAACCAAGTCTTCGGAGGGAACAACAAGACCCAGGGGAACTTCGGCTTTGTCTTTCCCATCGTGAAGGCCACTGTCGAGATAGATGGCCAGGTTGTGGTCAAGGATGGTCAGCTCGCACTGTGAGCCCAAGCGGTTCCCCGGCGGTGGCTGCTGTGCAGGCGCCTGACCTTGCTGCGCAAGCGCGGGAAGAGCCAGCAATAGGGCGGCGATTAGAACAGCGCTTAAATGATCGCGTTACCGGACATTTGAAATAGCACTTCACTTTTCCGATAGCGCGTTAACCAGGAGTCGAGGCTTGCGCTTACCGTCTTACTGAGTCAGCAGGATCTGGGACACGAGTGGGTACTCGAAGAATTGGCCGACGAGGCCTAGGCCGAACGGGACCGCTTCCACTCCAATTGAGGCAGTTCTAAGTTCGCGGCGTGCTTGAGATGCGCCTCCGCATAGGTTGCGGCTCTTTCTTTGCCCTGTTCGATGTCATCCACTAACTCGGAGGGGGCTATCCAATTCTTAGCGTTGACGTTGTAAACCGATGCCTGCACCCCGAGCGCGTTGTGCTCCGAGAACAGCCGTAGGTGTTCGCCACCCAGTTTGACTTCGGCCCAGAAGCCCTCATCCAGCATTGGGAAATTCTGACACGCGGCACGCAATCAGACCAGTTCTAACGAAAAACCAGAACCGTGAGAGTAACCCGAACAGACCCGGGAGAAACACACAAAATGCCGGCGTCCGAAACGATATGAATGGACCACCGGCGCTTGCGACGAGTCGAGGCACTATTGCGGTTGTTTGATGGCCGGACTTGCTTGTTCGATGCTGCCTTTGACGAGCTCGGTCTTCACTTCCGATTTCTGTCCCGCCAGTAGGTTGAGTTCCGTCTCAAACGTCCGATAGCCCGGCAGCTCGACCTTGATTCGATGTTTTCCAGGACTGATCAACAGGGAATGAATCGCGCCACCTAACTCGCTGGCATGTCCGACGTATTTGTCATCGAGAAATACAGCCGCGCGTCCCGGTTGAACAGTTACCTTCAACGTAGCCGTGACATCCGGAGTGCGCGCCCGGGGCATCAGGTGCATGACAACTCGCACGGTCTGCGTTTGCCCGGGCTCAACCACGATTTTTTTGCATGAAATCGTCGTAGCCGGACTGGCGCACTGCGATTTGGTGTTCACCCAGCAACAAGAGCACCTTCTTGTCTCCCTTTAATTCCTTTAGGTATCCTACATATCCGCCATCGACCCAAACACCCGAATCTCTCTCCACTTTCGTGGCGCCTTCAAATTTGACTTCGCCCAAGACCTTACTGCTTTGTGCAGACGCAACCGCGACCGCGATATACAGACAAAACTGAGCGAATAGGGCTGTCATGGATCGGAACTCCAACATTTTGAGCATCCCCTCTATTCAGGTAAATAGTCTAGGGTTGCTTTGGGATCAAGATGACTTTGGATCATTGGCCCTGTCCCCGCGAGTGAAGAGTATATCCGATGATGACATACGGGCCTTTTTAATGCTCTTCTCAACCGGACTATCTTGCCTTGTCGCACCGTAAGGGCCGGAGAGCCCAGAACTCGCTAAATCCAAGAGTGCCAACCTCATTAGGACCATCATGAGTCTGTTTTCTGCTGCGGTCATGGAGCACCATCCCAGGGACTTTCCCAGGGTTAGGGCTCATCTGAGAGAAAGTCTTTTGACATATGTTACAGGGCAATTCCCGTTCCAAATTCTAAGCAGGATTGCCATTCCCTTGAAACCCAGCTATTTCAAGATCTTGCAAGTTGCAGGGGTCTTGCCACCGGGAAAATGCAAGATTTGCCCGCATGAAATTCTTCCCTTATGCCGCCTCAGAATGGCGACCTTCTCTTCTGCGGTGCAGTGCTTGCGTTGTTTCTTCACGCGTTACCGGACATCTGCCAAGCTGGCTTCGGGTTCTCCGGTTTGCACGTTTACCAGGCATTAGGTCCTCTTCTCTGCTATCTACCTGAGTCACGTTCGTTCGTTGACTTGCCTTCGACCGCAACCTAAGATGTGCGCCAAATGGAGGACTCCCAATCACTTCTCGGGCAGATCGTCTCCCACTACCGCATCATCGAAAAACTCGGCGGCGGCACGGGCGTTGTCTGTAAAGCCGAAGACACGCCTCCATCGATTTATCGCCCTGAAATTCCTCCCCGATGATATCGCTCAGGACCCTCAAGCCCTCGCTCGCTTCCAACGCGAAGCCCAGGCCGCTTCCGCTCTCACGACATCGGCGACCATCAAGGCCAAGTTTCCATCACCATGGAGTTCCTGGACAGCGTAACGCTCAAGCATAAAATCAACAACCTGCCTCTGGAAACGGAAACGATTCTCGCCATCGAGATCGCCGACGCTCTGGACGCCGCTCAAGCCGAAGGCATCATTCATCGCGACATCAAGCGCTTCGGCGATCAACGCTGAGTAAATCGCGAGCATGGCCTCGCTTGTGTGGCGTAAGGTCAAGGACTGCGCAGTTTGGATTGTAGGCGCGCGGCGCGCTGGGACTTTCGTTGGACCGCCTTGAGCTTTCCGTTGGATTGGGCCGATGAAGTCAAACGGCGCCGGGAGGATCTATGCTCTGCCTTCCCGGCGCCGGAAAACGAATGAAGTTGTCCTCCCTAGAATTCGAGGCGGAGGCTGAGTTGGATCCACCGGCTGCCGCTCGTGCGGTTCGCCGGGATGAACTGAGTCGAGATCACGCCAAAATTCTGTAGGCCGCTGGCAAGAGAAAGACTTCCCCCGCAAGTGCCAGCGTTTGGATTGCCGTTTGTGACCCCCGGGTCGCAATAGATGACATGGTTGAAAAGGTTGAAGAAGTCGGCGGCGAAGGTGATGTGCGTACGTTCGGTGATCGCCGTCGATTTTCCGAATGAAGTGTCCAAGTTCCAGTGACCCAGGCCACGGAGCGGATTTGAACGGCCTGATCGGCCGTCCGAAGCCAGCAGGACGGGGCGGAAATTATTGGACACGGCGAACGGATCGCCGAACAAGTTCAAGCCTGTGCCCTTATTTTTGGGGTCGCTGTTAGTACCGACGCCGTTGGACCCAGTAACGCCACTGTGCACCCCGTCGCCGAAACTGCCGGGATCGACAGTGGGAACTTTCCCGGTGCTGAACCCGAGTGCAAGCGTGCCTCCCCAAACCTGGGACCCTTCGGTTGCCGTTAGCGGCTGTCCACTGATCGCCGTAAAGATCCCCGAGTTGTACCAGCCTTCGATCACCCGCTTCAGGAATGAGTTCGAGCTCTTGAAGGGCAGGTTGTAAACCCATTTCCCATTGAAAATATGCCGGAAGTCGAAGCCGGAAGGGCCATACTCGGCATTCAGATCAAAGCTGTTGGGCATCAGGTTGGCGGCATTCTGAATCGCGCCAATCTGATCGAGGGAATGCGAGAAAGTATAGTTCGCGGAATACGAAAGGCCGCGGGAAGTGCGCTTATTCAGCGTGACCAAGAGCGCGTGATAGTTGGATTCGCCTGTGCTCGAGCGGAAGAAAATGCCCTGCGCCAGGTAGTTGTTGAAGGTTGGCAAACTGGCTAGTAATCGCTTCTGGTCAATCGTGCGAAAGAGGCTGCTCACATTTCCATTGACGAAGTTACCTGCGGCAGCAGTGGCCAGCACTACCGTGCCGCCGGGCGACAGATTTTCAAACCATGCCTGTGGTGTGACTGCGGCAGGTGCCGTTCCCGTGCGCAACTGCGTGGCCACAGCGTCAAACGCCTGAGCAAACGTTTGTCCGGAAGTCGGGTCCTTAAAATTGATGGGCGATTGGCCTAGGCTCATGCTTTGCGGCAGGTCACGTCCCAGGCGTCCCGAGTACGCAACCTCCAAGAGCAAATTGCCGGGCAGTTCGCGCTGAACGCTGAGATCCGCGGCGTAGTTGCGTCCCACTTTGATGTTGGGATCGACTTGGAATGAAAAGACCTCCGGGAAGTTAATGTTCCCATTTTTAGGGTTAAAAGTGATTTGAGGAACGACCGGGTTGGACTGTGCCGGAACTGTCGGCACGGGCATCGTTCCATCCTGCCCAACACGGAAAACGCCAAGTGCGGGATTCCCGCTGCTTGGAGTACATCCTGTTCCGCCGGTACCAGTGCTGTTGCAGGCCGGACCGGCTAGGTTGAGTGTCTGCGCGAACCCTACTCCCAGCGCCGGGATGATCACGCTCTGCACGGTATTCTGCCGATCATAAATGATCGCAAAACCGGTGCGGACCACCGTCTTACCAGAGCCAAAGAGCGCACCTTTCAAGCCGGAATTGTACGAAGGCGCCCATGCAAGGGCCACGCGGGGCGCGATGTCGCCATAGTCCACGTTGAATACGCCTCTTTTAGCCGAATTGATGGGCACAAACCCGAAAGTGGGATTAAAGAATTGGCCGTTGGCAGCGGCATCTTTCCGCTTTTTCAGGAAGTCCAGTGCAGTGATGGGTTGGCCTGTTCCGGCATCAATCTGGATCGTCTGGCGGCCCAGGCGTTCAATAGGAGCCGTCTGCCAGCCGTAACTCAAGCCAAGAGAGAGTGTAAGAGAGGGCTTCATGCGCCAGACATCCTGCACGTACATCTCTGGAGCCCAGAGCTTGGTGTCCGATTGCAGCTGGCTTCCGAAGGGCAACGGGTTGAACGTTCCATCGCGCACCGCAAGGACGGAGATGTTGTCGACCAATCCCAGGGTCCCGGCGTAGAGGCGGTCCCATTGCTGCACATCCGTACTGCGCAGGCAGTTCGTAGTTAGAGACGCGGTGCACGTCGGTGGGCGATCAGTTGTTGGTATGACCACACTCGAACCGATGTCAGCGTCCATCTGGGCCACGAGAGCTCCCAGCGCTCCGATGACTTTGTCGTCGCGCAAGTGGAGAGTCGGCAGGAAGTGGATTGCGGTACCGAATTCCCATGTATGCTTCCCGCGCGTCCAGACAAAGTCCGCGTTCCACTGGAAGTTTCGGTCATCATTGCCTTGCTTGCGCGCCACCTGCGTATTGACGTCAATCGGTTCGTCAATAAGCCTGTTTGTCCCCGTGCCGCCCGCGGCACCAATGTCAAGTGCAATAGGGCCTGCCGAGGCAGTATTCGTTCCGGATATGTTCTCTTGTGCCGCGACGGCATTGGGCCGTTCCGGACTCGTCGCGTCGCGCTCGCGCACCCAGCCAAACCGGAAAGCTGCTATGAGCTGCGGGGTGAGCTGGCCGTTCAGCCCGGCCACCAACATGTTCTGCCGAACAGGTAGCGACCGAACGGTAGAGGGTTTCCCATTGATGATATTCAACTGAGTCGCGCTGATCTGAGCCTGCCGGAAATAGCGAAAGGATACATCGGCGTGCCACTTGCTTGAGATGTTCTGATCGAGTCTCAGGTCGTAGAAGTCGTTGGTCAGAGGAGTCCCGGCGTTCGTGGTGAACCCAGTGGTATTCAGGCCGTCAGCGCCTCCAACGGAAGTGTCGTTGCCCCCTGGCATCAATTTCCACAGTGCTGAAATGCTGGGGCTCAAGCCAAGACCGCGAGGATCGCATGCTCCCGTGCCCGATGGGCCGCAAGCCGTTGAGGTGGCGAGGTTGTAGCTTCGAACCACCCCACTGGCGTCTGCGAACTGCAAGATTCCTTGCTTCAGCAAGTCGGTAGGCACGATACGCGACTGGGAAGTTGAACCCGGGAAGCGGCGACCTTCATAGTTGCTGAAGAAGAACGTCTTCTTATGCCACAGGAATGGCAGTGGACCGCCTGCGCGTGCGCCAAAGCGGTTGTCTTTCAATTCCGGCTTAGCCAATTTCAAGCGGTTATTATCCCAGCTGTTGGCATTCAAATTGTCGTTCTGGTGATACCAATAAACCGAGCCATGATATTGATCGGTGCCTGAGCGGCTCACCAAGGCGACTTGACCGCCGGCCCCGCGCCCGTATTCGGCATCAGGGTTGGCCACACTGACGCGGAATTCGTCAATGCTGTCAATCGGAAGAAACGCGAACGTCCCCAAACCCCCGACGGAATTATTGGTGACGTCAATACCGTCCAGCATGAAGCTGCTTTGATCGCTTCGCGCACCCGTGATCTCGCCGGTGGGAGTAGCACCCGGCTGCAGGGTGAGCAGTTCGTTCACCTGGCGAGTCAGAGCCGGGAAGTGCTGAATCTCCGAGCTCGCGAGGACGTTGCCCACTGTCGCGTCCGTTGTTTGCAATTCGACACGCGCGCCAGCTTCTACCTGAACAACTTCTGCAACCTGGCCCAACTCCATCTTGAAGTCCAGGGTGTAGCTCTTCGCCACATCCACTGTTAGCGTGGCGACATCCGCCGTTCGGAACGCGGCCTTTTTCACCGTAACCTGATACTCGCCGGGCGCCACGTTTGCAAAAGTGTATTGGCCGGCCGAATTACTATTTTGCGTTGCCTGACTATTGGTAGCTTTGTTGCGCAGAACCACCGCCGCGTCAGGCACCGCGGCCCCGCTGGGATCCGTAACGGTTCCGATCACCGTTCCGGTGGTGACATTTTGTGCGTTTACTGCTGCTGAAAAGTTAAAAAGTACAAGATATAAGCCAGCAAGAAAGAAAGACACACCCGTCTTTTTCACGAGGTCACCTCTTTTTTGTCTGTGAATTTGCGAATTCGGGATATAACCGCGCAGGCCGCCTGCACACGGGTACCCGGAGCATCCCTGGAGGAATGCCAGAGCACTCGTTGAACCACTCACTACCTTCGCCACACACCACTCACACGACCACTCGCGCGGATGCCGAACCTGGCGCGCCCCGTCAGAACGCGAAAGGGATAGCGTCCGTATAGTCCATGTCTCTCACCTCCGTCAAGAGATTTATTCCCTCTCCCAGCGGGCGCGAGGAACCAGTCGGGCCAATTTGGCATAAATCTGACCTGGCCTTGCGTGCGCCCTCAGGAATCAGACCGCGTTTCCCGCCAGAAGCGCGCCTCGGCTCCATCGGTCACTCTGGCTGGCAAACCGTCTGTGGCGGTGCTCCCGTTCGGCCTGCGTGTACTGATTTCGTACGATTCGCCCCTTCCCGTCGCGCAATTTCGCTTCTATTATCTGGAACTCTTCGGAATTCCCTAGAACTTCCTTTTCGTTGCTGCGTTCATCGTCATTACATTCCTTCCACGCTTACCAGAGCCACGACCCAGCCTATGACGGTCCATCCCAGAAGAAAGTTCAGAGCACAGATCGCGCCGAAGTTTCGCTTATTCCGCCCGACAATCGAAGGGAGGAAGTACAGAGCTAAAGACAAGAGGATACTGACTGCGAGTCCTCCACCTGCATCCGCATTGACCGTCTGCATTGCCCCCTCCTCCGCCAGTTTTCTGGTTCGTCTCAATCCAGTTTGGTGTCACGAGAGAGATGTGCGGCTAGAGCTTTCAAACCCTCTAAATTCTTGGAGGAAAGGCTGAATTCGAACAGCCCTGCCTGGACGTCAACAGTCGAAAGATAGATCTTCTTGGGTGTCGCAATGAAATAACCCGTAGCCGTATGGGTTTGTTCGCAGCGATTCAGATTCATTTGAACGTAACCGACGGAAGCGAGACAAAATCAGTGTAGTAAAATTGTAGTAGTTATCGGTTCAGAACAGTGCAGATCGAAGACGAACGGATCAAATCCGGAGCGTTGTAACTGCTTGAGGAATATAGTAGAGTCCGAAGTTTTCAGAACGGTTCAGAAAGGTCGGCAGGTTTAAAGTGAGGTAGGCCCTGTCTCGTAGGGTGCGCAGAATGGCTACCGCACTTCGTGATTCGGCAGCGGGGACGCTATACACGATCTGAGAGATCGCGTCCCACCCGCTGCTCCCCGGCATTTGAACTTTCTGGAGCACCGGGAAATCAAAGCTGCTGTCGAAGAGCCGCCATGCCGACCCTGCGGTCTCTTCCGGCGTCCCCGCGCTTGGACCTGTAGCGAATGCAACGTGGAGGTCTCCCTCGGGACTGACAACCGTCAACAGAGGTCGCGCCTCTTGTCCGAGCGACCATCCAGAAGGCAATGGCGTAGCGGCAGACGAGCCGGGGAGGACAATGCGAATTCCGTTCGGAGAGGACTCTTCCATGCGGTCTGCTGCTTTCCCGATTTCGAAGCGAGCTTACCACAGTAGTTCCGAAGTGTGCGCGATCATGAGCGTCCTATGCCTGCGCATATGTCAAGTATGTGCCGTCGGGTTCTTAGCGGCTATGATGTGGCTTCTCTGTGTCATCGCTGTCGTTCGCAACATTCGCACCCTGGATGAGATGGGCAAGCGCATTCATCTGTAAGCCGCATACATCGCTTTCGTCGCGACGGTCATTCTCAATTACGTTTTCTTCGGGCTGGAGACGGCGACAATCTGCGCACTCAGAGCGACTGACCCACTAAGCAAGAAGCGAGATGAGGCCATCCGCACCACTTGTCCGTATTGTCGGCAACTCTTACCTTGAGATTACTTCAGGGTTGCCCGTCATTCATCCGCGATCGCGCTCATTCTGCGGATTGGCCGAGTTCGGCGTAGAATACCTTGCCCAATTGCACGAGGTTCGTGAAGAGGCAAGCCATATGAAGCGCGGCCCACAATCGCAGATGGAGCGAATGCAAGAGCGGAAGTCAAACGGGCAGAGCAAAGCGGATGGCCCGGCCATTGCTGCATGGGTTGTGCTGCTTTTTCTCCTGACCATTCTTTGTGCCCTTCCTATCATGATTGGTGGCGTAAGTATGCCAAGGCTTTCGCCTTCGGCGCCGCTGTTTCCGTTTTCTTTCGCGGGAATTCTGCTCTCGGCTTATGTTCCCACGCTCACCGCTCTTATAGTCGCTGGATTGTTTTCCAGCAGCGGTGGCGTTCGCCCTTTATTGCGCCAGATCCGTATCTGGCGCGTGGGAATCACCTGGTACGCGCTCGCGCTCATTGGACCCGCGATTTTATTTTCGCTGGCCGGCCTAGTGCTTCTCGCTCTAGGTGGCGCACCACCTGAGCACTGGTTGCGCTTTCCTTCTCTTTCCTCTTTTGGTCCTGGCGGGTTGACTTTTTTCATCGGCCAGTTGATTGCGGGATCTTTTGGCG
>Ga0209180_10000342_pt1 | contig 21217 bp, 18 predicted proteins | sample CZO8metaG_3_FD_188355 | JGI IMG/M metagenome (GOLD analysis project Ga0209180, IMG submission 188355) | Vadose zone soil microbial communities from the Eel River Critical Zone Observatory, Northern California, USA - CZOApr15con2H2.8 metaG... | ecosystem: Environmental > Terrestrial > Soil >...
GCCCATGAGGATCTGATCATTGACGCCCTGTTCGGGACCGGGTTTCACGGGCCGGTCCGCGGGGTGGCAGCCGCACTGATTGACTCTGCCAATCGATCCGCCAAGCCTATCTTGGCGGTGGACATCCCCTCCGGGCTGCATACCGACACGGGTCGGTGGGAGGGTTCCTGCATCCGGGCTGCGGCAACGGTGACGATGGGATTGCCCAAAATCGGTCTCCTCGTCTACCCGGGGGCTGAGATGGCGGGAACGATATACGTCGCCGACATCGGCTACCCGGCCCCATTGCGTGACGATCCATCCATTCCCACGCACGTGGTCACCGCCGAGATGATCCGCGCGCTGCTCCCAGTTCGCCGTCCCGATACGCACAAGGGCACCTACGGTCGTGTGCTGATTATTGCGGGGTCGGTCGGCTTCACAGGAGCCGCGGCGTTGGCCACGCTCGGCGCGCTGCGGGCTGGCAGCGGTCTTGTCGTCGTGGGCGTGCCGCAGAGCGTGTACGCGATCGTTGCTTCAAAGGTCACGGAGGGCATGCCAACGTCTCTCCCCGACGCAAGCGGGGCTCTCACATCCGACGCTGTGGGCAGAATTGAGGAACTGGCTGCAGGCGCAGATGCGATCGCGGTTGGCCCGGGCCTGTCGAGTGCGAGTGGGGTCCTCGCGGTCGTTGAAGCGCTCTTGGCGGGGTCGCGCCCTCTGGTCATCGATGCCGACGGGCTGAATGTGCTCGCGGGCCGAAGCCGCGCGTTGGAACGTGCGCATGCCATGGCGGTGCTTACGCCGCACCCAGGTGAATTGAGTCGGCTGACCGGAGTCTCCGCGACTGAGGTGCAGCGCGACCGCCTGCAGGCCGCTCGGTCCGCAGCCGCACGGTTTAGATCGATCGTGACGTTGAAAGGCGCGCGCACGGTCGTGGCGACGCCCGAGGGGGAAGCATTCATTGTGCCGACCGGTAACCCTGGCATGGCGACGGGCGGCATGGGGGATGTGTTAACCGGTGCCACGGCGTCGTTTATCGGGCAAGGGCTAAATCCAACGCAGTCCGCCTACGCCGCCGCGTATGTCCACGGACTCGCCGCCGATTTGATTGCTCACGCGCGCGGCATGGTGGGGATCTTGGCGTCAGAAGTGGCCGACCATCTCCCGCTGGCGATCCAACGAGTCCAGGCCGGGAGGCATGTGGATGAAGTGCGCGAATTGAAAGATTAGGTCAGACAAGGAGGCGACTATGCGAAAGAGCAAACGGCTGTTAATGTGCTTAGTCTTGGTCGTGGGGGTCACTGGCGCGGGTGGTCTGTCCACCTCGCCGGGGCGGCTGCAGTTTGTTCCCCTCATTGCGGTTGCGCCCGACGAACCCGCCCAGTTCGGAATGGCACCGCCGGCATGCTCGACCCCAGCGCCGGTGCGGACCTCTGCCTTCGCCCACTGCTACACACCGGCCAACATCTACACGGCGTATGGTGTCACCGGGCTTCATGCGGAGGGAACGACCGGCAAAGGGCAAACGATTGTGATCGTCGACTCCTATGGCAGCCCGACCGCATTGGAAGACCTGCAGTTCTTCAGCAGCACTTTTGGCCTGCCTCAGCCCGATCTGACAATCATCCACCCGACCGGCACGCCGACCTTCAGCAATTCGATGCACGGGGTACAGGTGGGCTGGGCGTTTGAGACGAGTCTGGATCTGCAGTGGGCGCACGCCATCGCGCCTGATGCGAAGCTCGTTCTCATCGCTGCCAATCCTGCAGAAACCGAAGGAGTCCAGGGTTTCCCCAACATGTTTATCGGTGAGCAGATGGCTGTGAGCCGCTTCCCCGGCTCTGTCATCAGCCAGAGCTTTGCTGCGACCGAAGAATCCTTCCACGACGCCGCGTCTGTGCAGGTGGCTCGGTTCGAGGAGCTCTACGAGCAGGCGGTGGCTAACCACGTCACCGTCATCGGTTCCAGCGGCGATTCGGGTACGGCAAACATCGACAAACAAGGCCGGATCTTCCCCTTCTCGACTGTGAACTGGCCATCTTCCGATCCACTCGTCACGTCCGCCGGAGGAACCTGGTTGCAATTCGGCTGGCGGTGGAATCCCACTATATCTGCAACGGCGTTTTTTGATTGCTTAATAGCGAATCCGTTTGGGACCTGCGCCGCCTCCTTCCTCAACTTCACGACCGGGGCGGGACGCACAGAGGCGGTGTGGAAGGAAGATTGGCTCCCGGCAGCCACGGGCGGAGGTCGGAGTTCACTCTTTGCCACGCCGGCGTTCCAGTCCGGGATTTCATCGTCAGTGTTGCAAGGACGCCGGGGTCTGCCGGACCTTTCCTGGAACGCGGCGGTGGATGGAGGGGTGCTGGTCTTCACCAGCTTCCCCGGCCTGCGTGTCGGCTGGCATATCGTCGGGGGGACCAGTGCCGCCTCGCCTCAGTTGGCCGCGCTCGTGGCGCTAGCGAACCAGCTGGCCAGCCAAGCAGGCAAGCAGCCAGTCGGGTACCTGAACCCGATCCTGTACACGCTGCCTACCCGTGACTTCAATGATATAGTTCCCCTGACCTTTGGCACCGGTGCGGGCGTCGTGACGCTCGACAGTAACCAGCAATTCGGCACCGGTGTTCCCGGCATGCCAACGACGACGGGATGGGATCTGACAACGGGATTTGGCACTCCGAAAGCGTACGATTTTGTGCACGATCTTGCAAACGCGCTGCCCTAGGAACTAGGCCCGCGCAGTCGAGGGCCACGACTAGCCAGGGCGTCGGAGAGATCTCCGGCGCTCTGGTCTTTCTAGCTCCCATTTCCTTTGCCCACGAGGGATCCATGTTGGAGGCTATTCCTGCCCGGCATTAGATGGGAGTAATTCGTTGGTCCGTATCATCGGCAGATACCACAGGAGGGTCAGAAGCGTTCCGAGGGCCGTAATGGCGAAGGCGAGGCCATAGGCCTGCGGGGGATAGTGGCCGGATGCATCGGCGGAAAACGTGCCGACGACGACGCCCATGAGCCATTGCAGCACGAAGGTGCCGCTGAGCCCAAGACGTTGACCGCAGTCACCCCGCGGCCCGAGAGGGACGGGGGAAAGATGAAGCGAGTTTGGGCGAGCAGCATGGTACCGACCACGCCGCTCGCGCCGAACACGAAGTACACAGGACGGAGCCAGACCTGCGAAGGGATGAGCGCGAGTGCCCCCTGAGACAGGATGAAGACCGCTGCCGCGGCGATGATGACCCGAGCCACGCCCCAATGGCCCGCGAGTCGGCCCGATCCGATCGAGCCTACGACGACACCGAGAGCCATCCAGAGCAAGACCCCTCCAGCGGCAAGTGGCTCGAGCTTGGGCACGTCGTACAAGTACACCCCCGCCCACAAGCTTTGGGTCGCGAGCTGCGTCCCCGTCATGAAAAAGTTCAGGCCGACGATGCGCCAGAACCGGATGTCCGAGAACACCACGCCCAGGCCGCCTTCCTGATGCGCAGGCGACTCCGTCACTCCGGCCGGGCTGTTCCGTGTCCAGAGCATAATGGCTCCTGCGGAGGCGGCAATGACGACCGCGCCTGCTGCGAAGACCGCCCGCCACCCGACGGCGGCGTTGAGCGCACTCAGCGGTGTGGTACTCACGAGGGAGCCCACCGTGCCGACGCCGATGACGAGACCGGACGCCGTCGTATGCAAGTGTGGGGGATACCACCGGCTGAAGGCTTTCAGCGCTCCCATGAGAATGCCCGCTGTCCCAGCCCCCAGCAGAGCCCGCCCCGCGGCGAGTCCCGCAAACGACTGCGCGGAAGCGAACAGGACGCACCCCAGCGCGGCGAGCGCCATCACCGAGGAGGTGATAAAGCGTGGGCCGTAACGGTCCAAGCCGATTCCGACGGGAAGGAGCACCAGCGCGAATGCCGCGTAAAACAGGCTGGTCATCAAACCGAGGTCGGATGCACTCAGGGCGAATTCGCGCACGAGATCCGGAGCAATGACCGCGTTGGCCGTTCGGAAGAAGTATCCGACGAAATATGCGATTGCGAACAGACTGAAGATGTGGACACTCTTAGGCACGCCGTTCTCCCTACTGATCCTCGAGGCGACAGTTCCTTGTGTGAGGTCTGTGTGTGTCCGCGAAGGCTACGTGAGGACCCGTGCCCCATCGGCTGCGTCTGTGAAGAAGCACTTTCCCTCGCGATGCGTCCGCTGTGCGTACCCCGACGACACCGCGTCCAGGAACGCCTCAGACTGCGAGCGGTCCACCAGGGCTACCGCGGCTCCGCCGAAGCCGGCCCCCGTCATCCGCGCTGCCAGACACCCGGGCGCGTCTAGCGCCGCCTCTACCATGGCGTCCAGTTCCGGCCCGCTAACCTCGTAGTCATCGCGCAGACTGCGGTGCGACGCTGCGAAGACCTCCCGCAGCCCAGATACTTGCGCCCCTTCCATCAGCCGCGCAGTCTCGATGACCCGGGCGTTTTCGGTCACGACATGCCGCGCCCGCTGGCGCAGCGGCGTAGGCAGCTCCGCAATCTGGGGGAGGTCGTCGGGGCTCAGATCCCGCAGTGAAGAGATTTTCGCCCCCCGGTCCTGCAGGGCGCGCACTGCTTGTGCGCACTCCTCGCGACGCTGTGCGTACGCGGAGGCGGCCAGCGACCGCGCTACCCCCGTGTCGCAGACCGCGATCGCCAGATCCGTCCTCAGTGGAATGTGGTGCGTGTCCAGTGACCGGCAGTCCAAGAATAAGGCATGTCCCCGTCGGCAGAGGGTAGAGGCGAACTGGTCCATGATCCCGCTCGGTACTCCAACAAACTCGACCTCCGCCGCGTGGCAGAGGAGGGCCCGGTCGCGCGGCAGCAATGCGTGCCCGCTCGTCGCTTCGAGGATCAGGGCGGACGCGACTTGCAACGCCGCCGATGAACTGAGGCCCGCCCCGATCGGCAAGTCCCCACCGATCGCGGCATCGAAGCCGGTCAGGCGAATCCCCCGCGCCGCCAACTTCACCGCGACGCCCTGGGTGTACCGCGCCCAGAGAGGGAGGGTGGGGGATCCAGGGGTGATCGTCGGAATCTCGGGCCGGTCCGCGTACGCCGAACTAACCATGTGGATCTGATTCTCTCCGTTGGGACGTGCGGCGATCGCCACCTGCCGATCGATCGCCACCGGCAGCACGAGCCCATCGTTGTAGTCGGTGTGCTCGCCAATGAGGTTGACGCGTCCTGGGGCGCAGGCGAGCAGCGTCGGCTCACGCGAAAACTCCTTGATGAAGAGACCCCGTACTGATGCGTGCACAGCAGAGTCGCGATCCATGCGTGAGCTGTGGGCTTCTCGCTTCCCGGCCTGCGTCCTGCGATGCAGGGTCCGGTCTCCAGGATCAGAAATGGCAGTGCGGGAGGCGGATCACACGGGATGCCTACGCGGATTTTTAGCTTCGGGCTGTGGACAGTGATGAACGCAGGCGCGGATCCTTTTGGGGTTCCCACGCGGGCGCCGCTGGACGCGCTGCACGCAATCAGCGGGCTCGCCGCGCACGGTGTGGGGGCCTTTGAGCTCCACGCCGAGGACCTGATTCCCCCAGGCAGCGGTCGGGCCGAGCGCGATCGGCTGATTCGGGAGGCACGCGCCAGGATGGCAGATACTGGCATCGTCTGTGATGCCTGCGGGTCCTCCCTGTTCACCGAGCCTGTCTTTAAGGACGGCGCGTTCGTTTCCAATGACGCGCGTGTACGCTCTCTGGCCCTGGCCCGATACAAAGACGCGATCGACGTGGGGGATTTCCTGGGAGCCCCACTGTTTAATATCTGGGGCGGTCGCGATGGATCCGAGGTCGAGGCGAGCCGCTCCCCGATCGAGGCCCTCAAGCGCCTCCGGGACGCGTTCAACGACCTGGCTGACTACATTGCGCGGCAAGGGTACGCCATGCGGCTGTCCATCGAACCCAAACCCAACGAGCCGCGCGGCGACCTCTATATCTCCACCGTGGGCCATGCCCTGGGATTTATTGCCACGTTAGAACACCCAGACCGTGTCGGCGTCGTTCCGGAGCTGGCTCACGCCGCCCTGGCTGGGCTCAACCCTGCTCACGAAGTCGCCCATGCGCTGTACGCCGGCAAGCTCTTCGGTCTTCATCTCAACGCTCAGCGCCCTCTGCGCTTTGACCAAGATCTGCGGTTCGGGGGGGCGGGGCTAAAGGACAGCTTCTTCGTCGTCAAACTGCTGGAAGACGAAAACTGGCCGCTCCCGCGCACGTTCGATGCGCACCCGTACCGCACGACCGACGAACAGGGAGTGTGGAGTTTCGTCCAAGGGTGCATTCGCGCCTACGAAGTGTTGGCGGACAAGGTGGCCCAGTTCAACGCGGATGCGGAGGTCCGCGCTCTGCTCGCGGAGATCCGAGGGTGGGACCGCACGGCGGAGACAGGACCCGCATCCCCCCCTCGCGTGTTTGCCTATGAGCGACTGGACCATCTTGTCTTTGAGATTCTGACGGGCACGCGGTCCCGCTAGCTTTCGCGGTGCAGAGAAGAGCGGGTGTCTACAGGCGCGCGTGGCGGAGATGGGGGTCCAGCAGGTCACGGATCCCATCTCCCAGCAAGTTGAACCCCAAGACCGTCAGGGCGATCGCGAGTCCCGGCAGGGTTGACATCCACCATTGGTCTACGAGGTAGTTGCGCCCATCGCTGACCATCGCCCCCCACTCGGGGGTCGGGGGCTGGGCCCCCAATCCCAAGAATCCCAGGCCCGCCGCGGTCAGGATGATCGTCCCCATGCGCAGGGTCAATTGCACGATGACGACCGACAGCGCGGATGGCAGGATGTGCCGCACGATGACGCGGGGATCTCGTGCTCCCATTGCCCGTGCCGCTTCCACGAAGTCCTGGTGCTTGATGCGCAACGCCTCGGCGCGGGCCAATCGCGCCGACGGCGTCCAGGTCACCAGGGAAATGGCCAGGATAGCGTTCGTGAGGTTTGGCCCAAGCGCTGCGGCGAAGGCCATGGCCAGGACGAGGCTGGGGAATGCCAGGAACATGTCGGTCAGGCGACTGATCACTTCATCGATGCGTCCCCCAAAGTATCCAGCCAGCGTCCCTAACATGGAGCCGGTCACTCCGCTAATCAGCGAAACAATCAGGATGATCTGCATCGCGATGCGCGACCCATAGACGACGCGGCTGAAGATGTCCCGACCGAATTGATCGGTGCCGAACCAGTGGCCCGCCCCGGGGGGTCGCAGCCGGACCGCAAAGTTCTGCTCGAGCGGATCGTGGGTTGCGATCAGTGGTCCTGCGACGACGACCACCAACAGCAGACCGATCAGTACGGTTCCGGTCACTGACAACGGGGAGCGCCGCCACGAGAGATACGCCCGCCACACCTCCGTGCGTCGCACGGGACGGGGCCCGCCAGGGGCGCTCGCGCTAGAAGCGGATCTTGGGGTCGAGAAACGCATAGGCGATATCCACGATGAGATTAGCCACGCTGAAGACCACTGCGATGTAGAGGGTCCCGCCCATCACCGCCGGATAGTCCAATGCGAGGAACCCAGTGGTGATGTACCGTCCCAGCCCCGGCCACGCAAAGATCGTCTCGGTGAGGACGGAGCCTTCCAGCAGCCCGCCGAACACTAACCCGACGACGGTCACCGTCGGAATCAGCGCGTTCCGGAGCGCATGGCGAAGGATCACCACGCGCGGGCGCAACCCCTTGGCCTGAGCGGTGCGAATGTATTCCTGGTGCAGCACATCCAACATGCTGGAGCGGCAGATCCGGGCAATCGTGGCTGTGGCGAGATAGCCGAGCACGAAGGCCGGCATGACGAGGTGGGCCAGGGCATTGCGGAAGGCCTCCCAGTTGCAGCCCAGGAGGCTGTCGAAGAGCAGAAAGCCGGTGCGGGAGGGAGGCGGGATGAGTGTCAGGTCCAATCGTCCCGGACCAGGCAGCCATCCTAGGCGGTAGTAGAAGAGCAGCAGAAACACCAGCCCCGTCCAAAACACAGGCATCGACACCCCGACGATGGAGAAAATCCGGGCCCCATGGTCGGGGGGACGGTTACGAGTCACGGCGGAGATCACCCCAAGCGGAACGCCGAGGATGATGGCGAGACCAATAGCGGTTAGGGTGAGTTCCAGGGTGGCCGGGAAGAATTGGCCGATATCCCGAGACACTGGCCGTCCCGTCCGCAGCGACCGACCCAAATCTCCCCGCACGGCAGCCCCAAGGTAGGTGATGAATTGCACGTGCAGGGGCTGATCCAAGCCCAGCTGGTGACGCAGCGCATCAACTCGTTCCGCGGGGGCATTCCCGCCGAGAATGGCTCCCACGGGATCGGCCGGGATCACATGCGAGACGACGAAAGTGATGATGAGGACGCCGAAGAGGACCCCCACCATTAACAAGAGGCGTCGGGCGATGTAGGCGGCAAGATTCACCTGGCTGTCCTCCAAATGCGAGGAGACGGAAGGGAGGTCCTCACCCCACCGTCTCCTGCCGCGTCGTTCCAGGCAGCGCCGTCCAGGCTATTCGCGCACCTTCGAGACCTTTGTGAAATCGAAGTGCATCGTGCCGAGGGCGGCCGCGTCCGCGTATCCTTTGACCCACGTCCGGACTACCCAGGTGTCCGTGGGCTGGTAGATGATAGCGAACGCCCCCTTGTGGAGCACCAGGTCCGTCAGCTGACGGTATAACGCCACGCGTTTGTCGGCATCCCGTTCCAGCATCGCCCTCTTGGTCAGCTCGGTGGCGTCCTTGTCCATCCACGCGTTGCGCCAGGCGAGTTGCTTCACCGTGCCGTCAGCAAACGGCTTGGCGAGCGCGTCGGGATCGGGATAGTCCACGCCCCACGAGGCTAGGATCATCTGCAGACCTTGCTCGCGGAACTTCTGGTACATCACCCCGGAGGCCATCAGGACGATCTTGACCTTGATCCCGACCTTCGCCAAGTTGCTCTGAATCAGCTGCGCAATGTCTGGGCGCGTGGGGTGAGGGGAACTCGTCGTCAGCTCCACTTCAAACCCGTTGGGGTATCCCGCCTCAGCCAGCAGCTGTTTGGCTTTGGTCAGGTCTTGCGTGAACGGCCGGGACGGATTGTACCCCAGGTATCCCGTGGGGATAAACGTCTGCAGGGGAATCGCTTCCCCGCGCAACACGTCTCGCAAGATGGCCTCGTAGTCGATCGCCCACCGGATCGCTTCTCGCACCTTGTCCTTAGAAAGGGGTTCATATTTCACATTCATCCCCACGTACGCGATGCCATGGGCGGGGATCTGGACGATGTCCACGCCGGGGGTCTTCTGCTTGCGGATCTCCTCGCGCATTTGCGGCGACATGTTCCAGGCCACGTCGATGTCGCCTTTCTCCACCGCGAGGCGCTGTGCCGTCGACTCGGGGATGTCACGGACCATAATCCGTTTGACGGGGGGAATTCCTCGCCAGTAGGTGGGATTGGCGACGAGGTCCACGACCTCGTTCCGCTCCCAGCGGATCAGGGTGTAGGGTCCCGACCCCGCGCTATGATCCTTCAGCCAGTCGCTGCCCAGGTCGCCTTCAGTGATGTGTTGCTGCACGAGGTCGGGATCCACGACCCCGGTGATCGGGAAGGCTAAGACGGACAGCACCAGGTTGGGGGCGAAGGCATCTGCGAGCACCAGTTGCACGGTGTAATCGTCGAGGGCGCGGATCGTCTGGTCCGCGTTGTCTTTCGTGAACCCCAGCTGCTCCAGCAACCACGCCGGGGTCTTGGCCAGCCGCACCGCGCGGCGCAGGGAGTAGACGACGGCTGCGGCGTTCACGGCGCGTCCGCTAGGAAAGCGCATCCCCTGACGGATGGTGAATGTCCAGGTCTTGCCATCAGCACTGGCGGCCCACGTTTGGGCGACCTTGGGAACGATCTGAATCGTTCCCTTGACCATCTCCATGTCGACCAACTTGTCGTAGAGCTGGTCCACGATTACCGCCCCCTCGACTTCGTAGACCACGCCAGGATCGAGGGTGATTAGGATAGAGGTGTTCATCCCGACGATAAGGGTGTTCACATCGACGCGAGCACCCAGAGTCGGTGGGGCACTCACGCCCAACAAGCTCATGACGATGCCGACTGCCACTACGCGTCCGGGGATGCCGCTCATGGCTTTCCCTCCTCAGGATCTTGCCGATTCCATTCCCGCCCTACCCGGCCGATGCCTTCAACGTTCTCGCGAATAGACCGCGCATGAGGACCGACCCGGCCAGACGTCCTTCTTGCATCGTCGGGGGTCTTGGTGTGGTAGGAGTTCGGAGATCATCCGCGAGCAATCTCGGCCCTGCGGCCATTCCGCCGAAATAGTCATCCTGTCACGAAGAGGCCCCAATGCAGACCCAAGTGAGGTCACACCGTCACGAACTGCAGGTAAGGAGTCGGGGAGTCAGGACTGCCGGTATGCTGGCTGCGCATTCACGAGACGCTCGCGCAAGTGCGTCACGGCGGATCTGGCGGGAAGTCACATCTCCAAACTCAGAGACCAGCGTACCTCTAAGACAGATCTGACAAGCGAGGCCCGGATTACAACCGCCACCAGACCAGAACTGCGTGTTCCTCTAAGGTTGCGCGCGCTTGCGTAAGGCGTCCTCAGCTTCTAGGGCGATCACCAGCTGGTCGGCCGCGTCGGTCTTCGCGCCGTGGCGCAGTAAGGTCTCTCCAAGATCACGGGCGGCCTGGGCGATTCGCGCATGCGCTCCGTGCACCCGAAAGATAGCGAGCGCTTCTGCCATCAGTTCCTTGGCCCGGTCCGGGCGGCCATGCATAGCGCATGCAGTCGCAAGCACCGTTTTCGCCTCGGCACACTCCATTGCGTCCGGAGCGTTATCGGCCGCTGATATCGCCTGCTCGGCCAGCGCCTCTGCGTCGTCACGGCGGCCGGTGGCGAGGTGTACCCTGGCCATCTCCGTAAGGGTCGCGGCGCGTACGATCTTCATGTCCATGCGCTCCGTCAGCCGAAGAGCGTGGGCGAGATGACGCAGCGCGTCACTGTAGCGCCGCTGCTCAAAGAGCAGCTGACCAATATTGTGGAGGACACGGGCTAAGTCCGGCAATTCCTCGGTCGCCTCGAATGCTTCCCTGGCCTGATTCAAGCACCCCGTTGCACGATCCAGGTCCCCCAGCCGTCGGTAGGCTAAGCCCAAGCCCCACAACGCACGCCCTCGGAGCACAGGATCCTGACGCGTGGCCTGAGCGTCTGCGGCCTCCGCATATCGCTTGATGGCGAGATCGTGCCGACCTTGGTAAACCAAAGCAGTGCCGAGGAAGATGAGTGCGTCAGAGCGTGCGGGATCGCGGCTAGCCTTTGCTTGGCGAAGCGTCGCGAGTGCCTGTTCAAAAGTTTTGACTGCCTCGTCGAGTTCTCGTCGGATAAGCTGCACCCGCCCCTTCAAGACGAGCCCTCTGCCGGTGCGCCATCGATCCTCCGCGGAGGTGCACCGTTGCAAGCCCTCACTGATCTTCCGACTGGCTAGGTCGTAGTCGCGGCGTTCCAGTGCTAGCTGCGCTTCCTGTAGGGTGACCTCACGCAGCGGTTCGTCCAAGCCGTATGATTCCCCCACGAAGCGTGCGGCGCCGTGCAGTTTGGACGCGAGGTCCAGGCGGCGTTTTCGCATCGCGTCCGCACTCAGCACCAGCAGATCTACGGCGGCGTGATCTGGCAGATGCCCCTCGGATCCCAAGAGGGCGTCGACAGATGTCCCGAGCCGACGAGCGAGTTCCGTCAACGTGTCGACGGAAGGTTTGGCCACGCCGCGCTCGAGCAAGCTGATGAAGCTCTTCGTGAGTCTCCCGTTTGCTAGTTGCTCCTGCGTGAGACCACGGTTTTGACGCAGTTGACGGATGCGCTCTCCGAGCCCCATGAGACCTCCTAAAGTCTGAGTCATGTCGTGCTCGACTGGTCTTCATGGACGAATTTGACAGGTCCTGCTGATATCCTTGCCCCGGAAGGGTAGAGCGCCGGCCCGAGCGCAGGATGAGCCGGCCGGCGCCCCACCTCTCGGGTCAACCGACTTAGTCCCCGCCGGGGCCGACATCGCCCGCGGTCTGGGTAGGATGGACCTGATTGCCTATGCCATTCGGGACAACCAACGTCGTTGCCCACACAAGAACCGAGAGTGCCGCTACCATCATGAGCTTACGCATCGTAATCCCCCTTGCGTGTTTTCCGGGACAACCCGGTCACGCCGGATTGCCTGCCGGTGTTGGTGCATCCCCGCGCTCGCGAAGCGCTTTCGCGAAAGGGTAATGCATTCCTTTGCTTTTGGAAGTAGGAGATTTAAGTAGGGCTACTTAATGTATATGGATAGGCCGGTACTCATACTGGAGCGGGAGGGAGGTCTCGCGGTCAAACATGGTTACCACCAGCGGTGTAGACGACCAGTATCTCCGAGAGCTCGCAGCCTGGGGCGGGCCAGTGCGGATTCGCTGCGGGGGTGATCATCTGATCGAGGACGCCGTGGTGAAGGCCGTGGGAACTTACGCGATCTTGGTGGAGATGCCCGACGGCGAGAATGAGGAACTGATCTTCAAGCACGCCATCGACACCATTGGAAGAATACGTGAGAAGTGAGGTCTGTAGTCACGGTGGCGCGATGGTTTGCCTGGGGCGGGGAACCGACCGGAACGGCTCGGAAGGCTCGAGTCCTAGGTCTCCTTCTGCGTCTACGCCTTCAAGGACCCCGCAAGCAAGCCGCGCATGAAGTAGCGACCCAGGACGATGTACAGCAGCATGGTCGGTAACGCCGCAAGCAGCGCCCCCGCCATCTGCACGTTCCACTCCACGATGTAACTGCCCGCGAGGTTGTTGAGGGCGACCGTGATGGGTTGTACCGCTGGCCGCGGGGTCACGATGACGCCAAATAAGAAATCGTTCCAGATTGAGGTAAACTGCCAGATCGCCACGACGGCAAACGCCGGCAGCGAGATGGGGACCATCACGTAGCGGAAAATTCCGAGAATGCCGGATCCGTCGATCGTTGCCGCTTCGACCAGTTCGTTCGGCACGGTCGCGTAGTAGTTGCGGAAGATCAATGTCGTGATGGGAATGCCGTAGACGACGTGGACGAAGATCAGCCCCTGAAGTGAGCCGTACAATCCCATGCGGTTGAGGACTTGGACCAGCGGAATCAAGATGCTCTGGTACGGGATGAACATCCCGAACAGCAGCAACGTGAAGATGGCATCGGACCCGCGAAAGCGCCACTTGGCCAGCACGTACCCGTTGAGCGACCCCAACGCCGCCGACAGCAGCGTGGCCGGGACGGCCAAGCGCACGCTGTTCCAGAAGTTGTTGTCCAATCCCCGGAACCCTTGGGCCTCACTGCCCACCCACGCTTTCACGAAGCTGTCGAGGGAGACGTGGGCGGGCCAGTCCCACATCCGATACAGGTTCACCTCCGCGTAACTCTTCAATCCCGTGAGGGCGAGCACATAGATGGGCAGCAAATAGAGGATAGCGAACGCCGCGAGGAGGGCGTACAAGGCCACGCGCGGCCAGGAGAACCGCCCGGGCAGGTGGGGAGGTGCTGTGGCGCGTGCTATCGCTGCGTCTCCGTCCGCAAGCTATAAACAAGGTACGGCACGATCAGAACCGCGACCATGAGGAGCAGGATCATGGCAATCCCCGCGCCTTGAGCGAAGTTATTTCCGCGAAACGTCGTGTCAAACATGAAGAACGCCGGCACGTCCGAGGAAAACCCCGGCCCCGGTCCGGTCATGGCCACGACGAGGTCGAAGATCTTCAACGAGATGTGGCCCAAGATGATGATCGCCCCGAGCGTAATCGGATGCAGCAGCGGTACGATGATGCTGCGGTATACCTGGAGGTCATTCGCGCCGTCCACCCGGGCCGCTTCCCGCAGCTCCTCGGGGATTCCCCGCAATCCCGCTAGGTACATGGCCATGACATACCCGGACATCTGCCACACGGCCGCGATAACCACGGCCTTGATGCCAATTCGGGGATCGGTGTACCAGCCCGTTTTCAGCACGCCGAGACCGATCCGCTCCAACAGCAAGTTCACCCCTGTCGTGCCTAACTGCACACTGCCCGGGTTGAGCAGCCAGCGCCAGACCACGCCGGTCACGATAAATGAAAGTGCCAGGGGGAACAGATAAATACTACGGAAGAAGGATTCCCCACGGATTCCCCGGTCCAGCAACACCGCCAGAGCAAAGCCAACCGATAGGCAGATTGCCAGGAACAGGAGCGTGAACGTGACCGTGTTACCCAGGTCGATCTGAAAGCGCACGGTGTTGAACAGGGCAGCGTAGTTCTTCCACCCCACCCACGTGAAATCCGGGGACAGGTTGTCCCACTTGGTGAATGACGCGAACGCGGTGAAGCCTATGAACCCGTAGACGAAAACGGCGATAGCAGCGGCTGAAGGGGCAATTAGTAGCACGGCGATCAGCCGGTCAGCAGTCACAACCCGTCGGCGCCGCACGCGGGAAGCCGCGGGGGAAGCTATCTGCGCACGAACCCTCTCACTCACGCTTACGTGTTCCCGGGAAGGATGCAGCGAGGCAGCCCAAGGTCGGACTGCCTCGCTGCGCAGTGCACGTGAAGTGGGATCTTACTTACAGACCCCGGCGTCCTTACAGGCAGCCTGCAATGCGGCCTGCGTCTTCGCCACGTCCCCGCTGGTCACAAACAGAGCCATCGCGTCCTTGTACTTTGTCGCCCAGCTCTCAAACGCTGCGGCGCCGTGGATCACCGACGGTACCAGCGCGTCCTTCGCCCAGTCCTTCGCGGAGGACTGGAGGTAGGCGTTGAACAGCATCTGGTTGCAGTCCGTCCGGGCACAGATTGAGCCCTTCTTGGGATTGAAGGCTTCCTGACCCGCCTTGGAGCCGGAGACCTTCAACCAGTTCTGGGCGTTCGCGCGATTCCGGGCGGCCTTGGGCATCGCGAACGAATCCGAGAGCGCGTCAAAGACGCCCGCGTTCCCTGGCGGGGACGCCCAGCCGTAGCCCGTGAAGTTCTTGGACTGGAACCAGCCGTCTTCCCAGTCGCCCATGATTTCCATCGCGCCCTTGCCGTCGATCAGGTACTGACCGGCGCCATCCCAGGTGAGCGCAGCGTGATCACTGTTGGTGTACGTGAGCATGCGCTTGAACGTGTTCAGCGCCTGGGTCACTTTCGCATCGGTCCACGCGGTCTTGCCATTCCACAGCCCGCGGTAGCCGTCTGCTCCCAGGGTCCCGATCAGCACCGCTTCAAACGCGTGTCCAGCTTCCCACCCTTCTTTGTCCCCCAGCACAAAGGGGACAATGCCCTTTGCCTTGAGGGTGTCCGCGAGCTTGAAGAACTCGTCGAATGTTTTCGCGGGGGTGAGGTAATTGTCGGAAAAGACCTTCTTGCTGATCCACAGCACGTTCGCACGGTGAATATTGACCGGCACGGACCAGTAGTTCCCCTGATAGCGGAGCAAGTCCAGCAACCCGGAGGGGAAGACCTTCTCCCACCCTTCTGATTTGAACAGACCGCTGAGGGGCTCCAGGTACTTTGGGGGATCGTACTTCTGCACTTCCAGCCCTGCGTGGACCTGGAACGAGTCCGGCGGATCTCCACCGGTCAGACGTGTGGCCAACACAGCTTTGGCGTTGGTGCCAGCGCCACCGGCGACCGTCGCGTTCACTATCTCGACGCCGGGGTAGGCCTTCTGATACGCCGTAAACATTCCCTTGAGCCCTTCCGCCTCGCCGCCAGCGGTCCACCAGCTGAAGATCTCGAGCTTGCCGGAGGCAGCCGCGCCGACGTGGCTGGAGGGGAACAAGGACCAGATTGCGAGCAGACCCACTATGGTGAGCCACCATATGCGTCGTACCATCGTGTTCCTCCTTAAAGAATACCCTACAGACATGTAGTCATCGTGGTCCACAAGCTGAGCCGTTCCACCTCCTCAAGCGCGCCACGGAGACCGGATGCACGAAGCCCCGGTCTACGCGCAAGTCATGAAATTGACAGGTTTGCTCTTTAGTCTAATTACGACGGGTGCCATCGAGAACCTGCCAGGTTGCCGAGAGCGACCGTAGTAGGCCCGGTGTGCGCCGTCGTCGAATCGAGGTGGTCATGGTGAAAGCACGCCGGAAGGGCAGACCCGCGCTGAGGCGAGGTCGTCGCGGGAATCCGTCGGGTGGCCGGAGTCGAACGACACTGCGGGGGCGCGAGGCGGTGACTGTGCTCGCGCCTGCCACGGAAACGGCGGCGCTGCGGGCGTGGGCGGAGGTCGACCTGAGGGCCATCGCCCACAACATTCAGGAGATCCGCGCCGGGCTGGCGCCCTCGGCCCGCTTGATGGCGGTCGTGAAGGCAGACGCCTACGGGCATGGCGTCGTGCCCGTGTGCCAGGCTGCCTTGAAGGCGGGTGCGAGCGCGGTGGGCGTGGCGACTCTCGGCGAGGGAGTGGCGCTGCGGTTGGGCGGGATCCGCGCGCCGATCCTCGTGCTGGGCGGTCTCACGGTGGGTGAGGTCGCGGATGCCGCTGCCCATCAATTGAGTATCAGCATCACGTCTCAGGAAATGGCCCAGCTCATCCTCGATCGTCCGCAGCGGTTGCCCACAGGTGTCCACCTCAAAGTCGACACCGGCATGACGCGGCTGGGCATGTTCCCGCGCGAGGTCCCAGCTCTGCTCGACCGCTTGGTCACGAAGGGCGTCTCCGTGGCCGGGTGCTACACGCAACTCGCGAGTGCCGACCACGCGGATCACGCCATGACCAGTGAGCAACTCGCTCGGTTCCATCCGGTGCTGGCCCTGGTCCGAGCGCGCTTTCCCCGCGTGGTCGTGCACGTCGCCAATAGCGCGGGGGCGCTGGCATCACCGGACACGCATTTTGACATGGCGCGGGTGGGGCTCGCGATGTACGGATTGTATCCATCGCCTGCGATGCGGTCGCTGGCCGACCTGCGTCCGGCCATGCGGTTGTATAGTCGCGTCGTGCGCACCGCGCGGGTCGGGCCGGGCACGACTGTGAGCTACGGAGCGGCATATCGCACGCAGACGTCTACCACCATTGCCACCATTGCCTGCGGGTATGCGGACGGCTATCCGCGCTTGGCAGGGGAGACCGGGGAAGTCATCATCCGCGGGATCCGCCATAAAGTCGCGGGCAGAGTCTGCATGGATCACCTGATGGCAGACGTCGGCGATCACCCTGTGGCCGTGGGGGACGTGGTCCAGCTGTTTGGCGATGCTCCGAGTGCGGATGAAGTCGCCGCCTACGCCCACACCATCTCTTACGAGGTCCTCTGCGGTGTGGGGCTCCGTGTCCCCCGCATCTATGTGCGCTGACTCATGAAGGTCGCCTTCCAAGGAGAACGCGGAGCGTACAGCGAGGAGGCGGTACGCGCTCTCTTTGGTGAGGTGGACGTCCGCCCGTGCCCGTCGCTAGGGGAAGTCTTCGACCTCGTCACCGCCAGGGGCGCAGATCAGGCAGTCGTCCCGGTTGAAAACTCCCAAGCGGGCTCGATCAACGAGACCTACGATCTGTTGCTGGCGCACACCCTCTATATTGTTGGCGAACTCGATCAACGCATCCGGCATTGTCTGCTGGCCCGCCCCGGCGAGGCGTTAGAGACCATCCGCAGAGTATACTCGCATCCGCAGGCGCTCGCCCAGTGTGATGCCTTTCTGCGCCAGCACGCCCTGGAGCCCATGCCCGCTTACGACACGGCGGGGAGTGCAAAGATGGTCGCCGAGCAGCGTCTTGTGGGGGCCGGGGCCATCGCCGGTCGTGCCGCCGCGGCGATTTATGGGCTCAGCGTGCTCGCCGAAGGCATCGAGACCAATCCCTTCAACTACACGAAATTCCTCAGCCTCGCGCGCGAGCCGGCCCCGCGGACTCCGGAGAGCAAGACATCCGTGGTGTTCATGACGAAGAATGCGCCCGGCGCGCTGTACCGGGCGCTCGGCGCACTCGCGGGACGGGGCCTGAACCTGACCAAGCTGGAATCGCGGCCGCGCCGCCAAGTGCCGTGGGAGTACATTTTCTATGTTGATTTTGAGGGGCATCAAGACGACCCCCTGTCTGCAGGAGCCCTGGGTGAATTAGCACGAGACACGACTTTTCTCCGCGTGCTGGGATCCTATCCGAAATCACCCACGCCTTTGAAGTGAGTTCTCTCGTCTCTCCGTCTCTACGCGCCCTCGGCGACTGCGGGCTCCTGGTTGAGTTTGCCGATGAGTTGTCGGTAGAGATCAATGCGCGCGTGCGCGCGTTGGGCCAGGCCCTCCACGGCGTCCCCGGTGTCGTAGAGGTCATCCCCACCTTCCGGTCGCTGTTGATCGTCCTCGATCCCGTGCACGCGGATCGCGCCCGCATCGCTGAGGATACGATGCGGCTGGCCCAACAGCTCCCCCACGATGCGGGCGAGCGGGGAAGCCTCATCGAGCTTCCGGTCGTCTACGGTGGGAACGCCGGTCCCGACTTGGATGCGCTCGCGCACAAGTGGGGGGTCACAGCCCGTGAGGTGATTGACCTCCACTGCGGAAGCGAATACCTCGTCTTCATGCTCGGGTTCGCCCCCGGCTTTCCGTATCTGGGAATCCTACCGAAGGCGCTGCACACGCCGCGCCTCCCCTCGCCCCGGACTCGTGTGCCGGTGGGATCCGTGGCGATCGCAGATGAACTGACCGGCGTCTATCCCCTGTCCACCCCCGGCGGCTGGCATCTAATTGGTCGCACCCCGCACCGCCTCTACGACCCCCACGCTTCCAATCCCATCCGCTGCCGCCCCGGCGATCGCGTCCGCTTCACTCCCATCGCCTCCGCGGAGTTTCGGGATACCTTGGAGACGCCAGCACCAATGCCACGTCCGGCGCATCCGACGTGGGAGGTGCGTGAGGGTGGGTTGTACACCACGGTTCAGGATCTGGGGCGCGTTGGCTACCGCAGTCTGGGCGTGCCGCTCTCTGGGGCCATGGACCCCGCGGCGTTGCAGTTAGCGAACGTGGTGGTCGGGAATGCGCCCGGCGCAGCGGCTATCGAGTGTACCGCGCCGGGACCTGTGCTGCGTGCTCTGGACGATGTCACGATCGCGATCACTGGCGCGGACTTGCAGGCGACACTGGATCGCGCGACCGTGGAACGGGGAACCGCAATTAGTGTGCGTGCGGGGCAGACGCTCTCCTTTGGTGCGCCGCGAGAGGGGATGTGGGCGTATGTGGCCGTCGCCGGGGGACTCGATGTCCCGATGGCCCTGGGCAGCGCCTCGGTCTTTGTCCCCGGCTCGTTGGGCGGCGTTCGCCTCAGGGCAGGAGACGTTTTGGGGCGAAGAGAAGGACCGACCCGTTTTCTGACGCGGAGGGCACCGTCCCTTCCGATTCCGGGCACGGAGGCGACCATCCGCGTCATTCCAGGGCCACAGGACGCGTGGTTTGAGCCGGAGGTCTTGGCGGCCTTCTACCGAGCAACTTTCACCGTCAGTGTGCGAAGCGACCGCGCCGGAACTCGCCTCGACGGACCGAAGGTGCAGGTGCAGCGAGAACGCATGTTGTCCGACGGCATGGTGCCTGGGGCTGTTCAGGTGCCCTCGGGGGGACAGCCGATTGTGATCATGCCGGACGGGCCGACGACGGGGGGCTACCCCAAGCTGGGCGTCGTCGCATCCGCCGATCTGCGCCTCGTGGCCCAGGCGCGGACTGGGGTCAAGATCCATTTCGTGCCGACCACGGTGAGTGAAGCTGTGACCGCATTGGCGGACTGGGAGCAGACTGTGCAGAGCCTCTCTAGCCGCGTATGATTGCTGGAGAATTCGTCGAGGAGCCCCGTCCATTCAATGTCGCCCTCTGAAGAGCACGTCGCGCAACTCGACCGCTTGCCCCGGGTAAAGCTCGCGCAGCTTCCGACTCCGTTGGAGGAGGCTCCCCGACTGTCGGAGTACCTGCGCGGGCCGCGCATTTGGATCAAGCGCGACGATCTCACCGGACTTGCCCTGGGGGGAAGCAAGGCACGCAAACTCGAGTTCCTGCTCGCGCAGGCCCGCGCGCAAGGATGCGACGTCATCATCACGGTGGGTGCGGTGCAGTCCAATCATGCGCGGATGACCGCAGCAGCCGCGCAACGGCTCGGGCTGCAAGCCATCGTGGTGCTCAACGGCGAGCCGCCCCCGCAGGCGCAAGGGAATCTGCTATTGGACCGCATCTTTGGGGCGGAGGTGCGGATCATTCAGACTGATGACGACTATGTGTTGATGGGTGTAGTCGCCGACCTCGAGCGGCAGTTGCGGCGGGAGGGACGCAAGCCCTATGTCATCCCGCGGGGCGGGAGCAACGCGTATGGCGCGTCAGGATACGTCCAGGCTTGGCTGGAACTGCGCTCTCAGATTACGGCCCTCGGTATTCGGGTCGATGCGATCGTGCACGCGAGCACCTCGGGCGGGACGCAATCGGGCCTGTACACGGGAACGAAACTCGCTGAAACCGGCGTTCAAATAGTGGGGATTAGCGCGGGCCCGCGCAAAGAGGTGGTGACCACCCGAGTGCTCGGAATCGTCACCGAACTCGTGGAGTTGTTGCACCTGCCGTGGCGGCCTCACCCGGATGATGTTATCGTCTACGATGACTACGTCGGGGAAAGATATGGAGTGCCTACGCCAGCCTGCTTAGATGCAATCCGGATCCTGGCACGCACCGAAGGAGTTCTGCTCGACCCCGTCTACACGGGAAAAGCGATGGCCGGACTGATGGGACTAGTGGCACAAGGACGCTTCACATCAACGCATAACGTGATCTTCTGGCATACGGGCGGACAGCCGGCCGTGTTCGCGCATGCCGGCGCATTGCAGGAGGGCTAATTAGTGGTACTGGGGCGTTGGGTCGTGATCACCGCAGCGGTGGCCGCGCTTATCTTCGCACGTCTGCCCGCAGCGATCGGGCAAGACGACGGAGACCTGCGGCGGTCGTTTGCCGGATTTCTCCGCACGCAGGAGATGGTCATCGACAGTGTGCCCGATCTGTACGCCGGCGGCTACGCGCGGATCAGTCTCCACGCGCGCAACGCAAACCTGGGCGGCATGGTTGTGGATGACGTGTGGGTAAAGCTGGTCGGTGTGAGCCTGGATCCCGCCGCCTTGCAACAAGGGCGGTTGCGCGTGGTTGATTTTCGGGGGACGGCGATCCACGGCCAGGTCGGGGTGCAGCGCCTTCAGGACTTCTTTTCCGGCGGCGGCGCGATCAAAGATCTCCGGCTGTGGTCAGATGGCACGTCCCTGTACGGGGAGGGGTCCTTCCGTATG
>Ga0209180_10000343_pt1 | contig 21157 bp, 21 predicted proteins | sample CZO8metaG_3_FD_188355 | JGI IMG/M metagenome (GOLD analysis project Ga0209180, IMG submission 188355) | Vadose zone soil microbial communities from the Eel River Critical Zone Observatory, Northern California, USA - CZOApr15con2H2.8 metaG... | ecosystem: Environmental > Terrestrial > Soil >...
CATCGCCTGCCTGAGAATCACGAATGTCCCAACATCCAGCAGGCCCGCGCCCCTAGGCAACCCATCGTGATGGAACGCCGTCGGACTGGAACGACTCTAAGACTCCTTCAATCGCCGCGAATGGGCATCATGCCCAGGCGCGAGCTGGTAGCTCTCACTACTGCATGGATTGTTCTCGGAATAAGCTTCTCGACAAGATACATGTTCTCAGGCTGGTTCGCAATTCCAATCGCATTTCTAGAAGTGTTCCTCCTGACCATGCTAGTAATTGGAACAGGATTTCTTGGCCACGAGCTGGCCCACAAATTCACCGCGCAGAGATATGGCGCGTGGGCAGAGTTCAGACTCTGGACTATAGGAGCGATAATGGCCCTCGTCTTTGCGGCCATACCACCCGGAACCTTCGTCTTCGCCGCCCCGGGCGCCGTCTACATCGCATCTAGATCCAGCTACATTGGCGATTCGACGAATCGAAAAGCCAACGGCATAATCTCGCTCATGGGTCCACTCGTCAACATAGCAGCCGCAGGCATCTTCGGTCTAGCGTACACCGCGCTCTCAGCTGCTGGAATCAGAGCGTTCGTCATCAACGGTTTCAATTTCCTACCATGGGCTATCTTCATCAATCTCTGGCTGGGAGCTTTCAACATGATACCCTTCTTCATACTCGACGGGCAGAAAGTCCTAACTTGGAACCGAGCCGTCTGGGCACTAGTCACGATTCCCCTCTGGCTGGCAACAGCGGCTGCGCTTATTTTCCAATTATCCTAGCTACTCCGACTTCCATCTCAAGACACTTTGACCAAAGAAACGGTACTCCTGGCCGCACTTGGGACATGCAACATTGTACTCCTCTTCCGCCTTAACTTCCGTCACGATCTCTTCTCCACAGTTACACACGAACGAGACTTGACTCTCAGTCACTAGCGAGTCAACTCTAAGCCTGGACTGTCGCCGTCTTGGTTTTCCACATGCGGGGATATGTCTCAGCCAGCATTATGACTCTCACTGTTTTCGCGGCCAGTCCATGATCCTCCTTCATCATCTGGTCGCTCGACATCAGCGCCTTAGACAAAGCGACAAGCTCGTCCTTCAAGGTAAACAACGCAGTGGACATCTTCGGAACAATACCCTCACTCAGACGGACTATTCCTGGAACTGCCAGCTCCGCTCCGTGGCAAATTGAGCTGACCGTCGAGTCACGAATGTAGATCCGTGGGACGTACTCGAAGGCTGACTCCATCGGCTTCACCATTCGTCTCGCCAACACCTCTCCCTCCTCACCGTTAGCCTCAGACAGCTGCATCAGGTCGTACAATGAGAATGATTCCTCTTCGGTAAAGCTTCCCGCTCGGGTCCGCCGAAGCTCACGCATATGCGCGCCAACTCCAAGCACCTCGCCAACGTCGTAGACGAGTTTCCGAATGTACGTTCCAGCTTGACATCCGACCCTAAACAGAACGTCGCGGCCACCTATCTCGACATCTCGAACATAGTAGATTCTCCTCTTCCTCACATCTCTCCTCACAGCAGCCCTGACCGGCGGCCTCTGAAGGATATCCCCGACAAACTCGTCGAGCACAGCTCGGACTCTCTTCTCCTCCACGTCTCCGTGCAGTGCCATGAGACACACGTACTCTTTCCCAGTTAGGAGGAATGACTGGATGGTCTTCGTTGCATCCTCAAGCGCTAAGGGAAGCACGCCAGTGACCATTGGATTGCTCCGACATGGCGAAGGTCTCTAGAGTTCCACCATGGCCAGCATGCTTCAACCGTAACATTCGTTTGACCCAAGCCACAACTTCGTGGCTGGACGGCCCGGAAGGCTTGTCCAGGTTGATCAGTCCGAAACGAAGATGCTGATCGAGAGGCCTCTTCGTTGGCGGACAGCCCAGGGCAGGATCGGTTTCCTCTTCAAGCTTGACCAGTAGCTTTCTCTGCTCTTCCCAAGGAGCCCGCTGAGACACTCACCATCTCCACTTCAACAGTGGAATCCCGCATCTCTTAAAGAATCTCAACCAAAAAAAACAGATGGTTGCCGAGAAGAGATGAATCCTAGCTTTGCCGGATCTGTCAGGCTGCTACGAGAACCTGCTTCGGCAGAACGACTTCTTTGAAGGCGTCGGCTTTCTTTCCTTTGCCGATGGCCTTCGCCACATCCTCGTCCGAGGCTCCTTTCTTGATATCAATGGAGTCTTCGGTAGGTTCAATATGTTTCACGTTTGTTCTTCTACGACGTACACCCGAGATCTTCTGTGGCCCGGTGACGAGGACGAAGTTCTTGTCGATCACGTCGACTATGACGCATCTCTGTCCCGTTTCACGACCGTTGAGTTTCACACAGACGCGTCCGACTTCGATGGTGGGCATCGGAACAATCTTCCTAGAAGACCCTCGCGGTCGAAATCCTCATTTAAGGTTTCGTCGATTTCCGCGGGGCTTTATTCGCTCTTCGAACCATCACAGCCGCCGAGACAAGAACCTTGGCTGTATCCTCAATCGAACCGAGGCTAGTATCGAGAATGAGATGATAGATGGAGCGATCTTCAACCTGAAACCCGTAGTGTCTGAGATATCTTTCCCGCTGAACAGATTCCCTCTGCTCAGTCTGAGCCCGAGCCTCTTGGAGGCTTACTTTGTCCCGCCTAGCAATTCGTTCCAAACGGACGTCTTCAGGAGCGGTGAGGTAGATCCGTAAATCCGACCTTTCCTTCAGAATCCAGCCTGCGAGTTGACCGTCAACAACAACATTACCCTTGTCGGCTTCAGCTGTAGTTCGCTCATCAACCAGTCTGTCAAAGGAAGGATCTTCCAGCGCCTTCTCGCCCAATTCTTCGAGAGAGACCTTCTTCTCTTTCGCGATTCGTCGAAACACGGCGCCGGCTGAGACGTGCCTGATGCGCAACGCTTCAGCCAGTCGAGCAGCATAGGTTGACTTGCCCGTGCCGTGAGGCCCACTGACGGTAATGATCATGTTGAAACGTTAGAGGAACGGACGAGAGCTCGAACCTCTGTAGAGAGACAGTTCGGGCACAATACTCCTCCGAACGGCCTTGACGGAGCACGGGCGCTCCTCGAATATCTCAAGGGCTTACGAGTTGGGACCCCGTGTAGTTCCTTGCCACAGCGAGAACATTGTGCCTTCGCCGGGGCTCGTGGCTCAAAATGCAAAGTTCTCCTTCCCGACGGTAATCTTACAGGAAGTCTTCTTCGGCCATGAGTCCTCTGATGTGGGTTTGTCACTTGGTGTCTCCCGTTGTCGGCGTCATCGAGAACGCGGCCGAGACGCCGAAGATTCTGGACAGTGGGATGCTAATTGTGAAGGAGCAGACGAGGTACCAGAAAAAGAGAGGTAATCCTGCGGCGACTCCGGCACTGCCGATGATTGTGGCGAACGGGAAATAGAAAGGCGCAAAAGCCGTGTACGGGGTTGAAGATAGAGCGTGGCCAAGCACTGCATATATCAGATAGAATGGTACGATTGTTATGGGGTAAGTTTTCAGCTGCTCCAGTGTCGCCCTTGAACTCATTTTCATTACTGCTGATTGACGTTTCATAAGTTTGTCCAACTGTTTTTCGTCTCCTTCTTTGCGGGCTTTCCTCACGGCATTCATCCAGTTCATATATTCTCGTCTGTAGCTTGCGACCATCTTGTAGTTTACAAGAAATCGGTTAGCAAGCATGGCTATGAGCGACAGCAGAAGTGCGGCCCCTAGTACAATGAACGCGGACAATGGGGTGCACGACGGTGGTGTTTGCGAGTGACTCGGATTGCATACGTTTTGTACCGGACCAGCCAAGAAGTTGATGATATCGTCTATGAAGCTCAAATTAGCTACGCTTCTCGATAATCTTCAGAAGTTCCTCAGCCGATTGACGCTGGTGGCCATTTTGATTCTGCAATATCTGAATGGGCACTCCGGCCAGAACGGCTATCGCACTTGCCATGTTCCTCGACCATTGCAGATCGGCCTTGGCGTCTTCTAGGTTCTGACTGTCACGGTAGCGCGTAGTGTCGGCGGCCCGTCTTCGAGCGACCTCTGCGGGATCTGCTTCTATCAAGATAATCATACTTGGGTCCAGAGCCTCGAGAACCTTTCGCGGAGTGCCTGGCCATATGCCGTCATTGGTTCTCACGAACATGTGAGTGTCGACTACGAGAGTGGAGTTTCCCGGAGCTTTGGAAATCATTCGCGCTGCTTCCTCCTGTATCTTCGCTTGGAGAGAAATGTCTTCCTTGCGCATGTGGTCTCGATGAATCTCGACTCCTCGCTTCTTGAACAGTTCGTTCATTACGTTTCCAAAATTAACGATCTTGAGAGGAACCTTCCTTTCCATGGAAACAACTTCGAGTTCTTGGAGAACTGTTGTCTTCCCGACCCCGGGTACACCCGCGACTATGATTGTTGCCTGCAAGGCTTGGCCTCTCACTATCCCAAGAGGCCTTTGGTTCCCGGGTATATCTCGGTAATTCTTTCTTTTACAAGAATTTCATAGTATTGCTGGATTATACCTACGGTGAGCAGGATTCCTGTCCCTGTGCCGAAGGCGCCGAGAAAGTCTGCACTGGCAGCTATTACTCCGATTGTGATTCCACCAATTACCGTGACTGCCGGGATATACCGGTCAAGGATCTGTCTGATGGTTGAGCCGGATCTTCTGAATCCTTCTATCTGCATTCCAGAGTCGATGAGTTGTTTGGAGACGGTTTTCGAGTCCATTCCTCCGACTTCGACCCATGTTACGGCGAAGAATACGCAGGCAAGTACGAAGATGAGCATGTAGACCCCGGCTCTTATCGGATCGCCAAGCACAACTCCTAGCGAGCGGGGGGCGAACGTGTAGTATGCTAGGCCCTTGATCGGGATTAGTTGTCCGCTCTGTGGTTGGGACTGGTAGCATCCGGGGATTAGGCTTAGCCAGAAGTTTATTCCAGTGCTGGAGCAGCCGGGGTTGTATCTGTTGAAGATGAGTTGGCCGATGAAGAATATGTTTCCGAAGAGAGCGGCTGCGAAGATTACGGGTATGTTTGATACGTAGAAGAATTTGATGGGGAATCGGCCTCTGAATCCTCGATATCTAGCGTAGGAGACTGGTACTTCGACTCGGAGTCCGTTGAGGTAGATGACGATTAGAAAGACTGCTATTGTTGTGATGAATCCGAGCATGTCAGGCAGGTTGCCGCCTCTATAGAGTGCGCCCTGCCATGATGTGAAACTGAATGGACGAGCGATTACTGGCCCGAGGGATTGGAAGAATGCGATTATTGCGCCCAGGTACTTCTGGTCGGATACTGGGGAGATCGGTCCCAGGCTGCTCCACACTATCTGGAGGCAGACGCCTGCAGCGATGAAGAGGCTGATTCCGCTTCCGAAGCCCCATTTCTTCTGGAGCATTTCGTCTAGTAGGATTATGACTATTCCAGCGAAGATGAGCTGTACTAGGATGAAGAACTCGTTCTGTAGACTTGGCGGCGTCTGAACTCCCGCCGAGCTGGTGACGTTGTAGGCTCCTCCGAGTAGGAAGGCGAGTCCTTCGAACAATGTCATGAATACTGAGAGTACTTTGCTTGCTCCGGTGAAGAGGGCCCGGTCGCCTGGATTGCTGAAGTCGACGTTGATCATTTTGGAGCCGGATAAGACTTGGAGTATGAGTCCTGCTGTGACTATGGGTCCTATTCCGAGTTCGACGAGTGTCCCTCTGTTGCTGGCAAAAATGACTCGTAGGGGTCCGAAGGGATCGTTGACTCCTCCAGTGTGTGGGACGCCGTAGATCGGGGTCTCGGCCATTACGAGGTAGATGACAAGTGCTAGGGCTGTCCAGATCAGTTTCTCTGTAAATCCGACATCCCGATCAGGAGGGCGGACGCTGGGCAGGACGCGGGTTAGGGGTCTGAAGATTTCGATGAAGCGGACCGTTTGGAATCAGCCTACTTTATTGGCTTGGGCGGGTTTGGGGAGTACTACTTCGCCGCCGGCCTGTGAAATTTTGCTGGCTGCTTTCTCTGTGCATTGTGCGACGATGATTCTGAGGGGTTGTGTGACTTTTCCGTTGCCTAGCAGTTTGGTGTAGCCTATTTGGCCAAGGTCTACTTCTACCCGGTTCCCATCGGCTTTTGTCTTGCCTTGTTCAGACAGTGTCTGGAGGTTCTGGCTGAGCTGATCTATGTTGATGACTCGTTGGTGTTTCGGGTTGATTGGTGTGAATCCTGTTTTTCCGATCTCCCAGCCGTAGCGTATGACGCTGCTCCATCGGTGGCGCTTCCATCCAGCGTTTCCGTGTCCTCCTTGCATTCCGCTGTCTCGGTGTTGTCCGGATCGTCCCCAGCCGTGGCACCGGCTGCCTCGTAGGCGTCTTGTCTTTCTGCGTCTGGTGGCCATAGGGACATGTTTCCTGTTTGTATGGGGATAAGCAGGGTTTCGGTCGTGTTGGGTTCCGGGGCGGGCTTGAATTAAACATTATCCGGATTTGATGGTTTGTCTGATTGGCGAAAGCCAATTAGGGGCGTCGTTTGAGTTTGGGTCTTTGCGGGAGCGGGCCTGGTGTTTGCGGGAGTCCGCCTTTCTATGGGCGGCTCGTGTTGCCAAGCCAGGTCAAAGAGACCCGTCGACTGTGAGGGTCTTGGACGCGCAGGCCTGAGGCGCCTGTCCCGTAGGGGTTCGTGGGTTCAAATCCCACCTCCCGCACCATACAGTTCTAGCGCGTAAAGCGTGAAGAACTTTTTTTGTTTAGACATACCCCCGGGGGGTCGAGAAATAGATAGTAGAAAAGAAAGATAACAACTGTTGATGAAGATAGCGAAGGTGCCGATTCCGACCCTTGGATAGCCCACGCGCCTTTGGCTGATGGGTTTCCAAGATCAAATCACAATTGAACCGCTGACTAATTCGGCTCAGTGAGGTTAAGGATTCGGCTCAGACAACCAACCTGTTTCGGTAACGCGAAGCATCTCGCCGTGAAACCCCCCGCTCTTTAGACGTCTCTTTGCCAATTCTCCCCCGTATAGCCCCTTATACCAGGAGGGCAAAGCCTATGATGCTCCAAATGGCAAACGGTCTCGACCTAACCACCATAACCTCCGTGCTCTCCGTTACAACATTCGTTATCGGAATCATGCTAGGTGTGATTATCAAGAGAGCGATCAAGCTCGCCCTGGCTATAGTAGCATTGGTCACACTACTCGCCGTCACGGGCTACCTCAACCTTGCCTGGAGCATGCCCTCCGCAAACACAATCTATTACGTCTTCAACGGGGCACAGCCAGTAGCCGCTCAAGCAGTCGGACTGGCCAGCCTATTACCCATATCCTCAGTCGCATTTCTAGCAGGGGCCGCAATAGGCCTCTGGAAAGGCTGACCTCGTCCTACATGCCCCATCAACGATAATCCTCACTCGGATAACTCTGAAAGTTTCGGCCTGGAAGTAGTCTGCCGAAACGGTATGAGATCCCCTATCGTTCCTTATCTAAGAAAGGGCAAAACGTACTTCCAAGCCAAGAACGCTATGATGAGGACACCGGCCACCGCTATGACTACTGAAACACGGCGGCCCCGTCTGCTTCGATGTTGTTTGGGCTGAAGATGCTGTCGTGACAGAACCGCCGGTTTCTCTTCGATTGCAGATTTCTTCTTGGCCTCGACCACCTCGATAGCTGATTTCTTCTTGGGTTCGTCTGGCTCGATAGCTAATTCCTGGGAGGTCTCGCTAGATCCGACGTTTCGCATTAGCCATTTTGTAGAGATTGAGGGACGTGGTACGCGGAAGACCCCCGAGCCGGTTTTTGCTACGAAAGCAGTCCAGGCAAGCTCCTTCCTGTCTCGCAAAGCATCAACCTCATGCTGACGCATTGCGTAATAGACGACTGAGCCGAGCATCTTCTCGACCTTGTTCGCATCAAACGTCCCAGGCGTTCCAGTGCTTCTGACAAGTAACAGGTCCGCGTCAGCCCGCAGATCTATATCGCCTCCATAGAAACGGTGGAGACCGGCAACCATGACCACCAGCCCCTGGCGCATGCCACGCTTGAAGAGTTCGCCCCGAATATCGTACCATTTGTCCAGCCAGTAATCGATCTTCCTCATCTTCTCCACTTGTCCATTGGAATTCTTCACCTCGACAGTGCCCGAGAGTTTCCTCAGCGCCTTTGTCATATCATCAGCAAACAAGAGAATGGCCTTCGGAGGTTTCCGGAAACGGCCGAAGAGCTTGTCGATATTCTGGAATAATCCTGGAAGGTCTCGGGTTGCGCGCAGTGCCTTCACATTCCTCTGACCATAGCGACGTGCTAACGCTTGAGCAATAGATTCCGCTAAGGTCGTTTTTCCGGTATTGGGTTTTCCGAAGACTATGATGTTCAAATGATGAATAGCATTGTCCTTGCCGCCAGATTCTGGAAGTGGATCAGGAATAAGCCCGTCAAGGATAGTGTCAAGGTCGAGCTTGTAGTGAGTAACTTTCGCGAGCGAGTCCTGGCTAGGAATGACTGGCCTGGCTAGGGATGAATTCACCGTAGTGACGTCTGTGGGTACGCGCACGATACTGGTTGGCGCAGGGATAATGTCAGTATCTTCCGATTCTGACATGACTACTCTACCTGACCCTTCGAGACCTTAACCGGGGTAGTTACGCACATCGTTGGCCCCCGCCATATCACTCATCACGAGTACTTCTTCCAGGTCCATTCAGGAACGAAGCTCCCGACCAGAATCACGATGAAAGCAAGCCAGAACAGATTCCAGTCGAATGAGATGATTGAAAGCACATTTAGTGCGCCCATGATGCTAAGGAGCGGAAGGAGGATTCCATCTATTCTGCAGTGGACCCTCCCGCAGGACCGACCGTTTATGAAACAGCCTAACCCTGCCCATGCGACAGGCGGTTACCCAAAAAACTCCTCTAGCGGTAGCGGATAGTACGGAAGCACCGTAAGCTACGTTGGCTCCTACTGCGAGAACAACAGGTACGCCCCACAGCAGATAGCACCATGGAGCCTTCTCGAAGTTTCTTCCACGTGACGAGTGTGCAGTAGGCTGGACTGGGAGTTCCATGACTAAACTATCTCTCGGAGACTTCGCGGGTGAGGATTACGCTGGACATGCTGACAGTGTTTCCGGATTATTGAAGGATCATGGATCGTTACGCTGAAACTATTCCGGCAAGGACGGGGAGAACTCCCGAGAAGCTTCTGGAAAGTGTAACGAACAAAAAGCTGTGTGCGAAGATGAGAGTCCGCGGAGATCGCATGGTCTTGCTCATCACCCATGCTATCGGTATGTCCAATAGGCTTATCATGTAAACGTGAAATCGAGATACGATGCAGTCCTCTTCACCGAAGCCTAAGAGACCACTCGGTGTCACGATAATAGCAATTGTCGCTGCCGCGGGAGGTTTCCTCTCCCTCTTTGGGGGCGCGTCGGTTCTTGCTGGAATAGCTTCGGGACCTCTCGCCCTTGCAATCATAGTCATAATATTTGGAATCCTTGGCCTCGCACTCGGTGCCGGATTCTTTACTGGGGCAAGATGGGCTTGGATGGCGGGCATCACAATCTATGTCATATCAATAGGGCTTGGAATATCTGAGATAATCTACGGTGGCAACGTGGGTTTCATCGGCGGTATCATCAGAACCCTCGCTGGAATAATCATCCCAGTCTATCTGACTAGACAGAAGCAGAAGAGCTTTTTCGGCAAGGGCGCAAGCTCGCCCAGCAAATAGTCTGATTCTACCGACTTCTCGGTCAACGCAGGATCCGGCTACAATCCAATCGAACTCTCCAGGCTTGTTGAACGGTCATAGAATCCAACTCGAGAGGATTAGTGTTAGCTAACTCTCTGACATTATTCATCGCAATTTTCGCATCGTCCAGTTAAGGAAGACAGCCGGAAGAGCGTGTGATCATCGTGACTGAAATCGATAAAACTCGGTCAGCAAATACGGCGTCTTCGTGGAAGGAGTTCGGAGACCTTGGAACAGACTAACGAAAGCGTCGCACAGCCAGCCCAGCACGTCCGTCTCATCTTCGCACTAATCATAATGGCCTCTTTTCTCGACATCATCGACTTCTCCATCGTTCAAGTGGCTCTCCCTACTATTCGGACCCAATTCCTAGCTACATACGCTGACCTTCAATGGGTAATCGGTGCCTACGGGCTGACCCTAGCCGGCTTTCTCATGCTCATGGGAAGAGCCGGCGATGTGTATGGCCAGAAGAAGATCTTCATTGCGGGAATTGTCCTATTCACCATCGCTTCGATGGCCGGCGGTCTAGCCCCATCCCTTCTGATACTCATCATCTTCAGAGCTTTGCAAGGAATCGGAGCCGCAATGTCAACAGTGACGGCCTTCGCGATTTTCATTCGAATATTTCCCGAGGGACCCCAAAGGAACCGTGCGCTCGGGGTTCTCGTCGCCGTGCTTTCGGCCGGATTCGCTGCCGGAGCCGTTGCCGGAGGAGCTCTGACTGTTGCTTTTGGGTGGCGCTCGGTCATGTTTGTCAACGTTCCAATAGGGATAGTAGCGGCTTTGCTTAGCCAAAGGTTTCTCCCGAAAACCGAGGGCTGGCTCAAGAATCAACGTCTCGATGTGCCCGGCGCCATAACCGTGACCCTTGGAACGATCCTCCTAGTCTTCGGACTGACCACTGCGGCGACCTCGGGCTTCGGCTCATTATACACAATCGTCCCGCTGGCCATATCGGTGCTCGTGCTCGCATCATTTCTTGCCATTGAATCACGGTCTCAATCGCCGTTGATACCCCCAGCATTTCTCAAGCGCGGGTCCGTACTCACGGCGAACACCCTTGCCCTTGTCCTCACGTCGACCGTAGGAGGAGTCTCGTTCATAATCACGATCTACCTTCAGAACATCCTTGGCTACTCACCCCTCTACGCGGGTCTCGGAACCCTCCCTGGAGCAGTAATCTTCTTCCTCGTGGGCGGATGGGGCGCCTCCCGAGTCATGAATCGACTCGGTGCTAGACGTACCCTTCTCGTGTCAACAAGTCTTGCGACGGTGGGGATTGCGCTACTTACGGTGATATCAGCACAAGGCAGCTATTTTCTGGTATTGCCCGGCATGATAGTCTGGACCCTCGGCGCGAGCATTGGGTTCCCCGCTGTCAACCTCGCAGCAGTTGCCGGAACGAAGCCGGGTGAAGAGGGCCTCGCTTCCGGAGTAATCAGCACATCTTTCCGCATAGGCTTTCCCCTCGGCTTGGCTGTACTCTTGACGATCGCCGGAGCTTTTGATCCTCCTGCCGCTGCCGGCGTCGGGTCGTACGCCGCTTTGGAAGGCGTAGTGACTGGGTTCCGCTACGCCCTATTTGCGGCAGTGCTGTTGAGCTTGCTGGGCTTGGCACTTGCCTCCCGGATCAAGGACGTAAAGCCGCCCTGGCAGAAGTGATCATCCCGGTTCATCTCATATCATCGAAGTGGAATCTAGTTTGTTGGTCTGAATTACTTGCTGTCGAGTTTCGTTCGACGAATAGATGGACCATAGCTTGTAGGGACTAGCATCCGTTCCTCGATGACCCCGACTAGGTCACCGTGCTGAGTATTCGTAAGCTTCTTGATCTTCTTCCATTCTTCATCGGCCCTAAACTGTCCCCAAGCTCGAAGCATCGTCTGCTCGTCGGGCCACGCCAAAAGATATACGAACTCTGTGCGGTCATTCGTTTTTGATTCCCACGTTGCGATGATGTCAAAGCCGTAGGATTTCATAATCCGCACCGCGTGGTCGCGAAATCGGTCATGAAACGCAGCCTTGTTGTGCTCGAAGATTTCGTAAATTCTGAGCTGATGGATCAACTCGGCACCCTCGTTACGATTCACGCTTGGCCTCATTAATCAAGCGTGCACCCCTCTTCCCTCTCAAGAATAGCATGTATATGCACCATCATGCATATGTATTCACATGCATACTGCCGTGTTCGAGATACTGGCCGATCCTACGCGACGGCGCATCGTCGAGATGCTCCGCAGTGGCGAACACGCAGTGAACGATATAGTTGAAGAAGTCGGCATCGATCAGTCGGGCGTCTCCCGCCACCTACACATCCTGCAAAAGGCAGGCTTCGTACAAGTCCATCCCGACGGACCCAAACGCCTCTATTCGCTCCGACCAGAACCCTTCTACGAGCTGGAAGCCTGGTTAGGAACTTACAAGCAGAACATGCAGGAGAGCTTCAGCAGACTCGACGCCCACCTCGAACGGATGAAGAAGAAGGAGGTGAAATAATGCAAAAAGAGAAGATCCAACACAAAGACGATATGACCGTAACACTCCCCTCCGACAGAGAAGTCCTCATCACCCGCACCCTCCACGCACCGCGTAAACTCGTCTTCGAAGCCATGACCGAACCCCGACACCTCAAACAATGGCTGGGCCCACGAGTCATGACAGTGACGGTCGCCGAAGCCGACTTACGTGAAGGCGGCGCATGGCGCTTCGTCCACCGTGCCCCTGATGGCACGAACCACATCTTCAGCGGAGTAATCCGTGAGTTCCGACCGCCAGAACGTACTGTACGGACAAATAGCTACGAGAATATCCCAGGCGCGGAATCGCTAGAGACAATGACCCTAGAGGAGCACGGCGCAACAACGAAGGTGACGATCAGGGTCCTCTTCAAGAGCCGCGAGCAACGCGACGGCTACGTCGCTTCGGGCGCTGAGGGAGGAATGAGGGAATCCTACCAACGTCTCGACGAACACCTGGCCAAGACGTAGGCTCAGTTTCAGGCACGTCGAGACAACTCCATTTTTTTGTGATTTGGTTAGCGTGTATCAAACAATATCGTTTTGATATATCGCGTTTCGATAATTTCGAGTTTCGAAATTATCGCCATGCGGAACAATGATTATCTTTCCATCGACGTCGATGAGATTTCGATGAAACCTATTCTCGAACCATCAAGAAAAGCAACGACAATCCTGCTCTCAATCCTAATGCTAACCAGCACCGCGGCAATAGTCGGAACAGCCTTCCATCCTGCCAATGCCTCCAGCCCTAGCACTCCAACATTCACCAACTATGAGCTAGCAGGCAACCCATTCAGACATAGCTTTAGCGTCGGAGTCACCTGTCCAAACGGCGCTGGCACATGCCAGAACACTGAAGGCGAGCCAGCAATAAGAGCCGATCCAACAGGCAACTTTTATGGATCTTCAGAGAACGTCTTCTGCGTCATAGGCGGCCTCTGCGGCGGAACCTTCGCCTGGAAATCCACAGACAACGGAAACCACTTCACAACCTTACCATTGCCTGACAGTGTCTCAAGTGGAAGCGTTGGCTTCTCGCCTGCAGGAGGAGACACCGACATTGCGGTAGCTCCCGTTCTGAACACCAACGGCCACTACAACATTTATGTGGCCAGCCTCGCCACGACCCCACCGCTCGCAAACGTATACGTCAGCACTAGCCACGACGGAGGCGCCTCATTCATCCTCAACCCTACCGGAGCAACCATTCCGGTAGACGATAGGGAATGGATCGCGGCGGACGGCGCCAACAAGGTTTGTGTCTCCTACCATGCCTACGCCACCACCAACAACCTCTTCGTAACGTGCAGCTACGACGGCGGCACAACGTTCGCCCAAGTTGCGAACGCGTTCGATGCCAACCATCCATGGCATGCGGCATACCAGAACGAGATCGGAAACCTTGCCCTCGACCCCAGCAATCACCTCATCTACCAATCCTTCAGCAGCATCGCCAACGCCGGCGAGGTCTCCTGTCTAGGCTGTAGTACCCACGCCGTCTGGATAGCCGTCTCGATCGACGGCGGCCTCAGCTTCACCGACTATCCCGTCTACATCAATCCCAACACTGCAGTCGGATACGGACACCAGTTCGTCAACGTCAGCGTCGACCAAGCCGGCAACGTCTACCTCGTCTATAACGACGACCACAACATGTTCTACAGCTTCAGCACCACTTTTGGACAAACTTGGTCTGGACCCTACCAGATCAACAAGACACCATCCAACACTGCGATCTTTCCGTGGAGCAGCGCTCTCGGCAATGGAGCCCTAGACGTCGTCTGGTACGGCACAAGCTACTACGACGGCGTCAACACACCCGACAATTATCCGATGACTGCGGGATGGCAGGTCTACTTCGCTCAGAACTTAGCCGCAACGACCCCGGGCAGCAAGTTCACCCAGAACACTGCGTCAGGAGTAGTCCACTACGGGGGCGTATGCGAAGCAGGCGTCACATGCACGGGCAACAGGGACCTTCTAGACGACTTCGGAATAGCAGCCAGCCCGACAACGGGATTAGCGACCATCATCTATACCAACGACCAATACCTGAACACGGCACTCGAGCCGGCTACCACCCGGACAAGCGGCAGCGGGGTCTGCACCCAAGCTCTCACCAACAACGTAGACTGCTCCCACACAGATATCGCAGTCCAAACAGGCGGCTCAACACTGCTAATTGCAAAACATCACGTCAAGGCCAGTGTAGACTTTGAACAAGTAAACCAGGCACCCAGCCTCACAATACAAGTCTCGAACACTGGAGATCAAGCAATCACATCACTTTCGACCCAGCTCTCGGGACAACCCCTAACACTATCCTGGAACCCGAGCTTACCAACCCAGCCCGGTCAAACAACCACAACCACAACGACAAGCATTCCATTAGTACTAGTCCTAACGGTTGGAAGCATCTACCAAGCAACCATCACAGCAACACTATCCGATGGATCGACAGACAGTCAGACTCTGAACGCAATCTATACTCTCGGAGCAGGAATCGGACTCTAGGAGGTCAATCCTCCTTCCCCTCTTTTTCCAACAGTAATTGAATAGTCCTAACATTATCAGCCAAGGTTCAGGTTCTGAGACCTCACTAGCTTGAAGTAGTGGCCTTACGTGCCCGACAGCTAATAGTAACTCAGCCCCAATCGATCTCTAAACATCCAAAATAGTGTCCACAACTTGACCGAACTAACCCAAGAACCTCCACGGGTAGAAACTGTAACGAGAACTGGGGCCAGCAGAGCCGCCCTCGCGTTCATATTCGCCACAGTCCTCTTTGACACTCTCGGATTCGGAATCATAATACCCGTACTCCCTGGTCTAGTCGTCAGCTTCGTTGGAGGAGACCCAGCTAGAGGTGCTGAGATCTTTGGTCTCTTCGGCACAACCTGGGCGTTGATGCAGTTCATATTCGCCCCCTTGCTCGGAGCATTATCCGACCGGTACGGTCGACGACCCGTCCTCATCCTTTCGGCATTCGGCCTCGGAATCGACTACATGATAATGGCCCTCGCACCCAACCTAACATGGCTCTTCATCGGGCGAGTCGTCAGCGGCATTACTAGCGCCAGCTTCACTGTTAGCTTCGCCTACGTGGCAGATACAACCCCAGGTCAGAAGCGGGCCGGTGCGTATGGTATGATCGGCTCTATCTGGGGCGTAGGATTCATCATCGGGCCCCTCGTCGGAGGACTATTAGCAGGAATCGGCCCACGCTTCCCATTCTGGGGCGCAGCAGCACTCTCACTAGCGAGCGCCGCCTACGGACTAATCGTTCTGCCAGAGTCGCTGCCTCTGGAACATAGAAGCCCTATCTCGCTTCGGAAAGCCAACCCTATCGGGTCCCTATCCATGATCCGCGCGAAAAGAGGACTCGCAGGCTTTGTCACCGTCAACTTCCTCAACTTCCTGGCCTTCCAAGTCCTCCCCAGCGTCTACGTACTCTACGCCGCTTACCGTTATCGCTGGGGATACGCAACAGTCGGAACAGCACTCGCACTAGTCGGCGCTTGCAACATCATCGTTCAAGGACTCCTCGTCCGACGAGTCGTCGGTCGATTCGGCGAACGCGTAGCTCTGCTCATCGGGATAATCTCGGGCACGGTAGGGTTCGTGATCTGGGGCCTAGCACCGAACAGCCTCCTATTCCTGCTAGCAATAGTCTTCTACGCGCCCATTGGTTTCGTCCAGCCTGCATTGCAGGGTCTAATGACTCGGCGAGTTGGCCCATCCGAACAAGGAGCACTGCAGGGAATCAACGGCAGCCTAATGGGCCTCACCGGCGTAATCGGACCCACGCTATTTACACTAATATTCGCATTCTTCATCGGTAGCCGGGCCCCTGTCAATCTTCCGGGCGCACCGTTCCTACTCTCCGCGCTATTGATGGTCGGATCACTCCTCTTGGCTCTAAAGGTCACTCGTGCTAGAGCACTAGTCTCGCCAATTGAGCAATTCCAAACCATAGTCGAATGAAAGCAACACATCCAGCACTTCAGAATGCATCGAGAGTTCGGTAACGAGACCATACCAGACGAAACCCAGCGAGGGTGGCTAGCACTGCACCGCCGGTGAGTGTCGCCCAGATCGGCAAAGATGCGACCAACAATAGACAACCGAGCAGGCCGAGCCATGAGAACAATGGAGTCGTCATTCGCTGTTGTCTGCGCAACTGTAGTGCAGAGAAATGTGTGATAATGTACCAGGTAAGCGTGAAGATGCTCGCAACGGCCAGCAATCTTCGAAGATCGAAGCTCAGGGCCAGTACTAGAACTATCAGGCCTATGGTCAGAACGGCGTTTCGAGGAATGCGAAATTTCGGGTGAACCGAGCCCAGCCAATGCGGAAGTTCCTTTGCCTCGCCCATCGTATACGCGACTCGCGATGCGGTTAGAAGATCCCCGATTAGTTCGCTTAGAGATGCAGTCCAGGCGGCCGCCAGAATTACTAGTCCTCCCCAGGTTCCGACCGCCTGTGTTGCCGCTCTGAATAGGGGCACATCATCGCTCCCCATCGACTGAGAACCTAGTACTCCGAGGGTGGTCGCTGCAACGGCGAGGAAAACCAATGCAGCAACTGCAATACCACCTACGATAGCGATTGGAATGGTCCGTCGTGGATTCTTGATTTCTCCGGCCATGATGGCGGTTCGCATGAAACCGTCCCAGGTCCAGAAGAATATCGCCGCTCCAGCCAGGACGCCGAAAGGCCCAGTGTCTCCTAACAGATTCGAGAAATGACCGGGGTTTACGGCGGGTGTAGAAAATGCAATGAAGAATCCCAATAGAGATACGTTCACCACCATGAGACTGATCAACACTTTGGTTGTTAGTTGAACATGGAAGAAGTTGAGGACTACAACTGCAACGATCACGATGCCGGCGAACAGCCGTAGAGGTAGGCTTGGTATTATTTGGACTGAGTAAGCCGCAAATGCGAGCGAAATAACGCTCAAAGAAAATATTCCTTTCCCGAGGTACGCGCATCCGGCGATGAACCCGATGGTCTTATGGTTGAACTCGCGTGCCCAAGTAAAAGCGCCTCCTTCCTTGGGATAGTTCACCCCTAGCTGAGCAGCACTGATTCCTGTAGCCAGCGCGATGAGACCTCCCAGAACCATTGCAACGAGAATACCACTACCTGCTTTCGCGGTTGCTGACCCTACAGCTCCAAAAATGCCTGTACCAATAATCATAGCCGCTGTCATTAGCGTCGCTGTGCCACGGCCCAGCGTACGGGCAAGCGACGTTCTTGATTCGGGCTTTCCAGATTGTTGTCCCGATTGGACATCCATAGGAGTTGGATCCCTGCTCATTTTCGACCCAGGGCCCCCAAGTACATCACATAAGAAGGGCTATCGAGCGTTTGAGCCCAGCGACGCAATATTCTTGTGTGTTGGCTCTTATACTACTGGCAACGTCCCGAAAATGTTCGTAAACTTTTCGTCGTCGAAGTCCAAGCCTAACGCCCTTGTAATTTTCACTACGTTCTTGTAGGCGATGCCGAGGCATCCGGACGCACCGGGAGACGGCGCCATGTTTGCGCAGATATTTACGCCGTCTTTCGGAACCTCCGGGAGAGTAAACTCACCGAGCTTCAACTCTCGTGTTCTCTTGTTGATACCCACGGTGCGTACTCTTCCGAATTCTGGCGCTGGTTTCAAATCAGCGTACGGAATCGACGGCACAATCTTTCTCGCCTCGTATTTCCAAAAGAGATGCCTTCCCACACCCAGTAGTGAATACGCGATATTCTTGATCATGATGTTTCGGATTGCTTTCTTTGATATGACCGTATCGAGAAGCACGGGGGTCAAGGTTTTCGATGAATTCTTTGATATCTGGCTTGTTCTTTTCAAACATCAGAGTCGGCGTTGCCGTGGGTCCATATCGGGTAACCGCGCCGTCCCACTCTCTGTCGGCATGGGTCGCGGCGAAAGGCACGCCTTCTTCTTGAAACGTGTACACCTTCCCATTAATTATTCAAGGGGAGGTGAAGAATTTGCCTGCTACGGGAAAGGCAACGAAGTCGCCGCCTAAGCCAAGTTGTTTCGCGAGTGAGAGCGTGTACGATCCCGCGGAGACCACGAGATATCGGGCCGAGAAACTTCCGCCGTTGGAGACGTGGATTTTGTAGCCGTCTGAGACATCTTCAATTCGTTCTACTCTCGTGTTGAGCTTGACATGGATTTTCTTGTCTTGATGCTTGCGCGCGTTGTCTTCAAATGATCTCGCCAGCTCGCCAAAATCAACGATGTCTGCCTCCAGTTTGATTATTCCTATCTCTTCGTCCTTCTTCCGCCCTCTCACAATGTAGGGTTCTAGTTTCGCGATATCTTCCCTGTCTTCCATCAATTCCGCGTCAGTGAAGACGGGCTTCACAGTGTTGTGGAATTTTTTCCTTAGGAAGTCTTTCTCGTTCTTTCCGACTGCAAGGACCATTCCGCTTCTCGTGCGCCTGAGAATGTCGTACCCGCGCCCGTACTCGCTCTTCGTGTAAGACGGGATCATGTCAGAATATCGTTTTATTGCTTTCATCACTTCAGGCGTGTAGTTGAGCTCGCCGCCGAAGGGATGGCGAGTTTGACTGTTTGTTCTCCTATCGGACGCGATCTGGCCAGCGCTGTTTTCTTTTTCAAGAAACAAGAGACTCTGTACGTTGGTGAATTCTGCGAGCAAGAATCCCGTGGCGGTTCCTACTGCACCCATTCCTATGATTGCAACGTCGTAGACATCTCTCATTAATCGTCACAAGACACAGAATCTTCTCATATTCTCATCCCAAATTCGCGTTGAGGAGACGTCATATCTAAGGCGAAAAGTTTTGGCGGGTAGCTTAGGACCAAAAGAAGATGGCTTTCGCAAATTAGTTCGACCAAACAATGCAAGTAATTTGGCAAGAAGCATTGTCTTTTGTGGGGTCAAAGAAAGAACAGATCAACAAGAGTAGCTAGCAATCCGGCAATCCCTGAAGCAACTAGCACCTGCCAAGCGTTCTCATATCTGTCTGTCAGCAATCCTAGAGCTATGGCGGTCGCTGCAAAGGCGATTAGACCACTGCCGACGTCAGACCAGCTCATAGGGAGGATTGGCCAGTCAATATTCAATGACTGGTCGGCACCTATTGCGTTTTGCACCAAATTCCATGCTGTGAAGCCGAGAAAAGTGGTTAGGGAGGACACTGCGAATCGGAAATGAGCTTTGGACCATCTCCAGAAAAAGAGGACGATGAAGACTAGTACTGCAGAACCAAGGGCTGATAACAGAATATTACTTAGCTGAAACAAATTTCTTCACTTCCAGAGACGAAAGACTCGAGGACGCCATGGAAGACAAGACAAGCTAGGCAGTTCATACATCCTTGTACACTGCGGCCTGATGACTTGCTGGGGTGAACGCGTATACTTTGCCCGTCTCGAGGTTGTATGCAATAGTGTGTGTTCCCGGCTCCGTCTTCACCGTCTGGACGAGCTTCAGTGTGTCAGTGTCGAAGACATCGATCACCCCAGGGTCTCCGATGGCCACGTAGAGGTGGTGCAACCGAGAATTGTAGAATATAACATCAGGAGGGCCGCTCAAGTCTGAGACGCGCGATACTCTTCCCGACTTCAAATCGACCGTGAATAGGCCGCCTTGGTCACAAGCGCAGAAGAGCCTTCGATTCTCCGAGTCAATGTCGAGTCCATGAGGACCCATAGCCGGAATACTGTAGGCGGCTGCTATTCCGTCCTGATCCCTGCTTTCGATCGCGACTATCTGCGGCGGGTTGGAAATGTTGACGTAGAAACGGTCAGTCTTGTTGTCGAAGACCGTCCATCGTGTTGTTCCAGGCACAACGATGTCGGCAGTTAGAGTCTTCTTCTTCGTCTCAACCATAGAGACGGTGATTGGATTTGGATCATCCTGTTTGGATACGTTTGCTGCGAGAAGAGTGTCTCTTGAAGGATCGAAGGCCAATCCGTTGGGAAAGCCTCCTACCCTCATCTTCTCGAGCTTCTCCTCTCGACCAAATGGAAATACTCCCACCGTCTTCTCCCCACGGTTTGAGGTGAATACCAAGTCCTTCTCGTTAGAGACGAGTACGCCAGCTACGCCAGGAAGGCCAGGAATCGAGCGGAGGTATTTGTCGTGCCGGGAGTCGATTACGTCCACGGCGTCATTCGAGGTGTGAGCAACGTATAGGGTCCCTGATTTGAGATGGAAGGCGGCGTGGTCGAAGCCGCCGTTTTTCTGGTGTGCTGGTAGTTCTATGTCGCCGACCTGTTTGAGGCTGAAATCGGGGACCTACCGCGCAGGTTGTGCGACGTTGTATTCTAGCTTCTGAGTTCCTTCCGTCTTGAGCTGACAGTACTTGTACAATGCATCGTAGGTGGGGAATTGCAGTCGCATGTTGTCAAAGTCGTCCTTTGCAAGGCTTCGGAAACCATGCGCCGCTGCCTCTAGGCCCGCCGACTCAGGTGGTGGATTCGGGATTTTCGCGTCAGCACCTCTTACTATTTTTGCCAGTTCCAGAAGAGCTGGATCAGTCAGTTTGTACTTCTTGATGATAGCGTCGAAGCTGACGCGCTCTTCGCCGTTCTCTTTGTAGTGAGTTAGTTCTACTCCCTTCGCGTCATAGGCTACTGCTCCGGTGTCTTTGACGACTTGCGGAATTGTCTCGGGTGAGACGAAGAGGAATTCGGGGTTCTTGTCTACGAATTTTTTGATTAGCCACGGACAGGCGATGCGGTCGACTTTCGCCTTTTCTCGTGTAACCCATTTCATAGGTTCCGCCAAGAGCGGCTGTCTATGTAAACTGTTAGCTTATGATTTAGCCAGTCAGAAGGTGGCTCCTCAACTGAATCTTTTCCCGCCCCCCGAATCCATTAGCACTCTGCGTGAAATCAAAGGCT
>Ga0209180_10000344_pt1 | contig 21111 bp, 28 predicted proteins | sample CZO8metaG_3_FD_188355 | JGI IMG/M metagenome (GOLD analysis project Ga0209180, IMG submission 188355) | Vadose zone soil microbial communities from the Eel River Critical Zone Observatory, Northern California, USA - CZOApr15con2H2.8 metaG... | ecosystem: Environmental > Terrestrial > Soil >...
AGCGGCCATTCCCAGTCTCTTCTGCATGCTCGCAGCCTGAGCAGACGTCGCCGCGTCCCCGCCGGGTGTTGCTTGTTTCTGCGACATCTTCAACAGTCCAACGAGCTTACGGCTAGTTGGTATCAGGACACCGAACGCGATTAGAAGAACAATGAGGGTGACGACTGCGCCAATCTGTATGTAGATCAGACCTGAACCGGACGGGGCAAGGGAGGTCGCGACTTGAGTAATGTAAGCGTACAATGCGAGACCCGCTACCGCTGCAGCGATAGAGCTTCCTCCGATGAACCTCATGTAGGATGGAAGGACGGAGAGAGTGAATTCACCTCTTGATGCGGGAGACATTCTCCTCAGCGAGGGCGCAAGGACCGAAACGAACAATGTAGCACCCCCCATCCAAGCGATAATTGAACCAACATGGAGAAGTAGCAGAACGATAAACACGGCATCGGCCATTCTTGTCAGACCCGACAAAATCTTTTCGGGATCGCTATTTATGATGTGTGAAGGACATCCTTACCAACGGAAGGCATCTGAAAGGATGAGCGCGAACTGTTCGAATGTTTTTAGATAGTGAACAGTTGAAAAGTTGGCGCTGATTTAATGACCCTGTTCAGCAATCCAGTCATCCTCGACCTTCTAGCCGAATACAAGCCAATCGCCGCTATGACCCATGCCTCTGCCCTGTTAGGATGGGACCTGGAGATCAACATGCCGGAGGCTGGCGCACGCTCGAGAGGCCAGGCTCAGGCCGAAATCGAGCTGTTGAGACAGAAAATGACCCTTGACCTGACAGGTCTCATCGAGAAGGCTGAGAGGCAGAAGCCCCTCAACGATGCCGAGAAGGGAGTAGTCCGTGTCATCAAGAGAGAACTGGATTTTTACCAAAAAGTTCCACCAGATCTGCTGGAGCAACTGCAGAAGGCCACTGTTGAGGCATCTGTCCCATGGAGAGAGGCACGGAAGAAGGCGGATTTTGGAATCTTCCAGCCTCACCTCCAAAAAATAACCGACCTGAAACGGAAGCAAGCAGAACATCTCAACCCATCCGGCCATCCTTACAACGCGCTCCTGGATCTCTTCGAGGAAGGACTGACCATCAACGACCTAGACCAGATCTTTTCCGTGCTCATACCACAGCTCAAGAAGATCCTGGCCAAGACCCTCGCTCAGGGAAACTTTCCCCAGAAGCATCCCTTGGAGGAGGCTGACTATGATGTTGAGGCGCTGAAACAGGTAAACGAGAAACTCATCGGCCTACTAGGCATGCCGGGCAAGAGATTCCGGCAGGACGTTTCGACACATCCATTCTCGATAAGAATTGCTGGTGATGATGTGAGGATCACAACGAGATACGAGCCTAAAAACTTCAAGGCCTCAACGTTCGGCCTAATCCACGAATGCGGCCACGCACTCTACGAACTCCAAGTAGACCGCGAGCTAGACTTCACACCGACCGGAACAGGAGTCTCTTCAGGGCTACATGAGTCACAGTCCCGGTTCTGGGAGAACATTGTCGGAAGAAGCAGACAATTCACGTCTATGACCTACCCGCTCCTCAAGACGAAGCTTGGCTTCCTATCCCGCTACAACGAGAACCAGGTCTACTCATACTTCAACACCGTAAGACCTAGCCTGATACGGGTGGAGGCGGACGAGCTGACCTACAACTTCCACATCGCCATGAGGTATGAATTAGAGAAGAAGATGTTGCAGGGAACCTTCCAAGTGTCAGAACTCCCCTCCATATGGAATGATATGATCGAGGAGTATCTCGGCAAGAGACCACCCGACGACGCTCAGGGAGTCCTCCAAGACGTCCACTGGAGCTGGGGCCAATACGCCAACTTTCCAGGCTACTCTCTCGGAAATGTGATAGCAGGAATGCTCTGGAATACTCTGACCAAGAAACAGCTACTTCCAATCAGCGGAGACAAGAGCATCCCGGCACTCAAGGGATGGCTGGCAGAAAACGTCCACAGACCAGGAGCAACATATCCACCGAAGGAACTACTCAATCGAGTCTTCGGCCACGGATACGACCCGTCAGGATTGGTAAGTTATCTCGAAAACAAGTACCTCAAATGACCTGAACAAATCCCAAAAATGAGCCGACCTTTTCGGACCCATAAGATCTTGGCGAAGGAATGTGCGCATACCGATTACCCTTTGAGAACAACTCAATCTATGACGCCTGTTGGGTTCTCTTCACGAGAACTCGCACTTCTGAAGCGCCATGACATTTGCAGAATTGCAACTATTACACAGGATGGCTGGCCCCACTGCGTCCCAATCGGATATCTGTACCGAAATGGACAGTTTTACATTCCTGTGAGTAAAAGTTCCAAGAAGGTTTCCAATCTAAGAGCCAACCATTGCGCATGCATAGTAATAGATGACGAAAAGGAAAACGTATTGATGGTTCAAGGGCACGTGGAGATTATCGAGGATAAACGGTTCACGAAGCTAAAACGATGGATGACTACGAGAACGGGCTGGACCATCAGCAAACCGTCCCTTGGGGCAATACTAGTTCTGAGACCTGAGAGGAAAGCGAGTCGGAAACTGACCTGAACTAGACAAATATTATTCGATGAATCGAACAACCTGGTCGGATCAGAAACCTCATGGTGAGAATCAACCTAGACGAAGTCGAATGCCGAACCGTTCTTGTAGGAGTCTGTTAAACTCCTTGGGGCCTCTAACATGTCGCTCAAATCGTCTACTTCCTCTCGTCACGATAAGCTTCGTATCTGTTAACGTCACTCTTCCATTCCGTGTTAACAAAGTGCATACTCTGCCTTTCTTGAAATGCGAGTTCGGAGAAGTCTGTTGGTAGCAGCATCTACGAACGAAATCCTCGAGCCTTCGAGGGCGAAGACTGAACAGGTATTGAGGCTCCCCGAGATTCTTCTCACGATCCCGTCGAGACAGCAACCTCCCGCCATCTCTGCGAGTGACACGGTACAGCCTTCCATTCTCAGATTGTGGACCTGAATAATCCAGCCGTTTTGGTTCTGTAAACGAGTCTCCGAATCCAACATCGGCCAACCAGCGATCCTTCATAGTGACCAGCAGAGTCATATGATCAAACTCTGGACTGAAACCACCACTCTTACTCGCCACTCGTGCAGAAAGCATGCGGACCTTGAAGTCCAGGCTCCTAAGTAATGCCGCAAAGGAACCGTTGAGTTCGTAGCAGAACCCTCCGCGTTTGTGAATGATGATCTTCTCGTAAAACGCGTCCTCGCTGAGAAATATCGGGCGGCCCAGATAAATGTCAAGATTCTCAAACGGGATCGAAAGCAGGTGCTTTTTGTGAAGCCTACGCAGACTCTCCAAACTCGGTGGAGTCGGACCACGATATCCAATTCGGTATAGGTAGGTGCTAGTTGTGTCAGTAAGGTCTCGAATTTTCAGTAAAACCTACGACCCGGCCCGGATCGACCACGGCACAAGCATCTATTGACTTTGGGTCTAGGCTAGCTGGAGCATTCTTTCGATAGAGAGTCTAGCTCTATCAGCGGTCTCTTTCGGAACCTTGACTTCATAGACCATGTCTCTCAGTGACCGGTAAACCTTCTCTAGAGTTATGGTCTTCATGTATTGGCAGACAGCGTCCTCCTTTACTGGCAGGAAGGTCTTGTCTGGATTCTCTTTCTTCATCCGATGGAGAATGCCTGTCTCGGTAGCTACTAGGAACTTGTTGGCTGGTGACTGTCGAGCGTGCCGTACCATTCCTTCAGTAGAGTAGATTTGTGTCATTGGTAGGTTGAAGTCGCCTTTCTCGGAGAAGTAGAGGAATTGTGTGACGCACCCGCATTCTGGGTGGACTAGGAATTCCGCGTCCCGGTGTTCTTCGAGTTTCCGGTTAATGACGTCCGGTGTGATGCCTGCGTGAACATGGCACTCTCCTGGCCAGACCTCCATCTTCCGCTGGGTCTTCTCCATAACGTAGGCTCCGAGAAACATGTCTGGGAGGAAGAGAATTTCGCGATCCCGCGGAATACTATTCACCACCTTTACAGCGTTGCCTGATGTGCAGGCGTAGTCGCTCTCGGCCTTGACCTCGGCCGTCGTGTTAACGTACGAGACGACGACAGCGTTCGGATGCTCCTTCTTCCAGGCCCGTAACTTGTCAGCGTCAATAGTTGCAGCTAGGGAACAGCCTGCTCCAAGGTCTGGGAGTAGGACCTTCTTCTGAGGAGAAATTATGGACGCGGTCTCGGCCATGAAGTGGACCCCGCAAAACACGATCACATCTGCCTCGGTCCGGGCTGCGACCTGAGATAATCCGAGAGAATCGCCGACATAGTCGGCAATGTCCTGGACCTCCGGGACCTGGTAGTTGTGGGATAGAATGACCGCGTTTCGGTCATGCTTGAGCCTCATGACCTCCGCTACGAGATCCTCCGTACTGTTAGGCTGGTGTGTCGCGGGCATTGGTCGACTTCTAATTGACAGGAGGCTAATCCTCGGTTAAAATGTTGCTTCGAGGATGCCTCCCTCCTAGAGACTTTGTTAGGGTGGCAGTAACAACATTGTTTTCCTCGACGGTTACGATACTACTCTTGGGTTCCTTGAGATTCCAGAAATAGCTGATGGATGAATTGAATCCTTCTACTGGATCCCGAGATGCGACGTGCACAAGTACGAAGCCGACAGCTGAGATAGAGATGGTCCATCCATGAAGATCAGCTGGCATGATATAGCTGAAGACGTCGAGAAGCATGCTCACAAACTGGCCGAGGATATTTTCGCGCTAGAACCGGATGTAACGGAAGAGGTTGATCTCAAGGCACTTTTCGAGCGCATTCTTGGGAAAGAGGACTGGACTGACAAGCTCGCCGCACAGCTCGGACGGTTCAAGGGGCTCTTTCACCGACCTCAGAAAGAGACAGAGCTCCCTGAGGACCTTAAACAGCTCATTCCCGACATGAGGGACGTGGAGCGGGCTTACGTGGACATTACAAGCGGATACAAGGACTTCATCAAGGCAGTCTGGGTCGCGCAGCACGAGCGCCAGTGGCGCGAGTGAGACGACTCACTAGTACATTGGCGACTGCAATCGAGCTATCTGCGAGGACACACGGTCGATGTACTCCTTCAACCTCGACAGCATAGTCTTAGCAGTGATTACCCCGAGAACCTTGTGATCTGAGATAACAAGGACCCGTCGTATTCCTTTCTGAGTCATTATTTGGGCAACCTGGTCTATGCCCTCGTTTCCATCGATCGAAACTAGGTTGCTGGTCATTATGTCGCCAAGCTTCACTTCGCCAGGACCCTTAGCCTCTGCCGTAATCTTCGCCAGAAAATCCCACTCGGTAACAATGCCCTCCGGGACGCCGCCAGCTGAGGCAATTATCACGAACCCGTGGCTCTTCGCCTTCATCTGACGCGCAGCTTCAAGCGCGCTCGTATTTCGCGAAAGGGAGAGGAAATCCTTCTCGACAATATCCTTGGCGACTAGGACCATGATTGATGACCGTGCAAAACGGATAGATAATGGTTAACAAATCCCCGCGAGCAAACTACAGATGTCCCGATTGTTCCCTTCATGCTACTTGTTCGCGGACCTCTAGTTTCTGGTCGACAACTGCTCCAACTCCTCGACCTCTGAGGGCAGAGGGAACTATTGCTATCAGACTCATGATTGCCATTATCCAGAAGATGGTGTGCATTGGTGCGATGAAGAGGTCCACGCTTGGAGTGGCTCCCGATGGAAGCGGTAAGCCGGCGAATATTGCCTGCAAGACGTTGATGCGTATGCTGGTTGCCAAGACGGCGAATGAGATTGAGAGGCTCAGAAGAGCTCCAGTAGTCACCAGGGTAGCAGACATTCCGGAAGCCACGCCCCTCCTAGTCACGGGGGCCGAACTCATGATAGAACTGATGTTGGGCGCTACAAACATTCCCCCTCCAGCTCCTACCAAGACCATGAGGAGCGCCAGAACTGTGTAGGAGACGTTCGCGGGGATCAGCGCGAGCCCTATCAGGCCAGCGGTCGAGATTGAGAGACCGGTCGTTGTGAAGAATCTAGGTCCATACTTGTCTGAGAGGTAGCCGCTTAAGGGTCCAAGACTGACAAAAGCCACCGCGAACGGTATCAACGCAAGCCCAGCCTTGAAAGCGTCATAGATCAGCACTCCTTGGAAGTAGATTGTGAGGACCAGAGAAACGCCGCTCCGGGCTATGGAGGCAAGGAAGTTGCTGAGTATGCCTGCGGAGAAGGCGCGGATCTTAAACAATGTCAAATCCATCAGCGGAGTGCGAGAGTGCAGTTCCACATAGACGAAGCCGCCGACCATCAACAAGCCCGCTCCCATCGATGCCACATCAACGAGTGTGTATCCCGACAGTGCGCCGAGAGTCAGGCCAACTAGGAACGCCGTTAGTCCACCCGCGAACAGAACATTACCCTGCAGATCTATTCTTTCATGATGGACCGTACCTAGTTCTCGCAGCTTCTTGTAAGCCCAGAAGGTTGCAAAGGCACCTATTGGAAGATTGATCCAGAAGATAGACTGCCAGCCCAACGCCACAGTTAGAATGCCGCCGAGAATGAGGCCGATGACGGAGCCGCTAATGCCCGCTACGAGGTTGACGCCGATAGCTCGTCCTCGTTCGTTCGGCGGAAATGCGTCTGTTAGAATTGCCGCGTTGTTGGCCCAGATGAGAGCTGCACCTACTCCTTGGACGAGACGGAAGAAGACCAGCATTCCACCGTTGATCGACAGACTGCACAGGCCCGAGCCTATGGTGAAGACCGCGAAGCCGAGATTATACAGCCTAACTTTGCCGTACATATCGGCCAACCGGCCGAAAGCCAAGAGCAGAACAGCAGTCATCAGAATGTAGCCCATCAGGACCCAGAGAGCCTCGAAGGCAGAAGCGTTGAGACTCCGAGTAATTGTCGGGAGAGCGATGAGAACGATGTTGCCGTCCAGCTGGGACATGAAAGCCCCGATGGTCGTGTTGGTCAGAACGGTGTACTTGTACTGCAATTTGCAGCCCCCGAAGATGGCTCAGGCCAGTTCCAAGACTTGTACTTGTAGGCCTTCTCTTTCAGACGAACTGTGCAAGATTTTTTCCCCGAGTGCTAGAATGCTCTCTTGGCTCCGATGTAGTAGTGTTCTTTTGCGACTTCTTGGAAGACCACGATCGTCTGATCCCTCGGCGCCTTAGCGATGTTCTCGACGGCGTCGGTAATGGCGCGTGCTAGATCATCCTTCTGTTGTTGAGTCCGCCCACCATACATCAAGACTTTGACTATTGGCATAGTTTGACACCGACATGGTCCGGAAATGTAGTTGAAGAAATTTACCTTCACAACACGCGACGGGGGAAGTCCAGATCCGTCGAAACTGTCCCGTAGAGGATTGAACATGCACCAAACGCGCAGATGAGAACCAGTCTTCTTTTCAGTTCAGCTTCTGGACGACCCGAAATGTCGCGGCTACTGAAACCATCGCGCCGATGACAACGCCATTTAGGTCGTTAAGGAACAGTGCCAGAACAGTCGTTGCGCCTCCCGCAACCAAGTCTCGAAAGAGACCCCTGTTTCGCGGAGACTTATCGATGACGTCGGCGGCTAGAACTAGGAGTAGAGCAAGAAAGTATGCTGGTTGCTGAGAGATTGCCGAGGTCAGAAGGAAGAATATCGGCCATGCTACGAACTGACTGACTGGCAGCAGAAACGATCGGATTTCTGTCAGCCGTAAGGACAGGCCGCTCATAGATTGAAGTGGAAGTAGTTGGATAGAAAAAGCGACCCAACTATTTCTACTACTTTTCGGTTTAATTTTTCTTACTGCGTCTCAGTCGAGACACGGTTCTGTCAAAGCCCTTCAACATTATTTTTCCAAGTTCCACGTGGATTTGCTGTATTTGGTGTCAAAGAGTTCTTTCGCGGTTGATAGCTCACTCTTCGTCAACGTTCCCTCTTCCAATCGTACATGGTATGAGCTCTCGATTCCCTGAACTATCCCGTCCCTCACCTCCCTCGTCGTTACCTCCTTCCCCAGCTCGTCACGAATAGTCGTGACTCTCTTCTGCACACTTGCAACATGCCTGTCGGCGAGCTTCACCTTTGGAACATTCAAGACCCGTCCGAGAATCGACAGGTCAGAAGCCACCAGGATGCAACCGTGATGGAAGACGCTTCCCCATCTGACGCTTCCAGCGGCACCGGAGACCTTCTTTCCTTCGACTTGAATATCGTTGATTGGTTGAAACTCAGCGTTTACTCCGAGACCTCGCAGTCCTTCGACGGCTCCTTGTGAGAGTCTTTGAAAGACGAGCTGAAGATCCGGATCCGGGACCAGTGGATGCCCTTTCCTCAATGACATTGCATAGTTCAGGTTGCCAGCGTCATGATAGACCGCCCCGCCCCCAGTAAACCGTCTGACCACCGTGGTCCCAGTCTCCTGACACGCATCGAAGTTGATCTCGAGCGGTGCGGACTGGAAGCATCCCAGAACGATAGTGTTTGAGTTATGCCAGAAACGAACAGTGTTCGGAGCCTTCCCCTCACCAACCGCCCGCGGAATAGCCTCCTCCACACTCATATTCATGAACGGATCGTCCCGGTACTCAAGATCGACTAGTCGCCAAGTCTCCATCAGGACCCTGACTCCCCAGGCTTTGCGGCGAGTATTGCTTTGACAAAATCGTCCGGCGCCACTCCTAAGCCCTGCGCACTGGTTCCTCGGAAGAAACGATCCACCAGAAGCTTCAGCTCCTCCTCTCTCAAGGGGACATCCTCCAACATCTTCTCAAGCTTCGCGAGACTGTCCTCCGGAATCAGGAAAAAGTCTCCGGAGATTTTTGCAGACTCGATCCGTCCCCCTGCTTCTCTCAATCGGACTCTTAGCAACTTTCCTCCCGGAGCCTTGTAATCTGCTGAAAGCAAAGTCCTCCCGCAATTGGTCAATGTGCTTCCTATCTCCATAATCTCGATCTTGGGGTTCATCAAACTAGTTAGCTGTGAATCGTTTCATTTGCCCTTTCACGATCCTAAGACCGGTCTGAAGATTTCCCTTGCCAAAGAGACCGGCGAGGACCTCGTTTCCGTTACCCGGCGCTCTTGGGAGACCCTCAACAATTTCACTCATTTGTGAAAATAGCTTGTGGTAGTGTTCTAGCTTGTGTTTTTTCCTGTCTGATAGCTGCCAGTAAAACCGGGAACATACAGTCTCCCTATCGCCCCCGTCCCCGTCGTCGATAACCGCCTGTGCTTCGACCGTGAAATCTCTATTCTTCTTTCGAAGCCCGAGATAGAGTATGAATGCCACGTTAGACGGTGGAGAGAATGCGAGGTATCCGCTTTCGTGACGATTGACCTTCCACCGAGGATTCGCCGGATGCCCTCCGCTACACGATGAAAATGTCCGGTATCCCTTTCTGTTTAGCAATGTGACTATCTCTCTGATCGCCGGGTCTATTCGATGGATATTTCGTCCGTCTCGAAGGCTCTTCCAGTTCGACCGTTCCAGCTCGCCCAACCTTTTCGAGTGGGCGCGGGGAAGAAAATCGTCACTCATTTCTCTCGACTTTACAGCCGTATCCAGCGGAAGACTGACTCGTCGAAAACATAACCCTCGTTCCTACTGGTCGAAGTGAATCCTCTGAATTCGTGCCACCTATCAGACTTCTTGTCATATGCCACCTCGACCAGTAACAGCGGCTTTTCCATAGTCTCGGGACGCAGCATCTGACCTAGAATCCCTGTAAGGTGCCCTATCTGGTCGAGGGCGGAGCTCAACTCTTTCTCCTCAAGAACTCCAGACTTGAATACCAGCGTATTCTCCTCACCTACGAAACTCAAGGTAACAGCGGCGCCGGCTTTTCCTCTACGATATCTGACCTGTTTGAGCAGCTCTTTGAGGACACGCCAGTTTTCCTGCAAGACATCTGTAAAGATCGTCGAAGCGTAGGGATGGTGGAACGTTATGTTGATTCGGGTGGCCAAATCCTCGTCCAAGAGCTCCGTGTACGATGGATGTTCAAGCCGGAATCCCTTCCTCAAAACTCGGTAGAGAGTCTCGTGTTCGAACGGCGATAGTTCGCCTTCGACCAGGACCTCAGCTAGAGGCTTCTCCGGGATGGTGACAGCCTCGCGAGCAGTCAAGCTAGGCATTAAGTGGTTAGAGTCTGAGATAAGCGCATGTCTCTACCACTCAAAGGTCTACGCGTAATAGACCTGACCCAGGATTTTGCGGGACCCTTCTGCACAATGATACTCTCAGACCTAGGAGCGGAAGTCATCAAAGTTGAGAAGCCGGTGTCCGGGGACGAGACTCGTGCTTGGGGACCGCCCTTCGTCAATGGTCTCAGCTACTATTTTCTCAGCCTCAACCGTGGAAAAAGGAGCATCGCTCTCGATCTCAAGACTTCTGCTGCCCAGAAGGTAATCCGGCAACTTGTACAGGATTCTGATGTTCTGGTCGAGAGCTTCCGTCCCGGAACACTCGCCCGATACACCTTAGACTATTCAAGACTCCGGCGGGTAAACAGGGCCTTGGTTTACTGTTCCATTTCAGGGTTCGGACAGACAGGACCCCACCGTGATCGACCCGGATACGACATCATGGCGTTCGCGATGAGAGGGATCATGAGCACCACCGGCGAAGAAGATCGTCCATCCGTCCGAGTCAGCATTCCAGTCGCCGATATCGCAGCAGGGCACTATGCATCAACAGCAATCCTAGCATGTCTCTCCCGTCGGCTCGTGACGGGAAGAGGAGACTACATCGACATCTCACTCTACGATTCGATCGTTTCCTGGCTCAGCTATCTGGCAACCTACTATTTCGCGACTGGAAGAGAACCCGTGAGAATGGGTTCAGCCCATCCCAGCATCGTACCTTACCAAGCCTTCGGCGCCAAAGACAGAGAGATCATAATTGCGGTGGGTAATGACCAACAGTTTCAACGACTCTGTCAGAGCCTCGGACTAGAGAAGCTCTTAGAAGAGAGACGGTTCAGCACTAATCCTCAACGAGTCCGGAACCGACAGCAACTAGTCTCGATACTATCGCGACGTTTGAGGGAACAAAGCGCAGCATATTGGAACAGGCTACTCAATCAGAACGGAATCCCCTCAGCACCCGTCTACAAGATCGGCGATGTTGTAAGGGATTCCCAAGTCGAGCATCGTGGCCTTTTCAAGAAGATGAAATCTGGAATTCCGCAGATGACCTCGCCCATCAAGCTATTCAAACAAAAGAAACGATTCTCGAACCCCGCCCCCACCCTGGGGCAAGACACTGTCCAAGTTCTTAGAGAACTCGGCTACTCTAAACGTGCAATAAAAAGAATCACAGGGAACAAGGCTAGCTAATTCCTGCTTTAGCTTTTCACTGGGCGAACGCTACCTTAGCAGGCGTCCGGAAAGAGGTCAATTCGACTCCCCTGAGGCGACGTCCAATCTTTGCAATGACTCCCGGCGCGTCAGTGTCGAACTTGCAGACAAGGCACTGCACTAACAGTGATAGTGTTTCGATTTTGATGATGTCCAGTCCGAGATTTTCTGACTTAACTATTTTCTCAGCATAGCCTCTATCGATTCCGGCGGCGATCACCCGGTCGAAGAGCAGCTTCCTCCACCACATGAGCTGGTCTCGGGTCCTGTCAGCTAATTCGACCGTGACGTTCTCTCCCTGAAGCACGGTAACAATCACGTCGACAGGGAAATAGTCCGCGAGACCATTCTCCGCCAGAATCTCTCGGGATGATTTCGAAGCACCATCGGATAGCTGAGCTCTCATTCTGTGCAAAGGATAGAGCGCGTCTTTTCGCGCAGGCTCAAGAATTCCTAGGTCGATATAGACGCCGAATCCTACTTTTCCTGATCCAGTGATGAATCCCTTGCGAACATCCCAGCGCTCCACCTTCGAACGGAGCACAGGTGCTTCCCCAAACTTTTCCCTGACAAGGTTGAGGAATGTCTCTGCATCCTCTCCCCGAGCCCGGACCTGCAACCATTGCTGTGGAGCAGCAATTTCCCAGTCTACCCTTAGACCCTGAGCCGCTCTCGAGAGAACATTCCAAACAGGCTTAGGCCCTCGGTTCAGAACTGGTTCAGGAATCTTCTCAGCAAGGGTGGCTGTCTGCCAACCCTCAGCCAAGACCAGTCCTCTCTATGGATCAGACTTTCTCGGTAACGAAAGCCGCGGGACGGTCTGAAAGCTCCGATTCCAGCTTGCGCGAAAGGTCCTCGAGCAACTGTATGGTCTTACGGTTATCATCGCTAACCATCTGCCCGTTACAGCCGCTACACCGGAAAGCCGACTCCATCGCGTCCTCAAACGTCACACGCACGTTCAAGCATTCCTTACACATGAAGAAGCTATGACCCTTCTCAAACTCCAAACGGGTCCGCAACGTCTCTAGAGCCTTCTTCTTCCTACTCCGAACGAAAGCGTCCAGCTGGTCTGGCTGAAGCTTCCAGTGATAGATGAACCATCCAGTCTTCTCATCCCTCGACCGCTGGCACGTCACCAGGGCATGATCGTAGAGCTTGTAGAGAACCTTCCGAGCCGTGTTCAGCCGGACGTTAGCCTGGGTCGCAATTACATCGTCAGTGGTTGTCCCAGCTTGGGCCAGCGCCTTAACGACGCTGATGGCCTCTTCTCCTCCGAAGAAGCTGGCCAGACGTGCAAGATCATCATGATGATTCCCCATAATCTCTGATAACCCTCGATACACCCTATACTGTGCGCTTCTCCAATTTAATCTATTACCCCAATCGAGCAAACCGCCAGCATTGGCGAGAATATTCATTCTCCGGATAGGCCACCGAGTCTTCAGAGACTCACGAGTAACCACACACGTCTGCCTCACCGCTCGGGCCTTGGGCGCTGACGGAGTCATAATAGCGGACCAGGAGGATAAGGTTGTGGAATCCACAGTTCGAGATGTGACAAACAGGTTCGGGGGACCCTTCGAGGTCCAGAGTGGAAAACCGTGGAAGCAAGCGATCCGGGACTGGAGGGCTATAGGTGGACGAATAGTCCACTTGACAGCCTATGGACTGCCACTACCGAAAATACTCCCAGAAATTCAAGACCCTGACAAGGATCTTCTCGTAATCGTCGGGTCTGAGAAGATGCCGGGAGAGATCTTCAAACTCGCCGACTGGAATGTATCAGTTACCAATCAGCCCATGAGCGAGGTGGCGGCGTTAGCCATATTCTTAGACTGGTTCAAGCAACACCGAGAATTTGAACACGAGTTTTCGAAGGCTCAAGTCCAGATTGTTCCATCGAGAATCGGAAAGGAGATTCAACAACTCTCCCCCTGAATACGACGGTTATTAGATTGTGTTAGCTGTGACTTAGCCTAGGGCTTAGGCGCCTTGACCCCAGAAACCCACAATTGCGACAGACAGATCGTGACACTCTCTTGACAACTTTTCCGCCTTCTTGCTCCCCGAATGATTAGTCAATTCTCTGGCCAAGACCTCGGACACGTTTCTTAGCTTGCCGACAAGTTCGCGAAATTCCTCAAAGGTCAAACCCGGAGAAGAAGAGGACTTGACTGCTGGTTTTTGCATAGCGTCGTCCTAGAGAAAATTCGCAATTAATGTGTACTGTTACTGGAGAACTACTCTGAGAGAAAAGCCCCGACAAACAATCGAAAAGGTTGAGCAATCAGCTGATCGGATTCGTCCCCACTACACGGTGCTAAGTCGGTTATTCGTCAATGTCTTGCTTGTGCTTCACCAAAGCCACATCACCCAGAGTAACTACAGGAGCCGGCGAAGCCTTGCGAGGTGGAGAGGGAAGCTCAAGCTCCTCCCGTGGAACAAGCAGTCTGACTCTGAGAATATGCTCCAGTTCCTTCGAGAGCCTCATCGTCGGCAACATCTTGCCAATCTCGATCTTCTGAATAACCGTCAGCTTCTCCTTCGCCTTGAACGCTAAGTCCTGCTGAGAGATACCGAGCTTCTCACGGCCCTCCTTAACGACTCGGGAATACTCCTCGATAAGGTCAGATTCTTCAACCGCTTTCGGCAGCCTCTCGATGGGTGCGTGTGTATGCGAAGGTGCTATGGTTGGGCGGCGGGGCCTATCGGGAAAGCTGGGCAACCTAGTGCCGATACTCGAGCATTGTTGGCATACGATGAGGGTTGCTCCTTCCACCAGTGACCTTCCAGGTTTGCCGACGATCTCGTGTCCACAAATCTCACAGAACATGAGTTCAGGATACCTCTAGCCGAGAACGTTAGAAATAGGCTCTCAGGATGCTTATGTAGGTATCGGATTTAGAATGCTCGTCCAGCTTGTAAAGCCTAGGCTTCATGAGCTGAGAAGAATAAGGGTCGTGGCCAACTACCAGTTTGGCAAGGGCGCAAGCAAAGCCTTTCCGACAACCATCTTGATAACACGGTCCCCTAATACTCACAGAATCCGACACATCTACAACGACAGCGAACTACTAGCAACCTATCGTCCAAAAGACGGATTGCTCGCATTATCGATCCCCGGAGGACAGGCCCTCCGAGGTATCTTCAAACCACCGAGACTAAGGGTCGAGGTCGTCCCTGGGGTCGAGGAGTTCATCGAGAGAGGAGGTACCGTGTTCTGCAAACACGTTCAACAGGTCGATCCGGAACTTCGCCCAGCAGAGGAAGTTCTCGTAGTCGACGAGAAGGATCGCCTGCTGGCGGTCGGCAGAAGCTTCTTCAACGCGGAGGAAATGTTGAGCTTCAAGATCGGGGTTGCCGTAAAGGTTCGGCATGGGGTCGGAGGCTGATAGACTTAACAATCAGCAGCTAAAGACGGAAAGTTTCACCATGCAACGGCGAATCAATCCTAGAGAAGCCAACCGAATGATGCAGCGCATGGGCATGCAGGTCAAACAGGTAGATGATGTGACCCGAGTCATTATCGAGTCCGCTTCAAAGAGAATAGTAATCGATAATCCTGAAGTTGCGATCGTTACCGTTCAAGGACAGACAGTCTACCAAGTCGGTGGAGGAACTGCCCGGGAAGAAGGTCCAGCCGGAGCATCAGCACAGGAAGATGCAAAGCTCGTCGCCTCACAAGCGGGAGTATCCGTAGAAGAGGCCGCTAAAGCTCTACAGCAATCTGGAGGCGACCTAGCGCAGGCGATTATCATTCTCAAGCAGAAGAAAAGCTCCTGAGCCATTCCCGCCTTTGACGATACAAGCGACCGTCTGCTTCATACTCAAAGACAACGAAGTTTTGCTGCTCAAGAAATCCAAAAGAATCTTCGGTCAGGGAAAATGGAATGCCCCGGGAGGCAAGATACTGTCCAATGAAGAACCCGAAGCATGTGCTGCTAGAGAGGTCTTCGAAGAGACCGAACTCACGGTAAACAATTTAGAACGAGTCGGCCTCCTGTACTTCTACAAGAACGACCAACACGAAAGTCCTGACTGGACTGTCCATGCGTTCGTAGCGCGCCAATTCGAGGGAATACCAATGGATGGACGAGAAGGCCGGCTCAAATGGTTCAATGTCGATGCTCTACCCTTCGACGAGATGTGGGAAGACGATCAATATTGGTGCAGACTAGCACTTGAAGGGACCAGACTTGAGGGATGGTTCTATTTCTCAGGCGACTTCGAGAAACTAATCGATCATAGGATAGAAGTCAAGCCGCCGCCAAATCAAATCGAAGTCTGAAACTGGCTGTTCAAGGGTCTCTCATGCTTTAAGACCCAAAGCAGACCCGGGACACGGCAAGAGAAGATTGAAGCTCATAGAGTGCGTGCCAAACTTCAGCGAAGGACGAAGACAAGAAATAATCAACTCAATCGCAGATGCCATCAGATCAACTCCGGGCGTCAACCTGCTAGATGTAGAATCGAACCCGGACCACAATCGCTCAGTGATAAGCTTCGTCGGTGAACCCGGTCCTGTAAAACAAGCCGCGCTTGCCGGATCAGCGAAAGCTGTTGAGCTCATTGACCTCACAAAACACAAGGGTGAGCATCCTCGAATGGGGGCGGTAGACGTCGTCCCGTTCGTACCCCTGTCCGGGGCGACGATGGACGATTGCTTAACCCTAGCGAAAGATTTCGGCAGAGAATTGGCAGAGCGATTTCATGTTCCAGTCTTCCTCTATGAGGAAGCCGCTTTGACGCCTGAGAGACGAAATCTTGCAGATGTGAGAGCAGGCGAATTCGAAGGACTCCGCGACAAGATAGGCAGAGACCCTGCTAAGAAACCGGACTTTGGCCCCGACAAGATTCATCCAACTGCGGGAGCCACCGCTGTGGGCGCCCGGGAAATACTGATCGCGTACAACGTTAACGTTGGGACGAACAACCTTGCGATCGCGAAGAAGATCGCGCACCAGCTTCGGGCGAAGGATGGCGGGCTGGCCTATGTCAAGGCTCTAGGCTTCGAACTGAAAGAACGCGGAATTGTACAAGTCTCAATGAACATGACAGATTATCATAAGAGTCAGCTCTTCAAAGCCGAAGAACTCGTCAAGCTTTTCGCCGAGAGATATGGTGTCCCAGTGGTTGGCAGCGAGATTGTGGGACTCGTCCCGATGGACGCCCTAGTTGATTCAGCCGAATTCTATCTGAAACTAGAGAATTTCAGCCACGAACAAATTCTGGAAAAACGACTCTTCGCACCCGCCCCTACAAGTCTTACAGACCTGAGCCTTTCACGTTTCTCGGAAGAAGTCGCTTCAAAGAAAGCGACGCCGGGAGGGGGCAGTGTCTCAGCCTATATGGGCGCACTTGCGGCTGGACTCGCCTCCATGGTTGCGAGAATAACAATATCCAAGAAAGAGGTCGTGCAAGAGAGTGATCGATTAGAAGAACTTGTCACGAAGGGAGAAGATCTTCGTCAGCGGTTCTTGGGACTGGTAGGTGAAGACGCGGAATCTTTCGACGCTGTCATACAAGCGTTCAAGCTGCCCAAAGACAAGCCTGATGCTCGGAGAAAAGCCATCAAAGAAGCGACGATGAAAGCAGCCGAGATACCCCTACGAACACTTGAATCTTCTATCGAAGTTCTACGCCTCTCGAAAGAGGTCGCGAAGCACGGCACCACCAATGCGCTCTCTGACGTTACTACATCCATGGCCGCTGCACAAGGTGCCATCGAAGGAGCTGCCAGCAACGTCCTGACCAACCTAGACGCGCTGGACGACAACCCCTATGTAAATCAAACCCGGTCGCGCGTTTCCGAGCTCAGAAAAGAGGGTCTGCAACTAGAGCAACAAATTCAGGAACTTGTCGCATCACGTTCTCGTAAGAAGTAGCCTATGCGTCCAGCTGAATCAGTCCCGTCTTCTTATCAGCCCAAACCATCAAGGGTGCCACAAGCATCGTCAATTCTCTCCCTTCGCGGGTCAGAAAATACTCGACCCGAGGAGGGATTTCCTGATAAGCTACGCGTTTCACAAGTCCGTTTCGTTGCAGATCCTTCAACACATCGCTCAAGGTCTTCGCGCTTATGCCTGGAAGCTTCTGAGCCAGATGGTTGAACCGCAGCGTTCCTTCGTTTCCAAGTTGAGCGAGGGCGCATAGGACCCATTTCTTCCCGATGACATCAACGAGGCCCTCGCAGGGGCATGGACATATGCAGCAGGGTTCTCCTTCCTTTTGCCTAACCATTTCGTAACCCAGTTACTATATGGGAACTTGGCAGGTTAAGTACTTCACTTTTGTAAGTAACTTACCGAGGTGAAGCGAGAATGGGATGCTGCCCCTGTGGATGCTGCGGGCCCGGATGTCGCACAAGCGGCCAGGCAACGGAACGACCCGAAACCGGTTAGGTCCCTCATTGAGCCCGGAGCGGAATCTCCCTTTTTTTTGGCCAACCGCATCAGCTTTTACGCCGAACCTTTCGGTCTTGTGATTCCCTTAGAGGGATCCTTCGGTTACCGAGTGGCCTTCCTGGCTCCAATTATCGTCGAGCGGATGCGCGATAGAGCGAACCGCAAGGAAATTTGCCGAACAGGGATTATCCGGGGACTATCGAACCTGCTTTGATCTAGTTTACCGTTATGGTAAACGAAAATGAGCCGATGTCAGCGGGATTGCTATTTGCGTAGATTGTTATCGACCATTGGGCCACGCCGCCCGCACTTAGAGTACCACCTGTGGGTCCGCCCGCGATCGTGTACCCGAGAGTATTCGTCGAGGTGGTTGGGACGGGCACCCTGCGGCGACGGTAGTCCCTCCATTGCCGGCTATAGTCACGGAGGCCGGGTCGGTGCCCGTACCAGTGTTCTCTTCACACATGTACTGGGTCTGTTAACCGCCGGTCGAGATGTTCCAATTCTGGGTTGGGACTCCAGTGCCACTCGTAATGTAAGCCGGAGAACCTTCAGTGGGACACGCCGGTGAGAATATGGTGCCTTGCAGCGCAGTTACACCTATGTTCGCGCCCAGGTTTATCTTGACACTATTGTTGAAGACGATCTGGGTAGCAGCATATGCGAACGTGGTCGTCATGATAGCAAACGCCCACTAACAACGGAATGTATCGTTTGTTAAACATCTTGCTGACCCATACGTTTCACTTTACCTAACGCGGCCGGATACCCACAGGCATATTGTTCTACTCTCTCTTAAAAGGATAGATCGATGTGCAATCAAACCCTCATTCCTAGTCAAAACGAATCAATGTGAGGAACAGCATAAGCTAGGCGAATAGGGTCGGTTTTCGTAGAACTCTTAAACACGGCAAGATGGCCATTGCATCGGCTCGTTCAATGCAGTATACTCGTCTGGGCTCCACGGGAATGCAAGTCTCCCGAATTTGCCTCGGAGCCATGTCCTTCGGCGACTCGGAAGAATGGATGGTCGAGGATGACAAGGCGAGGCCCATAGTGAATCGTGCTCTAGACCTCGGCGTGAATTTCTTTGATACAGCAAACGTGTACTCCAAGGGAAGGTCCGAAGAGATCGTTGGAGAGCTCTTGAAGGATCATCGAGACGATGTTGTCATAGCGACAAAGGTGAGACTGAGCACTGGCGAGGGACCGAACATGGAAGGCCTCTCGCGATACCATATCACAGACCAGGCGAGAAAGAGTCTCAAACGACTGCAGACGGACAGAATCGACCTCTACCAGATTCACCGCTGGGACTATGCCACACCGATCGAAGAGACGCTCGTGGCGCTAACCGATCTCGTTCGAAGAGGAATGGTCAACTACATCGGCGCGTCGAGCATGTGGTCCTGGCAGTTTGCTAAGGCTCTCTTCACGAGCGACCGACTGGGCCTCGCCCGGTTCGTCTCTATGCAGAACCACTACAACCTCTGCTATCGCGAAGAGGAGCAAGAGATGATACCATTCTGCAAGGACCAAGACATAGCTCTGATTCCCTGGAGCCCCTTAGCCCGCGGCTTCCTAACTGGCAGATACAAGCGTGGCGGAAAGGTAGACACTGCTAGATACCGGTCTGACAAGTACTTTGCTGAAAGATTCTTCAAACCAGAAGACTTCGACGTAGTTGAGCGAGCGGAGGAGATTGCAAAGGAGAAAGGTGTGACCGTATCTCAAATTGCTCTCGCTTGGCTACTCCACAAAGGAGTCTGCGCTCCAATAATGGGGGCAACGAAGGTTGAACACTTGGAAGATGCTGTCAGCTCGCTCGACGTCAAGCTGTCATCTGATGATATGAAGAGGCTTGAGGAACCTTACAAGCCCCATCGAATAATCGGACCTCTACCCGTTCCAGAGTCCGCCAGCTAGGTTCTGGACCTTTCTCTCGCGACAAAGTTTCGAAGCTGTCCAGGGTCCCATCCAACGACCTCTACGATTTCTCGACGACGAACGGTCTTCTCCGGATTCTCTGAGTGAAGCCGTTGAATGATACGATCGTTGACCTCCGTCGGGACATCCCAAGAGACTGATGATTTCCTTCTATCGAAGGAGTCTATCTCTTCATGCACGTCGGTGTCTATCCAGTAGTCACCAACTAATTTGACATTAGCTGGAGGGACTACTCGCCGAAGCCCAGCCTCACCATCATTGAACCGATCTAGAGGATAGCCCATCGCCTTCCTCAGCTCCAAATATCTCGACCTCGGACTGAAACCCTCCCCACCATCCACCTCAGAAACAATTACTCTCCCTGTCACCCTAGCTACTTCACCAACTACCTGAATCCAATCACTAACAAGATGCAACACATGAATCATAATCGCCCCATCAAAGACCCGATCCCGGAAAGGCAAATGGTGCGCATCAGCTCGAACCAAGCTACGGATCCTCTTCTCCCTAGCCTTCGCCATCATAGAGAGTGACACGTCAATACCCACCACCTCGAAACCTGAATCATTCAGGTACTCTGCAAATCGGCCCGTCCCGACTCCCACATCCAGAATAGTCCCGCAACCAGCGAACATTTCTTTCATCGCTTTCAAGAGATTCTTCATTACTTCTGGTGGAACGCCGGACCATCTCGTGGAGTCGTAGACGCCAGCTAAACGATCAAAAGAAACCGCCAAACAGGTTTCACCTCAGACCCCCGATTGGTATCAACTCTCGAAGCATCTACTCCTCTGTACATGTGGAAGGTCAATAGGCCCCCTCTAAACCTATACGTCACGATTGACCCTGTGATGCTATCTTGCTTCATGCCGACCGGCTCGCGCCGAACTTATACTCAGAGGAGGGTTTCCTCAGTCCTAAGCCACCTTTCGACTTTTCCAAAGCACTGGACTTCTTGAGAGGTTTCCCGCCGATGCTGGCGGATCAGAAGATCGATGAGCTCTCTCTGACAAGAGCTGTCTGTATGGGAGGCCAGACGGTCGCCTTCAACGTTAGATCAACAGGCCTCATCAAGAGTCCTCGACTGAAGTATGCACTCAGTTCCGACCGTCCCCTAACGCCCGGCGTGCGTGATGCAGCGGTAGACCGTATCAGTTTCTTTCTGAGTCTAGCTGATGACCTCGAACACTTCTATCGAATTGGCTATGGTGATGTGGATTTTGCGCCTGTCCTGCAGAAGCTCTACGGTCTACACCAGGTGAAATTTCTCACGCCCTTCGAGTCTGCCTGCTGGGCGGTACTCTCTCAGCGCTATCCTGCCACAGCAGCGCAAAGGACCAAACAGACCATCGCCGAAAAATTTGGCACAAGTCTAGAGATGAATGGTCAGAA
>Ga0209180_10000348_pt1 | contig 21046 bp, 19 predicted proteins | sample CZO8metaG_3_FD_188355 | JGI IMG/M metagenome (GOLD analysis project Ga0209180, IMG submission 188355) | Vadose zone soil microbial communities from the Eel River Critical Zone Observatory, Northern California, USA - CZOApr15con2H2.8 metaG... | ecosystem: Environmental > Terrestrial > Soil >...
CCAGATGATGATGGCGGTGGATGCGCAGATTCCCAGGGCCAACGCGAAAATGGCGATAAAAGCGAAGTGGCGGTCCTTTGCAAGGCCTCGAAGGGCAAAGCGGAAGTCTCGCGCAAGAATTTCCAGGTGATTCTCCCAGCGTGCTTCGCGGCACTCTTCCTTGAAGCGCTCAACACCACCGAATTCGATGGAGGCGCGGCGGCGCGCTTCGTCGTGGGGGAGGCCGGCTGCGATATGTTCGGCAACTTGCTGCTCGAGGTGGAACCGAAGCTCGGAGTCGAGCCGGCGTTCACTCAGCGATTTGTGCCAGAGACGGCGGAGCCAGCGCATGGCGAGCCTCCTACCCCGCGGTCCGGAGAATCAGGGCAACGGCGTCGGAAAGCCGCTCCCAGTTTAGCATCTCAGTTTCGAGTTGGGCCCGTCCCTTCCGCGTCAGCTTGTAAAACTTCGCCTCGCGCCCCGTGCTGGTGTCCTTCCACTCCGCTTCCAGCCAGTCGCGTTCCTCCAGCCGGTGAAGCGCGGGATAGAGGGACCCCTGCGGCACCTGAAAGAAATCTTTGGATATTTGCTGAATCCGCTGCGAGATGGCGTAGCCGTGAATGGGGCCGCCCGCTACCACCTTGAGAATCAGCATGTCGAGAGTTCCCTTAAGGAACTCTGCTTTTTCCTGAGGCATCGTAGACACCTAGTTATACTACCTGTCTAAGTCCTACATGTAAGCCCAACTCTGCCCATTGTCAAGAAAATTCGCAAGCAAAAAAAAGGTGGGCTGAACTCCGCACTTGCTTCAAACAATTCGAGATGGAATTCTCAGTTGCCCGAGCCGGACGTGGTGGAGGCAGCGGGGGCGCTGGGGGCATAGTAGCCGTTGCGCGTGCGTGCCATGAGTTTGCCGCGGCCGCGCGGCGGAATTACTTCGACGGAGACGGCGCGGAAGCTGCCGTCCCGGTTTGTATTGCTAGGGTAGTAGGCCAAGGTGTACTGATTGCGGATGTCGTGCGCCACTTGCTCACAGATGCTGTGAACGTCCTCGACATTTTCCGGGAAATACGCCACGCCGCCCGACGCCGCCGCGATCTCCTGCAGAACTTTCTTGGCGCGCTTAGCTTCTTTCTTGCCCTCACTGCCGAGGAGGCCGATCGTGTAGATCACCGTGTCGGTCTTTTGGATCTCCCGGAGGGTTTTTTCCAGCGAGTTGTGGCTGGCATTGTCTTCCCCGTCGGTGACCACCAGCAACACTTTCTTGTCCTTGGAACCCTTCTTGAGATGGTCCAGCGAGCCGATAATAGCGTCGCGAAGCGCGGTGCTTCCGCGTGAATCGATCCGCTCCAGGGCTTCTTTCAGCTCTGGGATGCTGCTGGTGAAATCCTTGTCCAGGTCGAGATAGAAGTCGTCATTGAAGTTCACCACAAAGGCCTCGTCCCGCGGATTGCTGGCTTGCACCAGGGTCAGTGCCGCTTCGTTCACGCGCGGCCGCTTCTCGCGCATGCTGCCGCTGTTATCGATGACCAGCCCCATGCTGACAGGCACGTCTTCGCGCTTGAAGACGGAGAGTTTCTGCTCGACCTTGTCCTCGAAGACCCGGAAACTTTCCTGCTTCAGTCCATCGGCAAACCGCTGTCGGTCGTCGAGCACGGTGGTGTGGAGCACCACGAGGTTCACGTCAACTTTAATGCTGGAGCCCTGCTTCCCTGAGTTCGAGACTTGGCCCGGTGGCGGAGGCGGGGGCGGGCTTGGCACCGGAAGCTGCGCCGAGGCCGGCGATGCCAGCAGAACGATCGCGCACAGCAAAATGGATAAAGTCTGCACCCAGCAAAGAACGCGTGGCCGTAAGCTAATGGCTGGGAGCGTAGTAACCCGTCTTTGAAAAGACGCTAAGGGGCGGGAGTCCCTTGGGTGCGCGCAATTTGATTTTGACCTTGCGCCAGCGCGCGTCGTGGGCCTTGTTGCTTGGTCGATAGCCGAGGACATATTGATTTCGCAGCTCCATGCCTATTTTCGAGGCGATGTCCGGAAGCTCCTCCAACCTTTCCACGTTGAAGACGCGGCCCCCGGTCATCTCCGTTACTTCACTGAGAAGCGACGGACCCGCAAGTTCTTCCGGCGACCGGTTGCGGGAGCCGATGGGATCAAAGATGCCGATCGCATAGAGCTGGGTGTCCGCTTCCTTCACCAAGCGCTTGATGTCGCTTTCGTTGTACCTACTATGATTATCGCCTCCATCCGATAAGATGAGCAAGGCGCGTTTGGCGTTGTGTGCACCCCTCATCTGGCTGAGACCAAGATAGAGGGCGTCGAGAAGCGCAGTGCGGCCCTTCGGCGCGGTCAGCATCATGCGGCTCTGCAAATCTTCCACGCTGTTGGTGAAGGAACTGCTCAGCTCGGCGCGCTCATTAAAGCTCACAAGGAAAAACTCATCCTGCTGATTGGCGGTCTTGAAAAATTGCACGGCAGCTTCCCGCGCCTTGCCGACTTTGTTGGACATGCTGCCGCTAAAATCGAAAATCACGCCAATGGAGATCGGCACGTCTTCCGCGGAAAAGGTAACTACTTCCTGCTCGATGTTATCTTCGAACACCCGGAAATTATCCGGCTCAAGCCCCGTGACCAGCCGGTTGTAAGGATCCGTCACGGTGACGTTCAATAATGCGAGGTCGACATCCAGTTTGATAAGCTGGCGCGGCTTGATGGAAACTCCGGGGGTATCCCTCCGAACGTCATCTTTCTTCACTTCCTCGCGCTTGGCTTCGTCTCTGGGCTTGTTTTCATCCGAGGTGGATTGCGCAGCGAGGGAAAATTCGGCTTGCAGGGCGAACAGACATACCGGCAGCAGAACTCGAAAGGATAGAGTAAGGACCCGAAAACCTGGCGCATCGCGTTTCACGGCACCCTCTACATCCCGGCCAACTGGGACGGCCGCGCGGCTCGGACTAACCGGAATTCTATCACTCGGCTTCGCGAAAACAAGTTCAATTACTTGCTGTGCCGTATTGAACAGTTTGATGGGCCGGCCGGAGCAGGTGGCATGTGATAGCATCCCGGCACGGTCCCTCATCTCCTACGATGATTTAGAGCACAAAAAGGACGTAAGAATTTCTAATAGGAAGAAGCAAATTCCATGAGTTCGGCCAAAGTAGTCGTAGTCATTCCTGCGCGGTATGGTTCCACGAGGCTGCCCGGGAAACCGCTGGTGCTGCTCGCGGGAAAGCCGATGATCCAGCGCGTATTCGAACGGGCCAAACTTTCGAAATGCGTCCACCACGTAATTGTGGCTACCGATGATGAACGCATCGTGAAAGCGGTGCAAGAGTTCGGCGGCGAAGCCAAAATGACGCGCCAGGATCACCGCACCGGAACGGAACGCGTGGCGGAGGTGGCCGCCCACGTGGAAGGGGATGTCTTCGTGAACGTCCAGGGAGATGAGCCGCTGTTGGATCCTGCGGCAGTGGACTTAGCCGTAGATTCCCTGCTGGAAGAGCCCCAGGCATCGATCACCACCGTCGCAACGCTGATCAAAACCCCGGCGGACATCATGGATCCCAACGTGGTGAAGACCGTGCTCGATTTCGAAAGTAATGCGCTCTATTTTTCACGCGCTCCCATTCCCTGGGTCCGCGATACCGCGAGCAAAATCCACGTGCAGCACTTGAAGCATCTTGGGCTCTACGTTTTTCAGCGTGACGCCCTGCTGGAATACCCGACCCTGCCGCAAGGTGAACTCGAAAAAATCGAGCAGCTCGAGCAATTGCGCTGGCTTGAAAACGGTTGGAAGATTCGCGTTGCGGAAGTAGCCCACGATGCGGTTAGCGTGGATGTCCCCGAAGACGTCGCGCGCGTGGAAAAACTCCTACAAAAGTAAAACCGCCCGGCGGGGATTCCGCCGGGCGGGATGCTGCAATACCTGCCCTTCCTCAAGGCTGCCGCGATAGTGAGCCAGCGATCACACGGACGCGGTTGGGATCCGTGCCGGCCTCCGCGCCGATCAGAAACACGGCATTCGAATCCACGGCGTAGGCGGTAAAGTCGAACGTCCTCGCCGATGGGAAGTTGGTTGTCACCGAGAGGGTGTTTGGACCGGTACCTGGCGCGGTGATGGTGAGCGGCCCTTTGAACTGAATATCAAAAAACTGCGTCCCCGTTCTGAACTCGTTGAAATCCATGATGCCGCTGGCGTTATTCCCGGAGGCCGAGGGCAGCTTCATTTGCCCGACAAAGTCCTCCTCATCGCTGCTTACGCCGGTCCAGACGAAGGCGAAGTCCCCTGCCAGCGATGCGGGTGAAATCGGACCGGCTGTCTGCGCCAGAAACGTGCCGTCGCTTGTGATGCCGCCGTCCGTCTCTTGAAAAACAGCCTGGGTTGGCGAAATCAAATAGAAAATGAAGGAAAAAGTTCCGGCGTTGGAGTCCGTCCATGTTGCAGTACCGCCGCCGAGTCCATTGGTATCGACGGTGTAAGTCCCGGTGACTGTTCCGCCCTGCGACGGAAGGAGCGTTAGGGCTCCGTTACTATTTTCATCGAGAAATATCTCGGAAAGTTTTCCGCCGCCATCCGCGGTGAAGCGCCCGGCTGTGGCAATGGCCCCCGTCGAACTGCTGCCTCCGATCAGAAATGCAAAGCCGCTGTTCAGCGAAGCGTCAGTGAAAGACACATTTTGCTGCGCAAACGCTTCCCCGGAAAACGCGTCGGGAAAATCGGTGCCGAGCAGTTTCAAGCGAGTGCCATCGACGATATAGAACGCAAAATTGTGACCGGCAATGTTCGCCGTGCCGCGCCCAAAGTTGGTGCCGTCTCCATTTGTATCGATTTGATAAAAAGCGCCCGCTGGAAAAAGCTGTTGGTTGGATGCTGTGCCCGCTTCATTGGAATCAAACAGACCCGAATTAATCCCGCCCCTGCCATCTGCCGTAAAACGTCCGATGACCGATTCGGGATTCAGCCTCACATTGATGCCCGCGAAATCAAAGACGTAACCTCCAGCGATCGCCGGATTGGAGAAGGCCGCCGTGTTCTGTCTCTGGAACGAACCAGTAGCCGTCGAGTTCACGTCGGTCTGCGCAACGACGCCCTGTGTCGCGGAAGTGAGCGTGATGCTGTAATTGGTCGTCCCCGTGCTGTTCCTCAGGGAAAGCGTGCCGCGGCCATCGGCACCGATGGAGTACGTGCTGTTGGTGAATTGCAGGGTGAAAACCCCCGCGCACACGTTGACGTCCTCAAGACCACCCGATATATGACCATTGCCGTCGGCAGTGAAACTCCCGGCTCGCGTGAAGAAGCTGGGGAAACCGGGGTTAACGCCACAGAGTTCCGTGCCCGTCATCGAGAAAGCGTACTGGCCCTTCAAGCTTGCATTGGAAAAGTTCCCCGCTGGCGGAGGCGGCGGTGGTCCGACAACAGTGGTTCCGCTGTTGCAAGCGGCAGTAACGGAAGCAAGAACGATGGCAGCGAACAGGGTAAGGCGCTGGATGGAGGCGTTCATCGCGCACCCGCTTGGCTGGCGAGCTGGGAGCGCTGGGCAGGAGACAGCGCGCGAGCCCCCGCACGAGAGAGCAGTGCGCCCTTCGCGGTTCGCAGTGCAAGGGACTGCCCGCCCTTTTGGATCACGCGCACGAGAAAAACGCTTCCCTGCCGTGTCGCGGAATTCACTCCCACGACTTTCACCGAATCACCCTTTGCCAAAGAAAAGTGGTTAGCCTCAAGGTAAGAGGCCGCCCCAAGATGAACGTCAGTGGTGCCGCTCGCGGTCTGCAGTACCACGTGCGCCCCCATCGGCGGTGTCGCGGATTCCGCGGAATAGCTCAGGACCGTGCCTTCGATCATCGTCTCCTGGATCGCGTTATAGGCGCGGCTGCGCGTCGCAGCCTGTCGCGGCCGCTCCCCCAACTTCTGTCCCGAAGCGGTATAGCCGGAAAACAGCAACAGCAGCGAAAGATAACCTGCAATTCTCACGAGATTTATTCTGCGCATCTCAGACTCCCGGAGACCAATTCACAGCACCAAACCTGTCACTCTGCAGCGATTTTCGGCCCTGCCAGTTCTAAATACGTTCCGTTCTATAAGAACCCTGTCGCGCAAGAAAAGTTGCGCGGCTGTCTTCGCGTATTTGCAACCATTCAATTCTTTAGACGGCCTCGTCTTCCATCCTGTTACTTTGAAACAGGGAATGTATTCGATTCTGCACTGCCTCTCTCTTCCCGGAGGTAAACTCTGAAAGAAAAAATCACCCTCACTGGACCAAAAAAGGATCTTCGCGCCCGGCAAAATGAGAAAAATCGTTTTTGCATAGCGAACACTTCGATTTGACAGAATCCCCCGTTGCGGCCATAATTCTATGTACGTCAATCCTGTGGAGGGCAGACAAGCCCGGCGCACGATACGGGCTATAAGGATGGCGCCAAAATATATTTTTGTTACCGGCGGTGTTGTTTCCTCACTGGGAAAAGGCGTAGCAGCCTCCTCGATTGGTTGTCTCCTCGAAAGTCGCGGTTTCAAAGTCACCCTGCAGAAATGCGATCCGTACCTGAACGTGGATCCCGGTACGATGAGCCCCTTTCAGCACGGCGAAGTCTTTGTCACCGAAGACGGCGCGGAGACCGACCTCGATCTCGGCCACTACGAGCGCTTCACCCACGCCAAACTTTCCCGCGACAATAACTGGACCACCGGCCGCATCTACGAAACCATTCTCACCAAAGAGCGCCGTGGCGATTATCTCGGCAAAACCGTTCAGGTCATCCCGCACGTCACCGACGAGATCAAGGCGACCATCAGGAAAGTCTCCGACGGCGTGGACGTCGTCATCGTGGAGATTGGCGGTACGGTCGGCGACATCGAATCGCTCCCCTTCCTCGAAGCCATCCGCCAGATGCGCCTCGAATTGGGCGCGGAGAACACCCTCTTCGTCCACGTCACTCTGGTTCCCTTCATCGCCGCTGCCGGCGAACTCAAAACCAAGCCCACGCAGCACAGCGTGAAGGAGATGCTGAGCATCGGGATTCAGCCGGACATTTTGCTTTGCCGCAGCGATCACCACATTCCCGCGGACTTGAAGAAAAAAATCGCCCTCTTCTGCAACGTCGTGGAATCCTGCGTCATTTCCATGGAAGACGTGGACACCATTTACGCCGTGCCCGCGGAACTCAGCAAAGAAGGGCTGGACGCGCAGATCCTCCGGCTTCTCAAGCTGAAGGATCATGCCTCGAACATGAAGCCCTGGCTGGACTTGGTGCACCGCATGCATCATCCGGCGGGCGAAGCGCGCATCGCCGTCGTCGGAAAGTACGTGCAGCTCGAAGACGCCTACAAGAGTTTGCGCGAAGCCTTGCTCCACGGCGGGCTCGCTCATAATCACAAGACCGTTCTCGAATGGATCGAAGCGGAAGAAATTGATTCTGCGGCCACGGCGGCGGCCCGTTTGCATGGCTACGACGGCATCCTCGTTCCCGGCGGCTTTGGCAAGCGCGGCATTCAAGGAATGGTGCACACCATTCAGTACGCGCGCGAACATAAAGTCCCGTTCTTCGGGATTTGCCTCGGCATGCAGTGCGCCACCATTGAATATGCCCGCGATGTCGCCGGATTAAAGCAGGCGGATAGCACCGAATTCGACCCGCAAACCCCGCACCGCGTGATTTACAAATTGCGCGAACTGCTGGGCGTGGATGAGATGGGCGGCACCATGCGATTGGGCGCATGGCCGTGCAGGCTGGAGTCGGGTTCCTTCGCGCACAAGGCGTATGGCAAGCTCGAAATCAGCGAGCGCCACCGCCATCGCTACGAATTCAATCGCGACTACGAAAAGACCTTGGTGGCAGCGGGATTGAAAATCACAGGACGCACGCCGGACGAAAATTACGTGGAGATCGTGGAAGCGCCCGACCATCCCTGGTTCCTCGGCTGCCAGTTCCACCCGGAATTCAAATCCAAGCCGCTCGAGCCGCATCCATTGTTCGCCGCATTCATCGGCGCCGCGCTCGAACACAAAAAGCAGAAATCGCGGCCAGCAACCGCCATAGCTGAGTCGAAGCACGCTCCCGCCCTACATGCGGCGCCTCGCGCAACTGCCTAGCCCATCTGATTATCGGCGTCGTTCGAGAATAGCGAGCCTTTCCTCCTCGATGACACCGCAACCTGACCAATTGCTTCAGCCCCTATTCTGGTAGCAGGCCAGTTTCGGATTTCCTCGTTTGTCGAGACTGCCCCACACATGTGGGGCCATGGCAAGTAGAGACGCCTAGAAAAACGTCCCCTTGAGCTGAGAAACGAGATGCATATTGCCAGTCGGCAAGTCCATCCGTGCCAATTGGTGGTTGACCATTCGAAATCCTGCTGACGTATCGGGGCGCCTCATTCCCACCGTCAAATAGAGTTCGCTTGCGTCCGCAGAAACATCCACAAAACCAGTGATCCACCCCTCGACGTAAGGTGATGGGAACCGCAAAGAATTCTTATCCGCAATCTTGAGATGCGTTCGTTTCTGGAGGTCGAACGAATACAAACCTTCCCAATCTCCGCTGAAACCCTCGTCCTCTTTCGTCAACTTATTGGACAGGTAGAAGAGCAATGGACGCCCAAGCGAAGTCACGGCGGACTCGAGTGACACCATCTGTTCAAAATCTTTGATTGGCTCGTACTTTGGCGAATCTTTCTTGCGGATGTAGAGCTGATTTTGGAAGAACTCCTCTGCAATTGACCGCAACTCAGCAATTACAGTCTCGCTCGGAGGGTTGTACAGCAACCGGTGAGGACCGAATCCCTCAGGAATCGCAATTTCTTCCCACTCAGGAATTTCCATGAACACCCTCAATGATGTAGCGCTCCGCTTCTGACGTGCCTGCGTCCTGCGCACCCACGGCATAAATGCCCGCGACGAGTGCAACCGCAACAATAAGCGATACTCGATGCTTCATGAGTCCTCCGATACCAGGGGGTAAGGCCGTTTCGAGTATGCTATCTTCTGTGAGATTTATGCCGGAGTCTAAGGAAATCTCGCTCGGCTCTCTGCGTCTTGGCGCAGGAAATCCCCTCTTCCTGATTGCCGGCCCGTGCGTGATCGAAAGCGAGGCACACGCACGCATGATGGCGGAAAAAGTTGCGAAGATCGCTGCGGATGCGGGCGTGCCCTACATTTTCAAGGCCTCCTACGATAAAGCCAACCGGACTTCGGTGAAGTCATTTCGCGGGCCCGGAGCGCAAGAAGGCCTGCGCATTCTCGGCAGGATCAAGTCGGACTTGAAGGTCCCGGTGCTCACCGATATCCATGATGCATCGCAAGCCGGCCCGGCGGCGGAGGTTTGCGACGTGTTGCAAATTCCCGCGTTTCTCGCGCGGCAGACGGAGTTGCTGATCGCAGCCGGAAAGACCGGCCGCATCATCAATGTTAAGAAAGCGCAGTATCTGTCGCCGTGGGATATGGCCAACGTCGCCGAAAAAGTCGCGAGCACCGGCAATTCTAAAATCCTCCTGACGGAGCGCGGCGCCTCCTTCGGCTACCAGAATCTTGTGGTGGATTTCCGCTCATTTCCGGTGATGCAGAAAACCGGTTATCCCGTCGTTTTTGACGTGACGCATTCCGTGCAGCTTCCCGGCGGCCAAGGCCACGCCAGCGGCGGCCAGCCGGAATTTATCGAGCCGCTGGCCCGCGCAGGTGTGGCCGCCGGAGTAGACGGAATTTTCCTCGAGACTCATGACAATCCCGCAGCGGCTTTGTCCGACGGCCCGAACGCCCTTCCCCTCGTACAGCTCCCCGCCCTGCTCGCCAAACTGAAAGAGCTCGCCACTTTGGTTCGGCGCTGGAATCCCCTATGACTGCTCTCTCCCAAGCCCTGCAAATCTTCTTTGTAGAGGCGCAGCACGCTGCGCCCCATGTGCCAAGGTCACAAATGGATTGGCCGGTTTCACGAGTCACGAGTCACCAGTCACCAGTCACCAGTCACGAGTCACCAGTCACCAGTCACGAGTCACGCCATCATGAGCCTTGACACCGCCCGCCGCGTTCTCAAAATCGAAGCGCAAGCGATTCAGGACGTCCTGGCGCGTCTCGACGCCAGTTTTGAAAAAGCTGTGGACCTCTTGTTCGCCTGCAAAGGCCGCGTCGTCGTCACCGGCATGGGAAAATCCGGCATCATCGGCCGAAAAATCTCCGCAACACTTTCCAGCACGGGAACCCCCTCCTTCTTCTTGCACGCGGCCGAGGCTCTGCACGGGGATATGGGCATGCTCGCCCGCGGCGATGTCCTCCTGGCCGTCTCCTACGGCGGCGAAACCGAAGAAATCGTCCGGCTCCTCGAAGCCCTGAAGCGGCTGGAGATGCAACTTGTCACCCTCACCGGCAAAATTCATTCGACGCTGGCGGAGGCGAGCGACGTCGTACTGGACGTCAGCGTGAAAGAAGAGGCTTGTTCCATGAACCTCGCGCCAACAGCCAGTACCACGGTGGCGATGGCAGTAGGCGACGCGCTAGCCGTCTCGCTCCTCGAACGGAGGGGATTTCGTCCCGACGATTTCGCCGCTCTCCATCCTGCCGGAAGCCTGGGCAAGAAACTGCTCCGCGTCGAACACCTCATGCACGCGGGCGAGGCGCTGCCCCGCGTTTCGAAAGATACGCCGATGCCCGACGTCTTCCATGAAATGTCCGCCAAGAAGCTCGGAATGACCACCATCCTTGAACCGGATGGACGCCTCGCGGGAATTCTGACCGACGGCGACCTTCGCCGGCTGATGGAAAAACATCGCGGCGCAGTTCTGGAGATGCGCGCCGCGGATGGCATGACCAGGAATCCGCAAACGATTGGCCCGCACGTGCTTGCCAGCGAAGCCTTGAATTTGATGGAAAAGAAAAAAATCACCTCGATCGTCGTTGTGGATGAAGCGAACGGCGTCCTCGGCGTGGTGCATCTGCATGATTTGTGGACGCTGGAGTTGATCTAGCCGGCTCGGCCTGGGAGGGCATGGCTTCAGCCGTGCCGAAAGCTCCGGTAGTTCGTGGGCTTTAGCCCCTGAGGGAGCGGTCGGGAATCTAGCAAGAACATTTTGAGAAGGTTTCGATTCAGAGTTAGAGAACTATTCCCGGAGGAGTCATTTGGCACGAACACCAGGCAGTGCAACACCCGTCGTCCAGAAGCGCGCAAGCCGCATCAAAGTCCTCTTGATGGACGTGGATGGCACGCTCACCGACGGAAGCGTTACGTTGCTCTCGCAATCGGACGGCAGCGCGCTCGAAATCAAGAACTTCGACGCCCATGACGGCCAGGGCCTGACCCTGGCCGTCACCGCCGGTCTCCACACCGGCGTGATTACCGGCCGCGGCAGCGCCGCGCTTCGCCGCCGTTGCAAGGAACTCGACATTACGTATGTGTACGAGAAACAGGGCCACAAAATCGCCGCCTACGAAGACGTTCTGCGAAGAGCCGGCGTCAACGAGTCCGAGGTTGCCTTTCTCGGAGACGACTTGCCGGACTTGATGGTTATGAAGCGGGTCGGCCTCGCCGTGGCCGTCGGCAACGCCACCGACGAAGTAAAACGCGCCGCCCATTACATCACCAAGGCGGTCGGCGGCAAAGGCGCCGCCCGCGAGCTCGTAGAGCTCATCCTCAAATCCAAAGGCATCTGGGAAAAGATGATCGACAAAGCCCGCGCCTGAAATCCCAGGTTCATCCGGCTCTCACGCGGCGTCAATCCGCTCCACATCAGCCATCTCATAGCAAACACTCTCCCCTCGCCTCCCCAGGCCCCCCATCTCCCGCACTCCTTGCTCATGAGCTACCACTCACAAGTCGCGGGCTCCTGGCACCGAAGGCCATGTCAGACCATAATGTCACCAGCCCTTCGCCACTAAGGATCAAAAGCGATGCTCCATGCATGGCACGACGTTTCTCCCGGGGACGAACTTCCGCAGGATTTTCAAGCTGTGATCGAGATTCCGCTAGGCTCCAACGTGAAATACGAGTTGGACAAAGCGAGTGGGCTATTAAAGGTGGACCGCATCATTCATTCGGCGGTGTTCTATCCGGCAAACTATGGTTTTATTCCGCAGACTTACGCCGACGACAACGATCCGCTGGATGTGCTGGTTTTGTGCCAGGAACCGGTGCAGCCACTGGCGCTCATCAAAGCGCGGGCCATTGGCTTGATGACCATGATCGATTCCGGAGCAAGCGACGACAAGGTCATCGCCGTGGCCACCAACGATCCGGAATTCAACAGCTACGTCGAAGCCAACGAATTGCCGCCGCATCGCTTGTTGGTCCTGAAACGGTTTTTCCAGGATTATAAGCAGTTGGAAGGCAAGCAGGTACAAGTGGAAGATATTCGCCCGGCGTATGCGGCGGTGAAAGTGATAGAACAGTCTCTGGCGCGCTACAAGGAGCAAAGAGAGACCCTTCGCGCGAAGGGCCACCACTAATGCAAATGCACTATTCTTACGGTCTGAGCTCGGTGCTACCTTGCAGCGGCGGAAGCGGTCCTAAGTCTATCTGCTGGAGTAAGACGGCATGAAGCGGTTCTTGAAATGGTCACTGGGAGTTGTGCTGGGCCTTTTGGTCGTGGCCTTCGGTGCGCTCTCCTATCTGGCCGGCAGCCCGAAGGATGCCTTGTATATGGTGCGGTACGCGCTACCGCATATGCACCGCGGCAATTTGAAAGTGGGCGACGAGGCGCCGGACGCCCGGCTCCTCGCTCTCGATGGTCAGACCAGTTTCCACATCCGCGAACGCACCGCGGGCCGGCCCCTCGTTCTCGTTTTCGGCAGCTTTACCTGACCGCCCTTCCGTCGCCAGGTCGGCGACGTCGTGCAGATTTACAACGACTATAAGGACCACGCCGATTTCCTGACCGTCTACGTGCGCGAGGCGCATCCCACCGATGAATGGCAGATGAAATCGAACGTGAAGGATGACGTGTGTTACGCGCAGCCGAAAACTTTGGAACAGCGCATGGCCATCGCCAACGACTTCACCAAGCGCTTCAAGTATCCCCTGCCCTTTGGCGTGGATGAGATGGCCAACGCCGCGGATCTTGCGTATTCCGCGTGGCCCGAGCGTCTTTACATCATCGATGAAAACGGCCGCATCGCCTACCGCGGCGGAATGGGCCCGTTTAACTATAAGCCCGGCGAAGCCCGCGCCTGGCTGGCCGGACGTTACGGCGAAGTGAAACATCCGGAAAAAACGGAGCCCGCGCCGAAGAAAAGTTAAGCCCATGAGGAATCGTGCCGGCACCTCGGCTGCGCCCCGATCCAAAACTTCACGAAACATCGGTCTGGCTCGGGCGCTCTCCAAGCTCGGCATTTGCTCGCGCTCGCACGCCGCCGAATTGATTCGCGCGGGACGCGTGAAGCTGAACGGAACGTTGCGCCGCGATCCGGAAACGCCGGTACACATCGAAAAAGATCGCATTGAACTTGATAGCAAGCGAGTTGGCAGCAGCGAAAGAATTTATCTTGCGCTCAACAAACCGCGCGGCGTGGTCACCACCGCCTCGGACGAAAAAGGCCGCGAAACCGTGTACAACTATTTTCCCGAAAACTTTCCGTGGGTTGCGCCCGTTGGTCGGCTAGACATGGCCAGCGAAGGATTGTTGCTGCTGACGAATGATTCCGAATGGGCCGCGCGAATCACGGCGCCGGAGACGCATCTGGAAAAAACGTATCACGTTCGGATTGATGCAATAGGGGATGAGAATTTGCTCAATGCTTTGCGCATCGGAATTCATTCCCCAGAGGACGGCGAATTGCTGCGCGCGAAACGCGCGAGCCTTCTGCGGCGCGGCGAGCGAAATTCCTGGATCGAAATTGTTTTGGACGAAGGCAAGAACCGCCAGATTCGCCGGATGCTGGAACATTTGCAAATTGCAGTTTTGCGGCTCATTCGCGTAGCGATCGGGCCGCTGACGCTCGGCGATCTTGCCAAAGGCAAAACGCGCGTGATCGAGAAAGACGAGAAGCAGGCTCTGGATCGCGCGATGAAAGCTGCGACCCGCGAACCTGTTCTCTCGCGGTAGCGAAGCCTACTTGGATTTGTAGGTGAAGCTCACTTTGGTTTCTTCGTCGAGGACCAGCGGCCTGACGAAGTGATACGAATTGCCGGCTCTTGGAACATCGATGCGAACCGGCAGCACGCCGGAAACCCGCTGCTGAAGATTCGTCACGTTCGCGGAGGCCGCCGTCTGTTGCTGAGCCGCAATTTTTCGCGCGTTGCGTTCAGATTCTCGCCTGTCGAGCGGGCTGTTGGTGGCTTCGACAGTTACAGTTTCTGCCGCGGCGCCGAGGCTCAGCGAAAAACTGAACGGGACAGGTCTGCTGCCGTCGTAATTGATTTCGCGAACGAAATGATTGAACCCCGGAGCAGACGCGGCCAGCTTGATGAGTCCGGAGGGTAAATTGGAGACCACCCAGCGTCCCGAGGAATCGGTCGCGACGTTTCGCACTGCCCCTGTCTCTAACTGGGTCACGGAGACTTGCGCGTTAGGAATCAACGCTCCGGAGGAGTCCACAATAATTCCGCCAAGTTGGCCGGGAAGTAGAGCGACCATTGGGACGTTGCTCATGGAACTGACTCTTCCGAAAAGTTCGAGGTTGTCGAATTCCTCCGCGCCGGAAACATCTTGCGAAGGCGGCGGCAAAAGATTCGCGGCGATGGCGTCCCCGCCAAAATCTTTCACTTTGTATCGTTCGGGGAGAAAAACTTCCCACTGCAGTAAATCGATGGGAATGTCCATTTTTGGGAGAGAAATATCGGAGCCGCCTTTTTTCGCAAAGGGCGCGCCGGAATGGATGAAGACAAAAGACACGTTGTAAGAATCCGTGGGACGGAAGCCAGGACGCAGCAGAGGGACGCGGTTACCGTCGGGAGCTTCGACGGGTTTTACTTTTTCTCCGGCGACTTCGGCGGTGAGAATGCTTGCACCTGTGGGAAGCGCGATTTTCAAAAATGGCTGGGCCTGATTTTTGACGAGCAGCTTTACTTCCGTCAGCGAGCGACCTTCACTCGTGACGAGTGTTGTGACCACGGCACGTTCCACAACCGCGGAGAGCACGCTGCTGTCCGGGAAGCGCGTCCATTCCAGCGCGATGCTGGGCTTTTCGCTGGGCTGCTTGTGATAGCGAAATGCCGCCTGCATCGGGAACCGCGAGAGCGAACGCAAATACAGATTCGTTTCCTTGAAATCCATGCGCTTGAGGCCGCCGGCTTCCTTGGCGGTGAGTTCGATGGTTCCGGCGCCATCGACGAGCACTTCGCCGGTTTCGCGCTGCGCATTCTTGAAACTGAGAAATGGCGCATCCACTTTGGTGGCGGCTATGGATTTTTCCATCGAGATCAGGAATTGATGCGAACGTTGGGCGGGGGCGCTCACTTTCAAAACCAGAACGTCGGATTCCACTTCGCTGGATTCGATGGAAGCGCCAGTGGTTCCGGTGACTTCGTAACCGGCGGGGATTTCGATTTCGAATTGAGCGGGTTCTCCCTGCACGACCGAAATGTCGGCGAGCGCCGCGATTCGAATTTCGGCTTCGCTGACGGAGACGAGTGTTTTCACGTCGGAAAGAAAGCGGACTTCTTTCGGCACGACGGGAGCGGCAGCTTCCCGAGTGGTCCACCAGATGTTGGCCTGCACGCCGGGAACGAGCGTGGCCTCGATGGAGGTTTGTCCGTTCGTGGAGGATCTTGCAGTGATCAAGCCCGGGCTGACGCGCACGTTGGTGTGATCGCCCGGTACGAGGAGGGCAAAGCGCACGCTTCCTGCCGACGGCGCAGGAAGGCTGAAAGAGGCGCGACCCGCTTCGATATTCAACGGGAGACCTGCGTCGAGACTCACGGAAAATTCTGAGGGGCCATTCAGAACGGCGGTGTGCGTTCCGTTTTCCAGCGCGAGAGGCAAGCTCTTGCCTTCCTGGCGGGCGTCCAGGATGGCCATGCCGGTGGTGAGCGGAACTTTCGTCGCGCCCTTGTGAAGAATTTCTCCTTGCAACTGGATGGTGCCTTGCACCGATTCGTCGGTGACGCGGAATTTCAGATCGGCGCGCTTCATCGAATAAGGAACGGGTGGCGCGTCGGTTTTGCGCACCGGCTTGCTCGCGAGTTCGAGGAGATGGTTGTACTCGTCAAGCGGGAGCGTGACATTGCCGGAAGGCGGGACGGGAGGAAGCGCGGACCCGTCCGCTTTGGCGAGCCCGGGGAGAAGCAGCATCCAGGCCAACAGAATTGCTAGAAGCTTTTTCATTTGCCACCTGCCTTTTTGTCGCGCTGAAAAGTGATATCCGCGGACGGAGACTGATTTTCCGCCGTGAGTTCAGAAACGAGAAAGAGAGACGGACCGAACGCCGGAAAGGAGACACGGATTGGGAGAATGCCAGCGCGCTTCCCTGCCAAAGCGTCGGCTCTGAATTTATCGAGGAGAGATAGCGTAGCGGCCTTCGCTTGTTTAGATTTGGTTTCGTCTTTGAAATCCAAATCTGGCTCCGGTACCGGCGCCGACGGAGCCATCTCCAACATGGCAACGTCAGAGCCGACTCCTGCTGCAACTCCACCTCTTTTTCCTCCGCCTGCCCCACCAATGGGGCTGCTCAATGGCATGGGGGGATTGAGAGCGGCGGACGAGGGATTCACGTAGGCGACGATTCGAAACGTCCCCGGTTCCGGCGTCACTTTGAAAAGCGGCGGATGGTAAACGAGAAGCCCGGTGTGGGAGACCGGCAAATCGAGAGCGGGCAGCGAGAGTTTGAATTGGCCTTTGTCGTTCCAGGCAGAGCCGCGCCCCAGATAGACAATTTCGACGGCGAACTCCGGCGCCTCTTCACCAGATCGTGCCTTGTCGAGCGGAAGCAAGAGGCTGCCGTCGGGAGCTTGACCCGGCCGGACTGCGCGACCGGCCAGAGAAGCCGTCCAGAGGGTGGCGCCGGCAGGCAAAGTAACTTTCAAGAAGTTGCGCTGATTGTTTCGAATGGCGTAGCGGGCTTGAACGAGGACTTTTCCTTCGCCGGTGATGAGCACCTGATAGCGGGCTTCCTCGACGTTGGCCATCAAGACCGCTTGCGGCGTGTACCGCGCGACGTCCACGCGGAGCGATCTCGCCAATTTCGTGGGGCCGGGGCGAAATCGGAACGCGTTGAGCGACTGCGACTGGCGGCTGGCGACCATTTCGCCGAGATCGGTGGCGTCGGCACTTTCCAAACCTTCGGACTTGGCATCCTTGATCTCCCCGGCGCCCAGAACTTCGACGGCGACGCCGCCTGTTTCGCGCTCGGCGTTGAGGAGGCGAAGCAGCGGAATGTCAATCTGCCCTTCGCGGGAAGTACGAGTCTCGCCGGTGATGACGAAGCGCACATTCTGCTCGACCGGTTCGAGAAAGGTTACGGAGAGTTCGCCGTCCTTCACGACCCAATCGGCAACCATCGCGCCGAGAACCTGATTGATCGTGACCCGGTCCGGGATCTGGATTTTTACTTCGTGCGCCGCACCCTGAGTGACTTCCAGATTTACTTCGGCGTTGATGGAAGTGGAATCTTCGCCGAGACCCAGGAGTTGCGTCAGCAAACCGTGCAGGCGCAGCGGCTGAGTGGCGCGATGGTCTTCGGTTTTTCGCCTCCAGGTGAAGGTGAGGACCTCATTGCCGCGGCCGTACGCGACCCATTTGCTTTCGGCGGCGGTTTCGGATTTTTCGGAGAGAAGCCCGCCCGCGACGCGGATGTCCACGCCCTGGCGAGGAATCTGCACTGAAGCCCGAGTGACACTTGAGGCGGCAGAAGGAAGCGAGATGCTTTCTTCTCCGGCCGATGTGGCCACAGGAAGGGCAATCTCGAGCATGAGAACGGCGCGACCGGGATGAGAAAGAAGTGCGGAGAGCTGGCCGCCGGCTTTGCCGCCAACAATAGGTACGAGAGAGACGAGCTTGCCGTCCAGTCTGGCCTCGCGTACGAGCAGACCGGCGGGGATTGGCACGCGCACCCAGCCATCTTTCAGAACATCCACGGTCAGGCCGGCGCGACCGGAGGCGAGATCGCCGTTGATGCGCAAATCGTAGTCCACGCGTGTGAGTGTCGCTTCGACGGGCGGCGGTTCCGGTTCACGTTCGGTGGGGTACGCCCGGGCGTGCAGCGTGCGGTATTCGTCGACGGGCAAAACAACCCATCCGGGGGAATGTGCGGGAGTTTGAGCGCGAGAATTCGCCGCGCAAGAAAGAAGCACGGCGAAAAAGAGACCGACAAACAGCGGCAATCCTGGTCTTTTCCCTGGCATGAGAGTCGATTTAATTCGTGCGGACATACAAGTAGCCTCCTCATCTCGAAAGCCGACGAGCACGTAAATCCGTTGAGCAACCCGGGAGTGGAATGACGTGTTGATGGAATGGGATGTCAGGTCGCGCGAATATGGTTGTTCCATAAGAAATAATTCTTTCGCTGAAGCGAAGAGTCTGGTCTTGCAACTACCGGTACCTCATGTCAGTAGAACGCCGGCGCTGGTTTTTCTTGCGGGTGTATTTGAACAGGCTGGAATGCGATGAGGTGAATGCGGTGTCGGGCAGGGTTCCCTCAGATGCTTCCGTTCGCAGCGCCAGCCGCTAAGACGGGAAGCAGCGGCCAAAAGCCAGCAAGAGCCGCGGTGAACCTTTGACGCGGATCTTCCGCCGCAGTAGCGCCCATACTAGATTGGCTTCCTTGCGCAAGAAGCGAAGCCACGTTTGCTATCCGCAATGAGGCGCAGATTTGGAGTGCCGCTGTGGCCTTCGGATACTTGCAGCGTCTTGTTGTGAATCACGATGGTGGCTTTTAGTTCTTCGTGGCCCGTGAACGTGAAGTGATAGGTGGCGTTCAGCCCTTCGGACCGGCCGCTGAAATACAAATGGCAGCCCCCGCAGGAAGCCGCGAATGGATCCTTGCCCGGCTAGTCCGTTGCTCACTCGTTTTGTTTTCTTATGCGGGTAGCGCCGCGCCACGTATTCTTCGGCCCTGAGTGGTTTCGCCGGTTATGTTCAAGGCCATCAGCAAAGTGAATTGTGTCAGCTCAAGCCCGGTCGCTCGAAGCTCCTGGTTAAATAACAAGCAAATCGTGGCCTCTACCGGTTCACAGCCGTGTATCTACTGAGTCGTGAGGGCTACTGGAGCGGGCGATGGGAATCGAACCCACGTCCGAAGCTTGGGAAGCTCCCGTTCTGCCACTGAACTACGCCCGCTCGTTATTTCTGATTGTACTCAGAAATTGATTTTGCGTATAGAGGTTTACTAATTTTTCTTGCCCTGTTCGTTCTCATGACCTGCCCGAGTTTTTGTCGCGGGTTCAATGAGCGAGTTTATATCACAGGCAATATGCAAAGTTGGCCGACCGAATCCGGAAGCTCGTGGTCTTCGTGACCTAGCGCCGAGGGCGTGCGGTACCACCTTCTAAGCGCGAAAATCTAGTTTACCGAATCCGTCCTTTACTTCCAACTGCCAAAGTTTCCAACAAATCGGGGAATGTACATTTCTATCAAGGCTGACCCCCGTCGTATGGAAGTGATGGATTCAGGCAGAGGTTGTCGCAAATGATACACGCATCGGGGCATTCCGCTTAGACCCTGACTTATGTTCAGGATGAGCTGGACAAAAGCTAGGCCGAGGAGCGTTGCGCACGGGTAGGCTGATCGGCGAGAAATCCTAGAATTGCGTGATGGGCTGCACTTGGCTGGTCGGTTTCGAAAATGTGGCTGGCATGAGGGATCAAGACGAGTTTGGCACCCGGAATACGTTCGGCGATTAACTGCGAGTTCGCGGGCGGAATGAGTCTGTCGGCTTCGCCGTGAATGACGAGCGTCGGAGCCGTTATCTGCGCGATGCGGCTGTAGGCTTCCCAGCCAAAAATTCCTTGAAGTTGGCCTGCATATCCCTGTGGGGTGGGAAACCACTTCATGCGGATAGCCATATCCTCGTCGATGCGCTCGCGAGAGGTGGCAGCGTCATAGATGAACGGGATGATGGCCTCCTTGGATTCTTCAGGAGTGAGGTCACGGCGCATGAGAGTTTGCAGCGCCTCAGGTTCGGCCTGTACGGCATGAGGACCGCCCGCGGCGGTGCAGCCAAGAATCAGCGAGCGCACGCGGCTCGGATATTGAAGCGCAAATTCCTGCGCAATCATGCCTCCCATGGAGACGCCGAAGACGTGCGCACTCTCCACGCCGGCAGCGTGCAGAACGGAGGCCGCATCCGAAGCCATCAATGCGATGGAATAAATGCCAGGAGGGACATCGCTTTGGCCAACGCCACGATTGTCGAGTGCGATGGTGCGATAACTGTTGGCAAAAACCGTGCGGCTGCGATGCCACATGTAGGAGGGATAGCTGAGGCCCATGATGAGCAAGAGAGGTTCTCCGGAGCCTCGTTCATCCCAATATAGTTTGGCGTCTTGATTCTCAACGAAGGGCATGGAGTCTCCGATTGGGGCAAATGGCAATCGTCACGACGGCTGCGGAGACGATCCTGGAATGCGATAGTCACACACAGATGCATGTTACTAACACGGCTGCCATTGTATATAATCCGGCTCACCATGCCAAATCAAGAAACTCTGTACCACGCAGCCAACCGGGTCGCCACCATTACCCTGAATCGGCCGGATAAATTGAACGCCTGGACAGCCGTCATGGAGCGCGAGGTTCGCGCCGCGATGGGCGAGGCGGAACACGATGAAAATGTTCGCGTCATTGTCTTGACGGGCGCGGGGCGCGGATTCTGTGCGGGCGCGGATATGTCACTACTGAGCACGGTCGCGGAGAAGGGACTCGACGAAGCGCGGCGGGCCCAAGCAGTGCAACCTGCAAGCAGCGGCGGCGAGGGAACGCGAAGGGACTTTCGGAAGAAATACTCCTATTTCCCGGCGGTCACAAAGCCCGTGATTGCGGCTATCAACGGGCCGGTAGTGGGCTTGGGATTGGTGATTGCATTGTATTGCGATCTACGTCTTGCCTCGGATGCGGCTCGGTTCGGGACGGCTTTTGCGCAGCGCGGGCTGATCGCAGAGTACGGAATGGCGTGGATGTTGCCGCGACTCGTGGGACACGCCAACGCGCTGGATTTGCTGT
>Ga0209180_10000351_pt1 | contig 20949 bp, 17 predicted proteins | sample CZO8metaG_3_FD_188355 | JGI IMG/M metagenome (GOLD analysis project Ga0209180, IMG submission 188355) | Vadose zone soil microbial communities from the Eel River Critical Zone Observatory, Northern California, USA - CZOApr15con2H2.8 metaG... | ecosystem: Environmental > Terrestrial > Soil >...
CCGCACGACCCGCTACGGCGATTCGCTCAATTCCGCCGGTTTGGTCAGCGGCGTTTCCCTCCTGCGCAATACCGGCGAGTTCAGCGTTGACCTTCGTCCGCCCAGTCTCGAGCGCTTCTTCGAGGGGAGTCCCCCAAAAAAGGACAGGCCTCGACGGCGGTACAAGCACACCATCGAACCGGCCATTACCTACCGCTACGTCACCGGGGTGAATAATTTCGCCGATTTTATCCGTTTCGATGCCGACGCCACGCTCACGGACACCAATGAAGTCCAGTACGGATTCACGCAGAGGTTGTTTCTGAAGGAAGAAGAAGACCAGCCGCAGGAACTCGTTTCCTGGAGCATCCTGCAAAAACATTTCTTTGATCCCACGTTCGGCGGCGCAATCGTTCCATGTGATCGCAGCGTCTCTCCGCCCGCACCGGGGGCTTGCGTGCGCAACGTATTTCAGGCGCTCAATTCCATCACACCTTTTGCCTTCGCCACCGGGCCCGTCCACTGGTCGCCCATCATCAGCGATTTCAGGATCACTCCGGGAGGCCGGTACGATGCCGAGCAGATTCTCGAGTATGATCCCAACCTCAGTAAAGTCACCACCATTGGCACTCTTCTGAAAATAAAGCCCTACCGCGAGTTCTTCGCTACCGTCGCCCATTTCCGCATTCAGGCCGATCCCATCCTGCAGCCGCTCTCCAATCAAGTTCGGACACTTTTCGGCTATGGCAATCTCAACCGTAAAGGATTCAGCGCGGCCGCGGGCATCAGTTACGACCTGACCACAAATGCTTTGCAGAATCAGCTGGCGCAGCTCAGTTACAGCGGCGCTTGTTGCGGCCTGGCCGTGGAATACCGCCGCATCGCCCTCGGCCAGGTGCGCACGGAGAATCAGTTCCGCATCGCCTTCATCATCGCTAATATCGGTACCTTCGGGAATCTTCGCCACCAGGAAAAAATTTTTTGAGGGTTGGCACTTGTAACGCGAGGCTTCAGCGTGGCATCTGCGCGTGTGGTTTAATGTGGCACCGATGAATGATACTGATCTCGCCTTCGCCTCCATCAAGGAAATCGGAAAACTCTTCCGCAAACGCAAGCTCTCGCCCGTCGACCTCACCAACCTCATGCTCGCGCGCATCGAGCAACTCAATCCCAAACTCAACGCATATCTCACCGTCACCGCCGAACTCGCTCTCGCCCAAGCCCAAAAAGCCGAACGCGAACTCTTCGCCCCGCGTGGCCGCAAAGGCCAGCGTGACCGCGGTCCGCTCCACGGCATTCCCCTCTCCCTGAAGGACAACATCTACACGGAAGGCATTCGAACGACGGCAGGCTCAAAAATCCTGAAAGATTTCATTCCGCAACGCGACGCCAAAGTCGTTGTTCTCTTGAAAGAGGCGGGCGCCATCCTTCTTGGCAAGACGAACATGCATGAATTCGCTTACGGCGTCACTTCCAATAATCCCCATTTCGGCCCGGCGCGTAATCCCTGGGATCTTTCGCGCATTCCCGGTGGTTCAAGCGGCGGCTCAGCGGCGGCCATTGCCGCAGGCCTTTGCTATGGCAGCATCGGCACCGATACCGGCGGCTCCATCCGCATCCCCGCGGCCCTCTGCGGCATCGTCGGGCTCAAACCCACTTTCGGCCGCGTCTCCGTGGACGATGTAATCCCTCTCTCCCCTCGCCTTGATTGCGTCGGGCCGCTGGCACGCACGACGGCCGATACGGCGACGCTGCTCGATCCAATTTTTGTTCGCGGTAGGAACGAGCCGCGTCTCTCAAACGCGGCAAAATCTTCCTCGCGCCGCCATTTTCACTTGGGCCTGCCCAAGGAGTTTTTCTTCAAGATTCTCTCGCCGGAAGTCGAGTACGCCTTCGACGAAGCCTTGCGTGTTTTCCGGAAGCTTGGCGCGAATCTGAAGGAGGTCTCCATCCCTTTGCTGCACGAAACCGAGGACGCGGGGAACCAAATCGCCTGGGCCGAAGCGACTCACTACCATCAGCAAGCGGGATGTTTCCCGGCGCGCGCCGCCGATTACGGCGAAGACGTCCGCACGCGCCTCGAATTAGGCGCCAAAGTTCCCGCCACAGCCTATCTGCAGGCCATGGAACTGCGCGATACCTTCATCGAGCACTTCCACGCGGCAATGGCCGACGCAAATCTGGACGCTCTAATAGTCCCCACAACACCCATTGCCGCCCCGCTGATCGGCGAAGAAACGACGCCAATCGGCGGCGTCAATCATCCCACTCGCGCCTTGCTGCTGCGCCTGAATCGTCCCGCCAATCTCGGTGGTCTCCCAGCCCTATCCATTCCCTGCGGTCTCACGCCTGAGGGTCTGCCCGTCGGCCTCCAACTCATCGGCGCCGTCACTGATGAACATCTTCTCGTTCGCATCGCTCACGCCTTCGAGCGCGCACATCCCCAACTCCGTCGCCCGTTGCTTTAGTGCGGGGCTGTCGCCACTGCGCCGCGTCTCTTCATCACCCAACTGCCGATCACATACCCTAGCGTTCCCGTCACCATTCCGCCGAACACATCGGCCACATAGTGGTTTCGCACGTACACTGTCGAAACGCACATCAGCAAGACCAGCGGAAGGAATACCCAAAACAGCCACCGGCGGTGTCTCCATGCACCCCATAGCGCCGCCATCGCTCCCGCCACGTGCTGCGAGGGAAACGCAGCACCGTGCACGCGACCGCATTTCTCGACGAGGTTGATTACCGTCGTGAACGGCCCGCCCGTGAGGTCTCCGTGCCACATTCCCGCCAGAGTGAACCACGGACTCTGCACCGGAAAGAGTATCGCTATGACGTAGCCGAACACGTAGCCGACGGCCGAATACGTCATCGCCGCCCAGTAACTTTCCCAGTCACGCCGGTAATACAGAATCCCGCCAAGAATCAACAGATACAAAAAATAAGTGAAATAAGCGAACTGCATGAACTCGTTCAGCGCCGGATGTGCGAAACGCTCGAGCCAGAGGGAAGGATTCACGCCGGTCAGCCATTGATCAAACGCAATCAGTCTGGCGTCCTGCCAACCCGGAGTGACCAGATGCACCAGCTTCCCCATCTCCTCAAAGCAAAACAGAAAAAACAGATGCGGATACCAGTGCCGCCAGAAGCGCCAGAATTTCGACGAAAACGTCTCGCCTCGCCACTCTGTTCGCTCTGCGGCTCTCGCCTCCGCCGCGCACAAAGCCAATATCACCGCCGCCACAAACGCCTGCACGCCAATCAATTTCGCTGGATGCGGCAGGTTTTCTGCAAATATCGCAATCAGCGCGCCGGAAACCGTCAGGTATACCAGTGCCACCCATTCAAACGCGCCGCATGCCGCCCACGCCGCCACTAGCTCGCGCTGGAGTAGTACAAGAAATCCTCCCGTCTGTTGCTCGCCCGCGCCAGCCTCGGCAGCGCGCGCCGCAAAAGTGTCCGCGCGCCACGCCAGTGCTGCTTCCTTCTCTCTGTAGTTCTGCCTCTCCGCGCTGTTCATCCCGCTCTCTCCGAAATTTTTCCTGCTTTCGTTTTCACGCCGCAATTCGCAGACACGCTGTCTGCGATCCCTCTGCGCTCTCCGCGTCTCGGCGTTATCACTTTCTTCTCCGGCATCCAGCGCAGAATCGCCCAGCCGCGCCTCATCGCAATCCTCTCGAGCTCCCCCGAAGGATTCACCGCCGCGGGCCGCCCCACCGCTTCTAACAGCCATCGGTCATGCGCGCTGTCTCCATAGGCGTAGCATCGCGCCAGATCGAGATTCAGCTCCGCAGCGATCTGCCGCACTGCCCGAACCTTCGCTTCGCCAAACATCGCTTCTCCAACTATTCGCCCTGTCCACCGATCGTTCACTTCCTCCAGCCGCGTCGCGCATGTCCCGATCGATGTGGTGATCCCCCTCACAGCAAGCCGCAGTATGAGCGCAAGCGCGGCCGCCGATGCCAGCGGCTCCAGCGTTCCAGTCACCAAAAAAATCGCGTGACCCTGTTTTGCATGCCACCCGACTCGCTCGATGGCGTCAGCAAGAAATGCCGGGACAGGCAGTCGTGGATTGCGCCGCTGAGGAGCTGTCGGCTGCCCGTCGTCCCGGTAACCGTTTTTGTGCCGGGAAGACGCAAAACTCTCTCTCCCGTCACGCTGATCAATACTTTGCACTCCTCTCAGATACATTTTGTTTTCCTGCAGCACTGCGTTAATCCCGCGCGGCAGCAGCCGCATTGCTTCTCCCAGCCACGAGAAATAGTTTTTTGCAGGAATCGCTTGCCGGTACCGCAAGATTCGGAAGAATCTCCGCTCGAGCGACGGCAGGGCCATCAGTGTTCCGTCAAAATCAAAAAACGCCGCGATGCGCTCACGCGATTCTGAACCCTTCACATCCTTTGCCTCCTCTGCTCCGTTTCCCTCCTTCCGCTCCATCACGCCGCCTCCCGCATTGCGTCTTTCGCTCCGCGTGCCTGCCCCACGCTTCCCACGATATACTTCCAGCCCTCCACCAGCACCGGCAGCCCGCGCACCAGACAAAACGCCGCCGTTGCCCACGTGATCATTTGCGCGCCCACGCGAATCATCGCGTGCACGTTCGCGGCAAGCTCACCCAGAAGCGCCACCGGCCCTCGCGTTAGCGCCAGCTCCAAACCCAGATAGCAAAAGCATAGGCACTTCATCGCGGCATACATCCCGCGGCTCCAGCGCGACCCAACCAGCGCACGTCCCCACCACGTCTGCAACATCGCGTTCGCCCCCCAGCCCGAATGCCCCGCCTTCATCGCCAGCCCGCGCAGGAAATCCGTCGCCGCGCCGCGTGCAAAAAAGAATACCGGCAGCCACAGAGACACCATCCCTACAACCGCGAAATACGTGAAGTACACGTTCTCGATCATGCGGTCGCCGAGGATGTCGAGCTGCGCGCCCACGGGCGTCGCCAGGTTTTTTCGCCGCGCAATGTGCCCGTCCAGCGCATCCAGGGCGATCGTCGTCACGGTTAGCCCTACTGCGGCGAGGTTTGCCCAGGGCCCTCGCCCAAAAAGACACACCGCCGCGAATCCCACCACCACGCGCAGAAGCGTCACCTTATTCGGTGTCCATTGCGTACTCATCAGCCATGCGCCTCCCCGGCGCCTGTCTAGGCCATGGCAAGCCCCATGCCAATCCATGTGTAGGTAACTCATCTCTTTTCAATCACTTAAGCGGCGTGCCGAAACATTCCTTTTCGAGCCTGCGCCAGCCAAACCCTTCATCTGTCGCCCTTTCTCCATCAGAACCCTTTGCGTTCCCCATTGCGTCTAATGATTGGCAGTTGCTCGCACTTGCGCCCGCGGAGTCAACTCGTCATTCTCGGTCTCCGGCTCTCGTCCGAATGGGCCGCACTCGACAGAAGCACGGGCATTCACTGGTTTTATGGGAGAATGGAACGGGCCGCTTCGCGGTCGTGCTTGGGGTCTCACAAAAAAGTCTTTGCGCCGCAGGTTCGGTTCGAAATAAATCCCCTGCCTGTCCGGTCTTCGACTGAGATTGCACAGGATAGACTTGTGATGACCGATTGTTACAGGACAGAATTTTGATGACGGATGTCTCTCTGGCAGCAGCTTTTCTCGCGGGGCTCGTTTCGTTTCTTTCGCCCTGCGTTCTGCCGCTCGTTCCGGGCTATATCTCCATGCTTTCCGGCATCGGCATGGAGCAGCTCCGCAAAGGCGAACTCCCTCGCTCCGGTCTCTTCCTTTCTTCTCTCGCTTTCGTTGCCGGCTTCTCCGTCGTCTTCATCTCCTTCGGCGCCTCCGCTAGCGCCGTCGGTTCCTTCCTTCGCCAAAACCGCGCCCTCCTCGCCCCCGTCGCCGGCGCATTGATCCTTCTCTTTGGCCTTCACCTCATCGGCGCGCTGATGAAACTCAATCTCCGGTCGGGAATCGTCCTCGGGGTCATTTTCGTCGCTCTTGGGATTGCGGCGCTTTTCCGTGGCGCGCCCCTCTTTGCCGGTTTCGGCGCTTCGCACTTTTTTTCGCTCTCGCTCATCGGCTTTTTCGGCCCTTCGATGGCCCGCTGGCTCAATCGTGACGTCCACCTCCGCGGCAGCATCGCGCAGCCCGGCGTCTGGAGCGGCTTCTTCCTGGGCTTCGCGTTCGCCTTCGGCTGGACGCCCTGCATCGGCCCCATTCTCGCCACCGTTCTGGCTCTCGCCGCCGCCAGCGACACCATCGCCCGAGGCGTCCTTCTCCTCGCGGTTTATTCCGCCGGCTTGGCTATCCCCTTCCTGCTCACCGCCCTCGGCATCAGCCAATTCATGGCCTTCTACAAAAACTTTCGGAAATATCTCCACGCCGTCGAACTTTTCAGCGGCGTTTTGCTGCTGCTCGTCGGGGGCTTGGTCTTCGTTAACCGGCTCACTTGGCTCGCCGGAAAACTCAGTTTCTTGAACGGCATTGTTTTATGGCTGGAGCATGCTCTCACGGGCGCGAAATGACTGCCTTCATCACATTGAGAGGGATGCGCCGCTTACGCGTATAATTCAATTTTGAGGCTTGCAATGAAAAAAGCTCTTTTGGTCGTGATTACCGTGCTCCTTCTGATTGTTCTGACGTGGAAGCTCGACAAGGTCACCCGTGTCAAACCAAAAGCCTCCACCAATGACACCGTTCAGGCCGACGCCACCCTTGGTACCCTCGCTCCCAGCGTCACCTTCAAGGATCTCGACGGCAAGAACGTTCCCCTCAGCCAGTACCGCGGCAAAGTTGTCCTCGTCAACTTCTGGGCTACCTGGTGCGAGCCCTGCCGCGTTGAGATTCCCTGGCTCATCGAGATGCAGCAAAAATACAGCGCCAAGGGATTTACCGTGCTTGGCGTTGACGTGGACGACGAAGGCCGCGACGTCATCGCAGCCTTTGTCAAAAACGAACGTTTCAACGTGAATGGTGAGAAGGCGCAGATGAACTACCCCATCCTGATCGGCAATGACGCCATCGCCGACAAATTCGGCGGCCTCCTCGGCTATCCCACCAGTTTTCTCATCTCCCGCGACGGCAAAGAAGTGAAAAAGGTCCAGGGTCTCATCAGCTACGACGAAATTGCCAAGGCCATCGAATCGCAACTCTAAGAGACCTATTTGGCTTTTCAGAACCCCTCCATGACCCTTAGGGCTTTCCAGGCAGGTCTTGTTCTCTCTCACTGTTGTCCCGGTCCTGGATCAGAGACAAGGGTCGGGAGCCCAATCCCGCTGGCCCACTGCTACGAGGTGCAGGCCACGAAGCATGTGAATGACAGTTCTTTGGTTTGCGCGTGTACGTGCGCGTTATAATCCGCGAGAGATCAGATGAATTTCGTCATTTCCCTGATTATGGCGGAAAACGCCTACCAGCAGGACCAGGCCGCAGCCGCAAGCGAGGCGGCGCGTCGCCTGGGTGCCCAGGTACAGATACTCTACGCTGATAACGACGCGATTACGCAAAGCCAGCAGCTTCTAAATGTGATTCAATCCTCTTCTGCTGATTCCCGGCCTGACGCGATCGTCTGTCATCCCGTAGGAACAACTCTAAAGCAAGTGGCGCGCGAAGCGATGGCTCGCGGGATGGGATGGGCGCTCTTGAACCGTGAAGACGACTATCTTACGGAGCTGCGAAACACGCCTAAGCCCGCTTTTTGTGTCACCGTAGATCAGGAAGAAGTCGGGCGGATTCAGGGGCGGCAGTTCGGTGCGCTGCTGCCAAAAGGTGGTCTCGTCTTGTACATTCTCGGTCCCTCAACCAATCCTGTCTTTAAGCAGCGCACAGAAGGTATGGAATCGACAAAGCCGCAAAACATTCAGATTACTTCACTGCGAGGGAATCTGACCGAGCAAAGCGGCCATGACGCCGTAACTTCATGGCTGAAACTAAGAACCTCGCGCACAACGCCCGTGAGTTTGGTGGCCGGGCAAAATGACAATATGGCTATGGGCGCGCGCAAGGCGTTTGAAGAAACGCTAAGCGGTGAGGAGCGGGAACGATGGTCTACATTGCCATACACTGGTTGCGACGCGAGCCCCAGAGCCGGACAAGAATGGATTCAGACGGGTTTGTTGACGGCATCCATTTTTCTGCCACCGACCGCGGGTGTGGCTGTCGAGACGATGGCGCAGGCGATTCAAACTAAGAAACAACCAAACTTACGCAAGCAACTTACTCCCGCGTCTTACCCGCCGATAGAAAATCTGCTTAAACCACGAGCCTGAAAAGAAGCCTTCGGCATTGCATAACTGTAGGGCACCGCACCTTTTCACGCGCAAAGCCCAGTGGAACGATGGCCCTGGTGCGCGTGGCCCGTGGGCCAGGGCATCATCTCCCCGGTCCTTTTCTTGCTTCCGATTAGCACGCGTCAGCGTTTGCGCACCTTCTTCGCCACAAGCACCGGCGGATTCGCGCCGTTGTTGAAGAGCAGTCCCCTAAGCGATACTGTGTTGGTGTCGGCCAGGCCGCTGACTCCGGTTACACCTTCGAAGTCTGTCTGGGACGACGTCATAACCTGAATGCTGCTGATCCCCGCGCCGGTAAAGAGCGATGGCAGGCTGCCCACTATAAAGTTCGGCGGCACAGGCGCACCGCTCACATTGGCCGTGAATTGTGTCATGCGCAGCCGCACGCGGTTCGCCGTCACGGTGATCGGCGGCCCGGCGTTCGCAGGAGCCGTCAGCCGGATCTCCACCGCCTGCCCGGGCAGCAACTGCGATGTATCCGTTGCCCCTTGGAAAGCGCTGACCAATCCGCTCGGCGCACTCAACTCTTCCATTTGCACCTGGAACGTCGGGCTGCTGAGTGTGACGATGACCGGGTTGCCCACGCTGACGTTGTTCAGCGGGCGCAGCTCGTCGAGCACCACCATCTCAAAGTGCATGGCGTCGTCAATCTTGAACACCACGCCTTCCAGCTCGTCGTCTTCCGCTTCGTCCTCGAACCCGATTTCTTTCGCAAGGAAGATTCCGCCCGGCATCATCATCACGTCCACGCGCACCACCATGTTGTTCTGCAAGCACGAAAAATTGTTCGCCATGCAATTTTCGAACTCGAACTGCGTGTGGCTATCGGTGGTGATGGAAAAGTCCCCGGTCATGGTGTGCAGGGTGAACGTCATTTTCGTCGTATTGAGGTTCTGCACCACTCCCTTCAAATCGTTCACGTCGTCAAACTCGCCTTCCCCCTCCCTTGTAAGCTGCTTGACGCTGACCGCTCCTGCCTGGCTGAAATCCACTCCCAGTGTCCCGCTCAGGATCGTGTTCACGTTCAAGTCCACCTGGATGCCCATAGCCGTTCGCTCGTCGTCCTCCTCTTGCACCATGCCGGAGGAACTCCCCGTAATCGTGAGGCCCGGCGACGGGAAGTTCACCGTGGACGTCAGCGTGCCCGCCGGCTTGATCTCGCACACTGCCCCGGCGGCGCAGCCCGCCAGTGTCCCTGTCGTCCCGTTCTTAAAGGTTAGTTCCGGATTTGCGAATGTAAGATTCAGGCTCGTATACGTTCCCGGTGCCACTCTGGCTGTATTCAAAAAGCCAGATTCGGTTTCTAGATTCTCCACTTCGATCCGCACCGGACCTCGGCCAGCCAGCAAATCCACGCTGCCGGGGTTGAGCGTCGCTCCGGTGACGCTCACTTCAAACGAAAGTACGCTCACTCCGGCTGGCGGAGTGTCCGTGACCGTCACGGACAACGCCGGCCTTCCCTGCTGCAACGGATTCGACATGGATCCACCACAGCTGTAAATCACGAGCACGCAGACGAACAATAAGCCGCATACTGCAAGAACAGACCTGTTCATGAGGCACACTCCTGTCGGTGGCGTTCACCCCTTTGCCATAATGTTGACTTCTCTTTCTGATTCCGGAACCCCAGGGGACACTCGGGACTGGTTGACTTCTCAGATTCCCGCGATTGACAAAGGGTTGTCCCCATCTCATCCCATGGCCCACCTGCGCTCGCTCCAAGCTGCCTGTAAAAAGCGGACATTTCACGTGCTAATGAAGCGGACATATCGTGGTAACGAAGAATCACGAGGTTTATATTGACATTTGGTAAATAGTTTGCTATTCTTTGCGTCTGTTGAGCTATATTCTTAGTGGATGACTGCCTCAACATCGCGTAACCAGCGTGGAATCTCATTCTTAGCCCACCTCCACTCTCTAACTCCATCAGGTCAAAACTCTTACAAAAACCATAGGGGGAGGCGGACAACATTGTTCGGACTCGCGAACCTTTCTCTGAGTCGAGTTACAGTGCCTTCATTCAAATCTTTTGTTTTCATACTCTTGCGCACTCTTTTGCGCAACGGGAAGACCATAAGTCATGCAGATTCAACCACATCCACACTCTTTTCATCGTCACGGGGGTGTGGGGGGTAGACGTGTCGCGCTGGGAAGCCAGGGCCGATCAGGTCCGGTACCTGGCCCGCACCGGCTAGGTGCGGTAAGAAGCATTGATGCGGACGTACTCCGCCGTGAAGTCACAGGTCCAGAACCGCGCCATGGCTTTGCCAGCGTGCAAATCCACAACCAGTGGAACATGCTCAGAGAGAAGCTTGTTGCTTGCGGCGCGCTCGTTGAAATCGAGCGGCTGGCCACGCCGCAAGACCGGGATGCCCGCCATTTTGATGTCCACAAGTGCGGGATCAAACCTCACACCGGAACGGCCCGCCGCTGCGAAGATGCGGCCCCAGTTGGGATCGCCGCCTGCGAATGCCGTCTTGACCAGCGGCGATGTGGCGATCGTCTCCGCGATGCGGCGCGCGGCGGCTTCGGTTTTCGCATGGCGCACTTCGATTTCGATGACGCGCTGCGCGCCCTCGCCATCCGCGACGATTTGCAGCGCGAGGGACCCGCAAACTTCTTCGAGCGCGGCCGTGAATGCGCGATGGGCCTTGGTTCCCCCTTTGATCGAAGGCGCGCCGGCTTCGCCATTCGCCAGGATCAGCAGCGTGTCGTTCGTCGAAGTGTCGCCATCCACACTGATCGCGTTGAACGTGCGCGAAGTCACCTCTTGCAACGTTTTCTGCAACAGCGATGGCGAAATCGCCGCATCCGTGGCGACAAACGCCAGCATCGTGGCCATGTTCGGATGAATCATGCCCGCGCCTTTGGCGCAGCCCACCAGATGAATTCTTTTCCCAGCCATCTTGAACGATGCCGCCGCGGTCTTGGGACGCGTATCAGTAGTGCAGATCGCCAGCGACAGCTCCGCGAACGAACGCGCGGACGGACGGCGATGCCGCACGATTACCGGCAGGGCGCGAAGGATTTTTTCGACCGGCAGCGGAACGCCAATGACGCCTGTGGAGCAAACGAAAACTTCCTCAACCGGGCAGCCCAGGCGCCTCGCAGCTTCGGTGACGGTGCGTTCAGCCGCGGCATCGCCGGCCGCGCCGGTGGCGCAATTGGCATTCCCGGCGTTCACCACGACGGCGCGCATTTTCCCTTTCGAGGCGCGCAGATGCTCCTTGGAAATCAGAACGGGCGCGGCAACCACAAGATTTTGCGTGAAGACAGCCGCAGCAGAGGCGGGCACATCGCTCGAAAAGACCGCCAGATCAAGCGCGCCAGTCTTCTTCAGCCCACAGGCCGTCGCGGCGAAGCGGAATCCGCGCGGCAGCGCGGCTTCAGAAAGAGCTTGCTTCATGTCAGCCACTTTTCGGTCGCCGTTCCAGTCGGCCGCTGTCCGGCCGCTGTTCCAATTGGCAGCTCTGCGGCCATCTTTCCAATCGGCGGTTTTCCGCTCTCCATTAGGAACGGCCACATCCGTGGCGCTCGCGCCACGCTCCCGGAAGGGACCTCCGATCCTCCGCAGTGGCGGCGAGAGTGTGAAATTGACCTGCGGTTTGAACGCTCATGGCTTGGCTCCTGTTTTGGTGGCTTTTTTGTTGAGACGTGCTTCCAAATCGGCGATGGCGTCACAGACGCTTTCGGGCGCTGTGCCGCCGGGAACTTTTTTCGCGGCCAGCGCGGCGTCGAGGCTCAGCACACGCGCAACGTCGGCCTCAAACGCAGGCGAGATTTTTCTGAGCGCCTCAAGGGGCAGCGCCGTCCACGAAATATTTTGTTTCTCGGCTTCGCGCAGCACTTTGCCGACAATGTCGTGCGCCTGACGGAAAGGAACGCCTTTGCGCACTAGATAATCGGCGGCTTCCGTGGCGAGCAACGCAGGATTGGACGCCGCAGATTTCAATTTCTCGGCGTTGAATTTAGTAGCAGCGACGGCGCCGGTTGCAACCGCAATCATGTCCGCGACCTGATCGTGCGCAGCGAAGAGCGCTTCCTTGTCTTCCTGCAAGTCGCGCTGGTAACTCGTCGGCAAGCCTTTCAACGTCGTGAGCAAACCGAGCAGAGCCCCGGTGATGCGGCCCGTTTTGCCGCGAATCAGTTCCCAGGCGTCGGGATTTTTCTTCTGCGGCATCAGGCTGCTGCCGGTGGAATATTCGTCGGGAAGAATCACATAGGAAAATTCCTGCGACGCAAAAATCACGAAGTCTTCCGCGAGACGGGAGAGATGCGTGGCGATCCCCGCGAGCGCGAAAAGATAATCGAGCGCGAAGTCGCGGTCGCTCACGGCATCGAGACTGTTCGCGGTAATGCGCGAAAACCCCAGTTCGCGCGCAATGGCGTTGCGATCAATCGCGAATGAATTTCCTGCAAGGGCGCCCGAGCCCATCGGGCAAGCGTCAGCGCTCGTGGCGGCGTGCTGTAGCCGAGTGATGTCGCGAGTAAAGGTTTCAGCGTGCGCGAGCAGAAAATGAGAAAGCAAAATCGGCTGGGCGTGCTGCATGTGCGTCATGCCCGCCATGGGAACATTGAGATTGGCTTTCGCCTGCAGAAGGAATGCATTCAACAAGGCTGCCAGTCCGCGCTGAATTTCGGCAGCCGCATCAATCACAAACAGGCGAAAATCGGTGGCGACCAGTTCGTTGCGGCTGCGGCCGGTATGCAGTTTCCAGCCGAGCGGCCCGAGTTCTTCGACGAGAGCTTTCTCAACGAAGTGATGCACATCTTCTGCGCCAGCGCCGAATGTTTCGAGCCACGCAGTATCCTTCTTGGCCCGCTCGGCGATTTTGTCAAGCGCCGCGAGCGTTTGCTTCACTTCCGTTGCAGTGAAAATGCCGATCGGTTCGAGAGCCTTGGCCCAGGCGCGGTCGACGGCGATTTCGTAGGGCAAAAGGCGCCGGTCGAACGCAAAGGAGCGCTGGAACGCGTCAAACTCTTCGTTCGGTGCGCGCTCGAAACGCCCGCCCCACAGCCGGTCATCTTTGCGTTCGGTCATCGGTCGGTTTTCTGCCTCGGGGCCCAGCACTCTCCTGAGCGAAGCCGAAGGATGCTGCGCCCCTCCAGCCACGGATTACTGTTTGCCGCCCTCGGCCTTGGCTTTCGGGCGCACGGTTACGGGCAACGCAAACAAATTGATGAATCCCTCGGCGTCCTTGGGGTTGAAGCGCCCCATGGTGAAACTCGCGAGGTCCGCGCGATAGAGGGAAAAAGGAGAAACGCGCTTGGTGACGTTGAGCGTGCCCTTCCACAATTTCAGGCCGACGGCGCCGGTGACGCACTGCTGCGCGACGTTGAAGAAACCATCGAGCGCTTCGCGCAGCGGCGAAAACCACAGTCCGTAATAAACAAGTTCGGCGTAGCGCGACGCAAGCGCTTGCTGGAAGTGCGCGGTCTCGCGGTCGACCGTAAGTCTTTCGAGTTCTTGGTGCGCTTTGACCAGCAGCGTGCCGCCGGGAGTTTCGTAAGCTCCGCGGGATTTCATCCCGACGAGCCGGTTTTCGACGAGGTCCGTGCGGCCAATGCCATGCTTCGCGGCGATTTCATTTAGTTTGTTGAGAAGAGCGACGGGACCGAGCTTCCTGCCGTTCACAGAAACGGGCGCGCCCGATTCAAATCCGATCTCAACTTCTTCGGCTTTATCCGGCGCGTTTTCAGGGGATACCACCCACTGCCACATCGCCTCATTCGGCGCATTGGCGGGATCTTCGAGTTCGCCGCCCTCGTGGCTGAGGTGCCAGATGTTGCGGTCGCGGCTGTAAATATTCTTCTTGCTCTGCTCGACCGGGACGTTGTGCTTCTGCGCGTAAGCGATGGCGTCTTCGCGGGAATCGATGTCCCACTCGCGCCATGGCGCGATGATCTGAAGATTGGGAGCGATGGCTTTGTATGCCAATTCGAACCGCACCTGATCGTTGCCCTTGCCGGTGCAGCCGTGGGAGAGGCCGTCGGCGCCGAGCTTCAAGGCAATTTCGGCCTGGCGCTTGGCAATGACCGGCCGGGCCATGGATGTGCCGAGCAGATAGGTGTGTTCGTAGATGGCTCCGGCGCGGAGCGTCGGCCAAATGTAGTCGCGCACAAACTCCTCGCGCAAATCCTCGACGTGTGCGGAGGAAGCGCCAGTGGCCAGGGCTTTTTTGCGCGCCGCTTCAAGATCTTCCTGCTGGCCGACGTCGCCGATCACGGCGATGACTTCACAGCCATAATTCTCCTTGAGCCAGGGAATAATGATGGAGGTATCGAGCCCTCCAGAGTAGGCAAGTACGACTTTTTTTGGTTTATTCAGTTGCGTTTTCACAAACCCTCTCTTGTGTCAGCTGGCAGCCGCGATGGGGCGCCCGACCGGGCCGGCGCGCCCCTACAAATGCGATTCGAGACAGCGCGGAAACGTGCATCGATAGATCAGAACAAAGTGTGCAGGATGGCCTTCTGCACGTACATGCGATTTTCGGACTGATCGAGGGCGACGGATTGCGGACCGTCGAGCACTTCGGGCGTGACTTCCAGGCCGCGGTGCGCCGGAAGGCAGTGCATGAACACGGCGTCCGGCGCAGCAAGCGACATCAGCCCGGCATTTACTTGATAAGGCTGGAACACGGCGTTGCGCACTTTCTCCTCGGCTTCGAAGCCCATGCTAGTCCAAGAATCGGTGTAGACCGCCATGGCGCCGCTGACAGCTTCGCGCGGGTCAGTCAGGAGTTCGATCTTGGCGCGAGTTTCGCGGGCCACGCGCTTGCCGTCAGCAAGCACCTCGGGAGCCGGCGCGTAGTTCGGCGGCGTGGCGATGCGCAGATGAACCCCAAGACGGGCCGCCAGACAGATCAACGAGTGGCAGACGTTGTTGCCGTCGCCGACGTAAGCGAGCTTGAAGCCACGCAGAGCGCCAAATTTTTCTTCCAAGGTGAAGAAATCCGCCAGCGCCTGGCAAGGATGAAACCTGTCGGAAAGGGCGTTGATCACCGGGATGCCCGCGTTGGCGGCCATTTCTTCAAGGACGCGCTGGTGGTAAACGCGCGCGACGATGCCCTGCACCCAGCGTTCGAGGTTCCGCGCAACATCGGCGATGGACTCACGAGCGCCGAGAGACGCGGAAGCCTGCGTGTGGTCGAGGAAGACCACCGAGCCGCCCATGCTCTGAATGCCGACATCGAAGGTGACACGCGTGCGCAGCGAGGGCTTCTCGAAAATGAGGGCGATGAATTTGCCCTGCAGCGTCGAAGCGTAACGGCCCGGGCGGGCTTTGATATCAGCGGAGAGATGGAGCAATTCGCGCGTATGCGCGGGACTCCATTCCGCTCCGGTGAGGAGATCGTTCGATAAAGAAATAGGCGCAACGAGGGTCGTCGTGGTCATTTTTCACCTTGCCGCGGCACGGGCGACGCGCTGCGGATTCGCGAACTTACGGGAAACCGGAGCGGCAGCCTGCCGTGAAGTTGCTGCAAGAACGAGTTCGAAGAGGCGGAGAAATTCGCGCACCTGCGCGCGAGTAATGATGAAGGGCGGCAGCAGGCGCAACGTGAAATCGTGGGTGCAGTTGATGAGCAAACCGCGCCGCATGGCTTCGGCGACAAAAGGAGCGCCTTCGACGGTGAGCTCGACACCGATCATCAGGCCTTCGCCGCGGATTTCACGGATGAAGCCGAATTTGGCGGCGAGCTTCGCGAGACCCTCGCGCAACTCCGCGCCGCGCACGCGGATATTTTCGAGAAGTTCCTGGCCCTCGACGACGCTGAGAAATTCGAGCGCAACGGCACAAGCCAGCGGGCCGCCGCCAAAGGTGGTGCCGTGCATGCCGGGAGAGACACGAGAAGCAACCGCCTCGGTCGTGAGAATGGCGCCGAGCGGAAGGCCGGCGGCCAGAGGTTTGGCGACCAGAACGATGTCCGGCTTCGAGGAAAACTTCTGGCAGCCGAAATAGCGGCCGGTGCGGCCGAGCCCGCATTGAATCTCATCGGCAATCAGAAGGGCATCATGCCTCGTCGCGAGTTCTCGAGCACGATTCCAGAAGGCTTCGCTGAGCGGATAGATCCCGCCTTCGCCCTGAATCGCTTCGAGGAGAATGGCGCAGACGGTATCGTCGAATTTCGATTCGAGATCGGAGACGTCGTTGAAACGGATGAACTCTGCCCCGGGAACAACGGGGGCGAAGGGCAGACGGTATTTTTCCGTGGAGGTAACACTGATGGCGCCAAAAGTGCGCCCATGAAAAGAATTTTCCAAGGCCAAAAACCGTTGTTTCTTCGCGGCTGTACCGGCAGGTTCGTCCGGTTGACGCCCATAAAGGCGCGCAAGCTTCATCGCGCCATCGATCGCTTCAGTGCCGCTGTTGGAGAAGAACGCGCGATCGAGTCCCGACCATCCGGCAAGTTTGCGCGCAAGGGGACCCTGAAAGGCGTTGTGATAGAGATTTGAAAGGTGAATGGCGCGCGCGGCCTCGCGGCGGATGACCTTAACGATTCGCGGATGCGCGTGGCCGAGCGCATTCACGGCAATGCCGCCAAGAAAATCGAGGTACTTCTTGCCGGAGGCGTCGTAGACGTAAGCGCCGCGCCCATGGGTCATGACCACAGGCTGACGCTTGTAGGTGGGCAGAAGAAACTGCTCCGCGTCGAGCAAACGCGTGTCGGGTTTAGTGGCTTGAGTCGGCGACTTTCCCGGTTTGGGGTAGGGACGCGTCACGGATTTGGTCTTGGAAGCAGCGGGCATCACGCCACCGAAAGCGCGGCCTGCGCCGTGGACAAAGGTTCGCGCAGGACGCGCGTGCCGGGGATCGAGGCTAAGGCGTCAGCGGCACCTGCCTCCGCCGCGTGGGAGGCGAGCAACAATGCCCCGGGCGAGGCGCCGCCAACGATGCGGACCTCGCGGACGCCGCCTTCGATCGCGCGCTTGGCAGCTTCAAGTTTCAAGACCATGCCGCCGGAAACAACGCGGCACAAGACCAAACGTTCGATTTCTTCGCAAGTGACGGCGGAAAGAACACGCTCTCCGTCAAGCACGCCGGCAACATCGGTGAGATAGATCAACTGATCGGCATTGAGGAATTCCGCGCAAGCGGCGGCCATGTGATCGGCGTTGATGTTGTACAGCTCGTTGCCCGGCCCCAGGCCAAGGCAGGGAGCGACGGGCAGGAACCCTTCGCGCCAGAGCGATTCGATAAATTGGGCGTTCAATCCGGTGAGATAGCCGACGAAACCCAGGCGGCCTTCGATTTCATCGTGGACCATGGGTTCCGCAGTGAAGCATTGCGCATCCGCGGCGGAGATTCCGATGGACGGCTGGCCTTCCGCAGAAATCGCCGCGGCCAGTTTCTTATTCAGATAACCGGCAAAGACCATGACAGCCACATCGCGTGTTTCGCGGTCGGTAACGCGCAGGCCAGCGACAAATTTGCTCTCGATGTCCATGCGCTTCAGCGTGGCGGTGAAAAGGCGGCCTCCGCCATGGACGGCGAGAATTTCGTGGCCTTCCCGCGCGAGCGCCGCAACTTGCCGCGCCAGAGCGCCGATCGTAGCGTCGTCTTCGAGCAATGCACCTGCGAACTTGATGACGATTCTCATTGAAGTGAGGTTTGCTCCTCGATCCCCAGCATATGATTGAAATTCTGCACGGCCTGGCCGGCAGCGCCTTTGCCAAGATTGTCAAGACAGGAGACGACAACCAGACGACGGCCGGACTTGTCCAGGGCAAAGCCGATGTCGCAGAAATTGGTGTGCGCGACGTGCTGCAACTCCGGCAGAGTGCCGGCGGCCCAGATCCGCACCATGGGACGGCCCGCGTAGAACCGGCGGTAAAGCACCTCCACGTCTGCGGCGGTTTGCGGCTGCTCAAGGGTGACGTAGATGGTGGAAAGAATGCCCCGCGCCAGAGGCAACAGGTGGGTCGAAAAAACCACTTGCTCCTCCGTCAGGCCCGTGTGGTCAAGAATTTCCGGCGTATGGCGGTGCGTGAAGAGGCCATAGGCCTTGAAATTCTCATCCACCTCGACAAAGTGGAGATCGCGGCGGGGGTCTTTGCCCGCACCACTGGCGCCGGATTTGCAGTCGCAAATGACGCTGCTGTCAGGAGCGATCCATCGTGCCTGAGTGAGAGGCCGCAGGGCAAGAATCACGCTGGTGGCATAGCAGCCGGGATTGGCAACCAAGCGAGCTGTCGCAATCTCGCTAGCGTAAAGTTCAGGAATGCCATAGACAGCCTCGGTGAGCCATTCGGCATGGGGAGCGGCCAGCTTGTACCAGGTTGTAAAAGTTTCCGCGGAGCGAAAACGGAATGCGCCGCTCAAATCCACGACGCGGAGACCCGCTTTGACCAGCGAGGGGGCCAATTCCGCAGAGACCTCATGCGGAGTGGCGAGAAAAGCCGTGCCCGCGCCGTTCGAAGCGATGGCGTCAACGGAAAGTGTGCGAAGAGGCGCTTCGCCCCAGCCACGGAACTGCGGAAAAAGCTCAGCGAGGCACTTCGCGCCATTCGTTTCGCGAAGGTAGAAGACGGGTGGCTGAACCGCGGGATGGCGAAGAAGAATCCGCGCCAGTTCGAGACCGGTATAGCCGGTGACACCGACGACGGCGATTTGGCGAGGATCTCTCATTTTCAGGCGCGGCCCCGAAGCGGCCGGCCGACCAAGGCTTCGATTTTCTTTTGGAGGGAGTCGCGCGATTTTTTGCTGGGCGTAACGATCAAGACGGTGTCATCGCCGGCGACAGTTCCGGCGGTTTCCGTAAATTTCGCGCCATCGACGGCGGCGGCGAGAGGCTGAGCGCCGCCGGGAGGAGTTTTGAGGACAAGCAGATTCTCCGCCGGCCGGATATCGAGAAGAAATTCGCCCAGGGCGCGCGCCAGCGGCGGCAGCGGCGTGGATTCTTCCGGCAAGGCGGCTTCGGACTTATAGCCTTCGTGGGTCTTCACCAGGCGGAGTTCCTGCAGATCGCGGGAAAGGGTGGCCTGGGTGACGCGCAGCTTTTGCGCGGCTAAGCGGCGGCGCAGCTCCTCCTGACTGGCGATGCGCTGGTCCGTGACCAGGCGAAGGATCTGGCCGTGCCGAAATGTTTTGCCCATGCTCATGATGGTGAAGCGAGCCCGCTCCTCTCTCTGTATTTTTATACATGTGCCTGCATACTCATGTCAATGGATTTTAGAAACTTTTTTGCCTGCGGCGGCAAGAGGAGGCCCGAGATGCCGGAGGAGCGACCATGTAAGATTCGCAGCACCGGCCGCGATGGGCACTGGATTTTATGCGCCGGGGATGTAACCTAATCCTGCGGCACCACGGGCCCAATGGGAACAGCTTGCCAAATCTCGGGATGCAAGAACGACGCGCCGGCGGCACTGGCCGAACAGCGGCTCTGCGTTTTGCACTTCACCCTGGCGCTGGAAACGAACTGCTCCGAAATGCGCCGGGAAACGGCCTTGGGGAACACGACGCAGGATCGCCAGCGTGAAATCATGCGGTTCATCACCGAGCATGGGGAACGGCTGGCGCGCGTGGCGACCAGCGGCTTGCACCTTACGGACGACTTGAAGGCGCGCATCCTGAGCACATTTCTGACGCTGATGAATCTGCGAGAAAACCTGGACCGGTCGAGCATGCGGAGTTCATTCGGGCGTTCCGGGCACCCCCGCTGAATCGCGAATCCTGAAATGGAAGAGGAATAAAGGATCAGGCACCGATATAGCGTGCGTACAGGGAGCGTGCCGTGGAGGGATCTTTTGTGCCTTTCAAGATGGCGCGTCCGTCGGCGAAGACCGTCATGTCATAAGGCGCAATCCGGAATCGCAGCAGAAAATCATTTTGGCGGACCTCATCGGCGACGTTTCGCAGCCGCGCCGCGAGAGCGCTGAGGTCAAGGGCGCGGCTGCGCTCGTGAATCTGGACCGAATCCCGGCCGCACATGGTGATGTGGGGCTGGGATTCGCCCTCGAGATAGGTGAAGTCACGTTTTGCGCAGGCGCGGCATTTGGGATTGCGCGGCACGCGAATGGATTGCAGGTGGCCGCTCCAGACGTCGCAGGAGAGCAAGCGACCATGAAGAGCTTCGGTTCGGCCAGCGAGCAGCTTCAGGGCTTCGGCAACTTCGAGCGAGGCGATGAGGTTCACGATCGGCCCGAGGACACCGATGGTATCGCAGGTGTCCTCCAGGCCCTGCGAGGCGCTGCCTGTCTCAAGAAGACAGGCGAGGCAAGGCGTTAAGCCGGGACGAATGGTCATGGTCAGTCCGTAGCTGGAGACGCCAGCGGCGTAAATCCAAGGCAGGCCGGACTGGACCGCAAAATCGTTGATCAGGAAGCGCGTTTCGAAGTTGTCAGTGCCATCGAGAAGGAGATCGACGCCGCCGAGAAGTTCTTGCGCGTTGCGCGGATTTAGATCGGCGACGAGCCCTTGCACGGCAACGCCGGAATTGATCGAGAGCAGCTTGCGTTCAGCGGCGACGGCCTTCGGGAGGGAATTGAGAGCGTCGGATTCATCAAAAAGCGTCTGGCGCTGTAAATTGGAGAGCTCGACGAAATCGCGGTCGATGATTCTGAGGTAGCCGACGCCGGCGCGCACGAGGAGATTTGCGGCGGCAGCGCCAATCGCGCCGCAGCCGACCACGGCGGCGCGGGAGGCCAGCAGCCGCTGCTGACCTTCCGGGCCGATCCCGGCGAAAAGCATCTGGCGCGAGTATTTTTCCTGGAGAGAATCGTTCACGAAA
>Ga0209180_10000353_pt1 | contig 20945 bp, 18 predicted proteins | sample CZO8metaG_3_FD_188355 | JGI IMG/M metagenome (GOLD analysis project Ga0209180, IMG submission 188355) | Vadose zone soil microbial communities from the Eel River Critical Zone Observatory, Northern California, USA - CZOApr15con2H2.8 metaG... | ecosystem: Environmental > Terrestrial > Soil >...
TGTATGCGTCCACGAGGGCAGACGCGGTGGCCGCACCACACGGGGTGGCGTGTTTGATGATGGCCGCAGCGGGGGCGGTGAACTCATTCACGAGCCCCCACGCCGCATCGAGATCGACGAGGTTATTAAAGGAAAGCTCTTTGCCTTGCAGCACGTCCGCGCTGGAGAGCGCCCCGCCCCCCGTCGACGGACGATAGAACGCTGCGGCTTGGTGGGGGTTCTCCCCGTAGCGCGTCTGTTGCACTTTGCGCCAGGACAGAGTCAGCCGATCTGGGAAGCGCACGTTGGCAGCGGCGTGGAAGTAGCTTGCGATGACGGCATCATATGCCGCGGTTCGCGCGAATGCCTCGGCAGCCAGCTGACGGCGCGTATCCGCAGACACACCCCGCGTACGGCGCAACTCGTCGGCCACGCGCTCATACTGACTGGGATCGCAGATGACGGCCACGCGCGCCCAGTTCTTAGCGGCGGCCCGCAGCAGCGACACCCCTCCGATGTCGATCAGCTCCATGGCCTCAGCCATGGACGAGTCGACGCCGCGGGAATCGAACGGATACAAGTTGACGACCACCAGGTCGACCGGCGCGATGCCCATCCCGACCAGCTGGCTCTGATGCGCGGGCACGTCACGGGCCAGGATGGCCCCGAAGATCGCAGGGTGCAGCGTCTTAACGCGGCCGTCGAGGATGGCCGGGTAGCCCGTCAGCGATTCAATCGTCGTCACCGAGATCCCCGACTGCCGCAGAGTATCGGCCGTGCCTCCAGTGGCGACCATTTCGATCCCCAACTCGGCCAAGGTAGCGGCGAGCGCCTGCAGTCCTGCCTTCTCCCACACGCTGACGAGCGCACGGCGCACGGGCACCACCCCCGCCGCGTTAGGCATCTTGTTCATCATGGCTTGTTCCATTCTCACACCTTCTTGGCCTGAGTGAGGCCTGCTGATTCGAAATTGTCTCCCTCTCGCAACAGCGCGCGACCCGCAGGGGCGGGTGCCCTCGGGCCTGCGGGGTCAACTACATAGACGCGTCTACCGATCACCTGCAGTCTTTCTTCGGCAAACAGGCGGATGGCTGCGGGATAGAGCCGGTGCTCTTCCACCCCCACGCGCGCAGCCAGCGACTCCACCGTGTCATCATCCTCCACCCTAACGGGGGATTGCAGGATGATCGGCCCGCCGTCAGGCGTTTCATCGGCGAAGTGCACCGTGCACCCTGAAACCTTTACGCCACTCGCGAGGACTGCCTCGTGCACGTGCGCGCCGTACATGCCTGGACCCCCAAACGCCGGAAGCAGCGCCGGGTGGATGTTCATGATGCGCCCCGCGAATTGCTCGACAAACTGCGGCGTCAGAATCCGCAGGAATCCTGCGAGGCACACCAGCTCGACCTGCGCAGTGCGCAGCAACTCGATCAGCCGCGCATCGTAGGAGGCGCGGTCGCTAAACTCCTTGGGGGTCAGCACGACAGTCGGCACGCCCGCTCGGCGTGCCCGCTCGAGTGCGAAGGCCTTCGCCGAGCTTGAGACGACCAGCACGACGCCACCCGCGATATCTCCGCGCGCGCAGGCATCCAGAATCGCCTGGAGATTCGTCCCGTTTCCTGACACGAGGACCCCGATGCGCAAGCCAATCACGTCACGGCGGGCCATGAGAGCGTGCGTGTCGGTCATTGTAGCTCGACCCCTCGCTCCCCTGAACTCACTTCTCCGATGATCCACCCGGCAGCCCCGTTCGAGCGGCAAATATCGAGTGCCAACCCCGCCCGATCTGCGGGCACGACCGCCGCGAGTCCAACCCCCATATTGAAGGTGCTAAACATCTCCTCGCGTCCCACATGGCCCGCCGCTTGCAGCACCTCAAAGATCTTCGGTGCGGGCCAGGCAGTCGTGTCGATGCGCGCGCGGCAGGATGCCGGAAGGATGCGGACGAGATTTCCGGGGAGCCCGCCTCCGGTGATGTGCGCCGCCCCGCGCAGCCAGCTCGCCGCACTCAGAGCGCGCAGTCCTCGGCGGTAGGAGCGGTGGGGAACCAGAAGCGCATCCGCGAGGGGGACGCCGAGTTCAGGCAGCGTGGTATCTAGCGTCCAGCCGCGCCGCCGCATTATCGCACGCACGAGGGTGAATCCATTCGTCTGCAATCCGTCAGAGGCTAAACCGATCACCACATCGCCCCGGCGGATCGATGATCCGTCGGAAATGGCCGCACGATCAACGACACCCACGATGCAGGCCACCACATCGGCCCCGGTCTCGGTATACACCCCGGGCATCTGGGCTGTCTCCCCGCCCAGTAAGACCACTCCTTCTTCGCGGCACGCCGCGGCCATCCCGTCGACGAGCGCGGCCACCTCCGTGGGCTCCAGATGGGTCGCGGCGAGGTAGTCCAAGGCGAAGAGTGGTGCTGCCCCCAGGACGGCGATGTCATTTACCCCGTGCACAATGGCATCGCGCCCCACGCCCGCGAGACGGTGGGCTTCCCGGGCGAGCAAGACCTTGGTGCCCACGCCGTCGATCGACGACACCAGCACCGGGTCCCGATGGCCGGTAAGGTGGAAGAGTCCTCCGAAGTGCCCAATGTCACCCACGACGTGCGCGTTGAAGGTCTCCCGAATCCGACTGCGCAGCGACGCCAGCGCATCCTGCACGCCTGCGCGATCCACTCCTGCGCCACTGTAGGTCACGGGGCCGTCAGACATCATCCGCACCGGTCAACGCGCTTTCCGGCCGGCGTGCTGGTGTCTCGAGCGCATGGCGACCGGCGAGGGCTTCGACGGGTACAGTCGTCGGATATGCACCATCCAAACATGCCATGCAGAGCCGATCCGGAGCCAACTGCAGTGCTTCGACCAGCCCGCTCTGGCTGAGGTAGCCGAGTGAGTCTGCTCCGATGAGCGCGCGAATTTCCTCCACACTCGCCGTGGCAGCCACGAGTTGCCCGCGGCTGCTCGTGTCGATCCCGTAATAACAGGAGTAGCGGATCGGCGGGGAGGAGATGCGGACATGAACCTCGGTGGCCCCAGACGCGCGGAGCATGCGCACAATCTTGCCGCTGGTCGTGCCCCGGACGATCGAGTCATCGACCAGAACGACGCGGCGGCCCTCCAGGACGTCGCGCAGCGGATTCAGTTTGACGCGCACCCCGAAGTCGCGCAGGGCCGGGTCCGGTTGGATGAACGTGCGCCCGATATAGCGGTTCTTGATCAGCCCGACTTCGAGGGGGATCCCCGACGCTTCGGCATACCCCATCGCCGCAGAGGCCCCGGAATCGGGCACGGGGATGACGACATCAGCCTGCACCGGATGCTCGCGCGCGAGAATCCGGCCTAGTCGCCTCCGCGTCACGTGGACGTTCCGGTCGGCGAGTACCGTGTCGGGCCGGGCGAAATAGATGTACTCGAAGACACAGTGGGCGACACGGAGGGGGGACAAGACCTGGATCGACTGTAACCCGTTCGCATCCAGGATGACGAGCTCGCCCGGATCGACCTCGCGGACGGGGACACCCCCGAGGTGATCGAACGCGCAACTCTCAGACGCAATCATCCAGGTGTGTCCGGTCGTGCCAATCGCGAGCGGACGGATCGCATGCGCGTCACGGAATCCCAGCACACGACCGCCGACCAGGACCACGATCGTGTACGCGCCTTCGATCCGCCGCATCGTATGGGCGATCGCCTCTTCGACAGACGGCGCGGGGGCGTGCGCGATCATCTGCGCAATGACTTCGCTGTCTGTGGTACCGGTGAACTCGACGCCCTCTGCCTCAAGCGCCGCGCGCCACTGAGGTGCGTTGATCAAGTTCCCATTGTGTGCCAGCGCCAGCATTCCCCAGGGGGACGGGATTACGATTGGTTGCGCGTTCGCTAACTGCGCGGAGCCCATCGTCGAGTAGCGGACGTGCCCGACCGCCAGCGAGCCGGGAAGCTGACTAATGCGGTCCGCGTCAAACACTTGGGACACCAGCCCCATCCCGCGGTGATGCCACATGTGCACCCCATCGCTGGTCGCGATCCCGGCGCTTTCCTGGCCGCGATGCTGGAGGGCATACAGACCTAGATGGGCCATCGGCGCGGCGGGCAGATCCCCGCTGACGATCCCGAGGACCCCGCACTCTTCGTGCAGCACATCTGCCTCCACTGAAGAGAACGTGTCGATCTCCGGCTCCGAGGGTCGTGCGCGCGGGTCTTCGGTAGGTCGCGTCGCGCTCATAGGGTCTGTCCCAACGCCGCATACGCACCTAACAACGTCTCCACGGACAGGTCAATCGTCCATCGCGTGGGTCCGCTCGCCTGCGTCCTCAGGCGCAGTCTCTTCCCACCCGTGCTCCCCACCACATGCAACGGGACACCGAGCGTGGACGCGAATGCCTGCACCTCAGCGAGCCGGGCGGCAGGTCCGGAGACCACAAAGCGTGAAGGGGCTTCCCCAAACCAGGTCGCCTCGAGCCGTCCTGTATCGGGCAGTGTTACCTCCGCGCCGATGCCACCCAGGATTGCACACTCGGCCAGGGCCACAGCCACCCCACCGTCGCTGCAGTCATGGGCAGATCTCACCCATCCGCGCGTGACCGCCTCACGCACCACGCTCAACACTCGCTGATGAACTTTGAAGTCAACATCCGCGGGACGACCGGCATCGAGACCGTGCACAGCATGAAGGAACGATGACGCCGCCAGATCAGTCGCCGGGGGACCGACGAGCACGATGAACGAATCCGCGGAGAATTGGATACGGGCGGTGCGCGACACGTCGGCGATGACGCCGACCATCGTAATCACCGGTGTCGGAGGAATCGGGCCGTCGGGGGACTCGTTGTAGAACGAGACGTTTCCGCTCACGACCGGAATCCTCAAGGCACGACACGCATCGGCGATCCCAGTGACCGCCTGCCGGAACGTCCAGAATACTTCGGGCTGCTCGGGGCTGCCGAAATTCAGACAATCGGTAATCCCCAATGGCATCGCGCCCACGCAGGCCAAATTGGCCGACGCTTCGGCGACTGCGCGGCGAGCACCCCGGTAGGGGTCGAGTGCCACCAGTCGCCCGTCCCCGTCGCAGGTGAGCGCAAGCCCCTGGGGAGGAAGTTCTGGCAAACGCAGCACCGCCGCGTCAGCTGCACCAGGGACGGCGACCGTGCGGACCTGCACCATGTGGTCGTATTGCTCGTAGACTCCCTGTTTGCTCGCGATAGATGGGGTGGCAAGCAGCGTCAACAACGCTTGGGTTAGATCAGCCGGGGGCACAGAGGGGATCGTCCATCGCGCCCGCAACGTTTCGGGTTCGCGCACCGCCGGGCGGTAGACGGGCGCTTCAGCCAGCGCATACGGGGGCAAGGACACTGGCGTCCTGTCGTGATCGCGGACGGAAAGCACGGGGTCCGGCCCAACCTCGCCCACGATCGTCGCGGACAGCCCCCAGCGGTGATAGATCGACACCACGCGCTGTGCGGCATCCGGGCGGACCACCAACAACATGCGCTCCTGGGATTCGGAAAGCAGGATCTCCTCCGCGCGCATCCCCTCTTCACGCAGCGGGACGGCCGCCAGATCCACGGTTATCCCCACCCCGCCGCGGGCGGCCATCTCGCTGACCGCGCAGGTCAAGCCGGCGGCGCCGAGATCCTGAAGAGCGATGACCTCTCCGGTGCGCCAGGCTTCCAGGGTGGCTTCGATCAGCAATTTGCCTGCGAACGGATCGCCGATCTGGATTGAGGAGCGGTCCTCCCGCTCGGAGGCGTCATCGAGCTCGGTGGACGCGAATGCCGCGCCGCCAATGCCATCGCGCCCAGTCCGAGCGCCTACGAGCAACACCGCATTCCCGGGGCCGCTCGCGCGCGATTGCGCGATCTCCTCGACGCGTACCAGCCCTACGCACCCCACGTTCACCAGCGGGGTCCCACGGTACCCGGAGTGCACGACCAGCTCCCCGGCCACGGTGGGAATCCCGACGCAGTTCCCGTAGGCGGCAATGCCCGCCACCACCCCCGCGGCCTGGCGGCGTGATCGCGGATCATCTAGGGGACCAAAACGCAGAGAATCCACAAGCGCAATGGGCCGGGCGCCCATGGCCAGGATGTCGCGGATGATTCCCCCGACCCCCGTCGCGGCCCCATTAAAAGGATCGACCGCGCTGGGGTGGTTGTGGCTTTCCATCTTGAAGGCCACGGCCCACCCGCCCCCCAGGGCCAGCACGCCCGCGTTCTCGCCGGGCCCACGGACCAGATGCGGGCTCTCGGAGGGGAGAATCTGCAGAGCCGCCTTCGAATGTTTGTAGCCGCAGTGTTCCGACCACATCACCCCAAACATCCGCATCTCTAGCGGGGAGGGGACGCGGCCGAGGCGGCGGGAGATTTCTTGCCCTTCTCCCGCTGTGAGTCCGACAGCCTGGGGTGATAGTGTGGTCGGCCCGCCGAGGGGACGGGTGTCGCGGTCGACGACGGGAGGTGTCGTAGAGTCGGTCACCGCAACGCACCCGCCGGGCTCATTCGGCGCGTCGAGAGGACGCTCAAGACGGACTCAAAGAGCAGCCGCCCGTCTGCAGATCCCAGCACAGATTCTGAGGCGCGTTCAGGGTGCGGCATGAGCCCGACGACGTTTCCCGCCGGGTTACAGACGCCCGCGATGTGGCGCACCGAGCCATTGGGGTTGGCCGACGATGCCAGGCGCCCGTCGGCATCACAGTAGCGAAACACGACTTGGTGCTCATCTTCCATTGTGGCCAGGAGCGGTTCGGGGGCGAAGTAATTTCCCTCGCCGTGCGCAATCGGGAGCTGCAACACCTGTCCTTCGCGCAACGTCTTTGTCCACGCCGTGTCTGTCGATTCGACGCGCAAGAAGACGGGCAGGCATCGGAACCGCAACCCCTGATTGCGCAGCATGGCCCCGGGCAGCAGTCCCGCTTCAAGCAGTACCTGGAACCCGTTACAGATTCCCAGCACCGGTCCGCCGGCACGCGCGAAGGCGCCCACTGCGGACATCACGGGAGCCCGGGCAGCGATCGCGCCTGCCCGCAGATAGTCGCCGTGCGCAAACCCACCGGGCAGCACGATGGCGTCCAGTCCGTCGAGGGACCGGTCCTCGTGCCACACTGCGTCGACGTCTTGGCCTAGCACAGAGCGCAACACGTACACGCAGTCCTGGTCGCAGTTGCTCCCGGGGAATGTGACCACACCAAATCGCATGCGCTCGACCTCCTCTAGCCGGTCCGCTCTCCGATAGACAGCGGCGTCCGACGCGGATCGTCGATCCGCCACTCCTCCAGAAGCGGGTTAGCCAAGAATCGTTCACACATCTGATCTAGGTCCGTCCCTTTGATGCCATCGGGAACGGTCAGCTCGATGTACCGTCCGACGCGCACGGCGGACACTTGGTCATCGCCCAGCGTGCGCAGCCCCTGTAGCACGGCCTGGCCCTGGGCGTCGAGCACGCCCGGCTTCAACGTGATGGTGATCCGAATCGTCGTCATGCACTCACCTCCGCGCCGTGCGAGGACAGCTCGCGCCCGGTCAGTTGCCGGTACGTCTGGATGTACCGCTCCCGCGTCGCTTCAACCACGGATGTCGGCAAGGAGGGAGCCGGCGGCTCCCGATTCCACCCGATTTCATTGAGGTGGTCGCGCACGAACTGTTTGTCGAAGGCCACCAGCGACTGCGGGTAGGCGGTCGCATCCCAATAGCGTGAGGAGTCTGGAGTCAACGCTTCGTCGATCAAGACAAGCTGGCCATCGTGCCGACCAAACTCAAACTTGGTGTCAGCGAGGATCAGCCCCCGCGAGGTGGCATGAGAGGCGGCAAACTTGTAGAGGGCCACGCTGCAATCTCGCAGTTCCCGTGCGGCCCCCTCCCCCACGAGGCCAATGAGCTGGGAGTACGTGATGTTCTCGTCGTGGCCGGAAGAGGCTTTCGTCGCCGGTGTGAACATCGGCTCCGGCAAAGGTGAGCCTTGCTGCAGGCCGGCGGGGAGCGTGATTCCCGCGAGGGTCTTGTTGCGTCGATACTCTTCCCACCCTGACCCGGCGAGGTACCCGCGCACCACGCACTCCACGTCAATGCGCTCGCAGCGGCGCACCAACATGCTGCGCCCGGCGAGCATGCGCAGGTGCGATCCCAGCTGCGGGGCAGCGCGGGCGATCTGCTGGACCTCGACCGACAGCATGTGATTGGGAGCGATCCCCCGCGTCCGCTCAAACCAAAACGCCGACAACTGTGTCAATACGCGCCCCTTATCGGGGATCGAGGTGGCCAGGATGTGGTCATACGCCGAGATCCGGTCCGTCGCGACGATCAATAAGTTCCCGCCCGCCTCATAAACGTCGCGGACCTTGCCGCGCCGATATAAAGGAAGCGGCAAGGCGGTATCGGCAATCGACGGCGCGGGATGTCCAGCCATGGATCCAGACAGCATGTTCATCGTGAGGCTCCTGGGGAAGACGTGATGCGCTGAGGCTCTCGCGCGGGAACCCCCACACGCGCAAGGATGGTGTCCACGTGCTGCAGGTAGGGACGGTAGTCGAACAGCGTCTCTAACTCGGATGCGGGCAATCGGCCGCTGGCTAGCAGAGCTTCCCGGAAGGTCATCCGCCCTTCGAGGGCCGCGGTGGATGCGGTTTGGACGATGACGTACGCCTCATCGCGGGAGAGGCCTTTCGCCATCAGCGCGAGGAGAATCCGGTGGCTGAAGACCAGCCCCCCCGTGCGCTCCAGATTCGCGCGCATGTTCTCCGGGAAGACCCGCAGCCCGCGTAAGACGAATGCCATCGTGCGCAGCATGTAGTGCAGCAGCGTGGTTGCGCCGGGAAACGCAATGCGTTCGACAGACGAGTGGGAGATATCGCGCTCCCCCCACAAAGCTTGATCTTCCAGACCCGCGACGGCGTAGCCGCGCAAGACGCGCGCCAGCCCGCTGATGCGTTCGCAGAGGATCGGGTTGCGTTTGTGCGGCATCGCCGACGACCCGGTCTGCCCTGGGCGAAACGGCTCCTCGACTTCGGCGATCTCGGTGCGCGCCAGCGTGCGCAGTTCGGTCGCCATCTTCTCGAGCGTCCCGCCAAGAATCGCGACCGCGCTGAGGAACTCGGCGTGGCGGTCCCGCTGGAGAATCTGCGAGGAGACGCGCGCCGGGGTGAGGCCCAGTGCGCGGCACACGGACTCTTCGACGGCAGGATCCAGATGTGCGTAGGTCCCGACTTCCCCAGAGATCTTGCCGACGGCAATCTGCACGCGGGCGCGGCGCAGCCGCTCTATCCCACGGCGCACTTCCTCCAGCCACACCGCGGCTTTCAATCCGAAGGTGATAGGTTCGGCGTGCATCCCGTGGGTGCGGCCGGCCATCACCGCGTCGCGATACGTCGACGCGAGGGTCACGAGCGCATCCGTCACAGTCTCTGCCTCGGCGACCAGCAGGTCCGCCGCCTTGGCCGTGATCGCCGATAGGGCCGTGTCCACAACGTCGGAGGACCCCAACCCCAGGTGCAGATACCGGGCATCCGGCCCGGTGAGTTCAGCGACCGAGCGCAAAAACGCGACCACGTCGTGCTGCGTTTGCGTCCGCTCCAACTCCTCAATGCGCTCGGGGGATCCGACCCGCGCCGTAGCCCGCAACCGCGCGGCGGCATCGGCGGGGACGCGGCCCAATTGGGCCTGCGCCTCGGCGGCCAACAGTTCCACTTCGAGCCAAGTTGCAAACTTGGTCGCATTCGACCACAGTTGTGTCATCTCAGGGGTGGTGTAGCGATCGATCACGATGTCGCCTCCGGCATCCGCGAGGACCACTTCTCTGGCAGTTGAATGAGCGCATCGCGGTCGCGCCCCACACCGACCAGGGAGACGCGCACGCCGATCAGCCGCTCCAGGCGTTCCAGGAACGCGCGCGCTTGATCGGGCAGGTCCTCCACGGTACGCGCATCGCTCGTCTTCTTCCACCCAGGCAGTTCTTCATACACGGGCTCCACGCGAGAGAGCACCGCGGTGTGCGGCACGGTCTCGAGCACTCGCGTTCCATCCCGGTAAGCGACGCACACCTTGACGGTGGAGAAGCCGTCCAGGACGTCCAGCTTCATGACGCCCAGCTCCGTGAATCCGGAGACTTCCGCGGCAAAGCGCGCGGCCACCCCATCAAACCAACCGCACCGACGTGGACGGCCGGTGCTGACACCGTACTCCTGGCCCAGCTCCCGCAGACGCGTCCCCACTCCATCGGTGAGCTCCGTCGGCAACGGTCCGCCCCCCACCGCAGTCGTGTAGGCTTTCACCACGCCGATCACGCGTTTAATGTGCTGCGGGGGAATCCCCGCTCCGGCGCACGCACCGCCGGGCGTACACGTCGAGGAGGTCACGTAGGGGTAAGCGCCCCAGTCCAGGTCGCGCATGACGCCAAGATGCCCTTCCAACAGGACGGTGTCGTCGCGGCGCAGCGCGGCTTGCACGAGCGGGTGCGTGTCGACGATGTAGGGGATCAACCGATCGCTCCACTCTTCACACTGGTGCCACAGCTCTCCCATTGTCACGGTCCGCCCGAGCAGGGCAGTCGCGCGCTGCGCGACCTCGTGCAAACGGTCCTGCAAGAATGCGGGCTCCAGCAGGTCGCCGGCGCGAATCCCGGTGCGGGCGGCCTTGTCTGCATAAACGGGCCAGATGCCCCGACGGGTCGTCCCGTGGGCCTTCGCACCGCGGGCCACTTCCGCGATCTCATCGAGTTCCACGTGGAACGGGAACACCAAGTGCGCCCGATCCGATACTCGCAATCTGGCGGTGGAAATCCCCGCACTCTCGAGCATGGTCAGTTCTTCGAACAACGCGTGCGGATCGACGACGACCCCCGGTCCAATGATGCACTCGACGCCCGGGTGCAAGATGCCGGACGGCACCAGGTGCAGCCGCAGCTCGCCGTGGTCGCCGACGATCGTGTGCCCGGCATTGTTGCCCCCATTAAACCGGATGACCTGGTCGGCATCGGCGGCGAGGGCATCGACGACCTTGCCTTTGCCCTCGTCTCCCCAGTGACCACCTACAATCGCTGTCACAGGCATCTCAGGATCCTCTCGACGGCGTGGTCGGCAGCCCCGCTTCGGACGCGTTCGCCTCCAGGCGGCGGGCCAGCGCGGCCTTGTACTCCCGGACGCGCTCGCGAAGCTTGGGATCCCCCGTCGCCAGCATCTGCACGGCGAGCACGGCGGCGTTGCGCGCGCCCCAGGCGCCAATCGACACTGCTGCGACGGGCACGCCCGGAGGCATCTGGACGGTCGACAGCAGAGCGTCCAGCCCTCCCAGCCCCGTGGCATCGAGCGGCACTCCGATCACCGGCAGCACCGTGCGAGCAGCCAGCGCTCCAGCAAGGTGCGCCGCCCCTCCGGCGGCGGCGATGAGAACGCGAATCCCGCGCCCTTCCGCGGCACGCACGTAGCGGTCCACGAGTTCCGGGGAACGGTGCGCCGAGGCGACGACGATTTCCCAGGGGATGCCAAACTCCCCAAGCGTCCGCGCAGCGTCCTCCATAACCGCACGGTCGGAGTCGCTTCCCAGCACGACGGCCACTTGTGGATTTCCCGATGGCGAGAGCGGAGTTTGATTTGTCGTCACGGTCACATGCCTCCCCCTGCGATCGCCGGAGCACCGGGGGTGACAGCGACCGAACGCCCTATGTCTCTGCGATACTGCATCGCGTCAAAGTGAATTCCTCGGATCGCGGCGTAGGCCCGATCGCTCGCCTGAGGAATCGAGGCCCCGCGGGCCACGACGTTCAACACGCGACCGCCCGCCGTCACCACATCGGCGCCGCGGACGCCCGTCCCGGCGTGGAACACCATGATGTCTTCAGGCACGGCGTCGAGCCCACTAATGGGCAGGCCGGTCCGAAATTGCCCCGGATATCCGCCAGAGGCCAGTACCACGCAGACCGCGCATTGATTGACCCATCGCAGCACCATCTCACGGCCATGGACCACGTCGAAGAGCACATCGGCGAGAGGAACATCCAACAATGGCAGGATCACCTGCGTCTCAGGATCGCCGAACCGACAGTTGAACTCGAGGACTTGTGGGCCTGTAGGTGTGAGCATAATGCCGGCATAGAGCACGCCGACAAAGGGGCACCCGTCCGCGGCCATTGCCGCGGCGGCGGGTTCCAGGATCTGCGCGGTGATCTGGTCCATCACACCTGCGGGCAAGGGGAACGGCGCCACCGCGCCCATGCCTCCTGTGTTGGGCCCTGCGTCTCCGTCGGCCGCCCGTTTGAAATCCCGCGCGGGGAGTAACGGGTACACGTGCGCGCCGTGCACGAAGGCGAGCACGCTCACTTCCTCACCGTCGAGCTTCTCCTCGATGACGACGCGCGCACCGGCGTCCCCGTATGCGCGGCGGACCATGAGAGCGTCAATCGCGCCGAGCGCCTCTGCGGTATCGCGGGCCACGACCACCCCTTTACCAGCAGCCAATCCATCTGCCTTCACGACGACAGGCCGCCTGCGGCGGCGGACGAAGGCGGCGGCATCTGCGGGATTGTCGAAAGCGGCGAACGGGGCAGTGGGGATGCCCGCGCGGCGCATGAGATTTTTGGCAAACACTTTGCTGGCTTCCACTTCAGACGCGCGCTGCGTGGGCCCGAACGCGAGTAAGCCGCGGGCGGCAAATGCATCGACCAGCCCTGCGGCGAGGGGCGCTTCGGGACCGACGACGGTGAGATCGATGTGTAACTGCTCAGCGGCGGAGGCGAGAGTGGAGATCGCGGTCGCGTCAATCGGGAGGCATTGCGCGAGTGGTGCGATCCCGGGATTACCGGGTGCTGCGTATAGTTCGACCCCACCATCCCGGGCGAGTTGCCAGGCCAGGGCGTGCTCTCTGCCGCCGGATCCCACGACCAGAATCTTGGGCACTACGCAACCTGGGAAAGTTCGGACTCACGCCGCCGTGCGCGGGTCAAGGAGCACGTTGGTAGCACAACCGCCGACATAATCATAAACAAAGATGCTTTTGCGAGCAACAATGTTCGTCTTTTGACGTTCAACGTTCGGGGTTTAGGGTGCGCGCCAGGCCCAACTTCATCAACGGGGTCGCGGGATGATTCATAAGCACTCAGGCCTCACCGACATTGGTCGGTGAGGCCTGAGTGACAGTGCGAACTTACCGCGTCAGTTACTACATCGGGGGCATTTGGGGTGTCTGGAGCCTGTCGTCGTCTTCGGGCTTATCGACGACCATCGCTTCGGTGGTCAGCATCAGGGAGGCCACGCTTGCGGCGTTCTGCAGTGCCGAGCGCACCACCTTGGCGGGATCGACGATACCGGCTTTCACCAGGTCCTCAAACTTCCCCGTGTTCACGTTGTAGCCGGTGCCCAGGGGTTTCTCTTTGAGGTGCTCGACGATGAGCGACCCCTCCTGCCCAGCGTTGATCGCCAACTGTCGGGCTGGCTCGAGCAGCGCGCGTGCCACAAGCTGGACGCCCGTCTTCTCGTCGCCGTCGGCCTCGATCTTGGACAGTGCCTTGGCCGCATACACCAGCACACTGCCCCCGCCGGGCACGATGCCCTCCTCGACCGCAGAACGGGTCGCGCGCAGGGCGTCTTCTGTCCGGGTCTTCCGGTACTTCAACTCCGTCTCGCTGTGGGCGCCGACCTTAATCACCGCGACGCCGCCGGACAACTTCCCGAGCCGCTCCTGCAACTTCTCCCGGTCGTAATCGGATTCGGTATCCTCGACCTGCTTGCGCAGCTGGTTGACGCGCTTCTCGATCGCGTCGGGCTTGCCCGCGCCCCCCACGATGATCGTCTCCTCTTTGCGGACGCGGACTTGGCGGGCCCGGCCCAACTGCGTGAGGTCGACGTTCTCGAGTTTGAGGCCGAGCTCGTCCGAGATGACTTGGCCGCCCGTGAGGACGGCGATGTCATCGAGAATTGCCTTGCGCCGCTCGCCAAAGGCCGGCGCCTTGACCGCGCACGAAGCCAGAGTCCCGCGCAGCTTGTTGACCACGAGCGTGGCCAGGGCCTCGCCCTCAAGATCTTCAGCGATCACCAGCAGCGGGCGGGCGACCTGCGCGATTTTCTCCAGGGCTGGCAGAAGGTCTTTGATGGCGGAGATCTTCTTATCGGTGATGAGGATGTACGGATCCTCTAATACTGCTTCCTGTTTCTCCGGATCGGTGACGAAGTACGCGGAGACGTACCCCTTGTCGAACATCATGCCCTCGACCACCTCGACGGTGGTCTCGATGCCTTTGGACTCCTCGACGGTAATGACGCCGTCCTTCCCGACTTTGTCCATCGCGTCGGCAATGAGGCTGCCGATGGCCGTATCGTTGGCCGAAATGCTGGCGACTGACTGGATGGCATCCTTGGTCTCGACCGGCTTACTGACCTTGCGCAGTTCCTCTACGACAACTGCCACCGCGCGGTCGATCCCGCGCTTCACCGCCATAGGATTGGCCCCGGCGGACACGACCCGCATGCCCTCGTGGACCAGAACCTGTGCCAAGACCGTGGCCGTGGTCGTCCCATCGCCGGCCACATCTTCGGTTTTGGTCGCCACTTCCCGTACCAGCTGCGCGCCGGCATTTTCGTATGGGTCTTCGAGTTCGATTTCTTTCGCCACGGTCACACCGTCATGCGTGATCGTCGGCGACCCGAACTTCTTTTCTAAAACGACGTTGCGCCCTTTGGGGCCGAGCGTAATCTTGACAGCGTCGGCAAGCTTGTTGACGCCGCGCTCCAGCGCTCGCCGGGCCACCTCGTCAAATGCGAGGACCTTTGCCACAACCCCTCACCTCCACAATGACTCTCGTAACGCCCCCAGCCCCGCCTGAGTGACCCGGGGGGGCCGGAGGCGATGCGTTATTTCTTGCCTGCGGTCGCGGGCTCGCGCTCGACGATGGCGAGGATGTCGCTGCTCCGCAAGATGAGGTGCTCGCCCCCATCGATCTTGAACTCCGACCCCGAATACTTCGCGTACAGCACGAGATCGCCGGCCTTGACGTCCAGGGGGACGCGCTTGGTCGCGTTTTCATCCCAGTCGCCCGGGCCGACGGCAATTACTTCGCCTCGCTGAGGCTTCTCTTTCGCGGTATCGGGTAACACGATCCCGCCCTTGGTGCGCTCCTCGTCTTCTAGCGGCTTCACCACGACACGGTCACCTAACGGCCGCACCTTCATCGATGGTCCCTCCCCTTGATCTGCATGGATTAGCACTCGACGATGCCGAGTGCTAGGCACTTACCATCTTAGTCCGCTCCCGCTTTCCGTTCAAGACCGTATCGGGGTCTACCGCCCCCCGCCCCCCACCACCCCGGCGTGTGGGAAATCCCCTCCAGGAGCCTTATGCACCGGGTTATCCACATTATCCACAGGGCGGCAATCCCCAGCCTTCTGGGCGAATATCCGGATCATGAAGATCTGATAGTGCGGATCACGCGAGGGCCAGGTCGCTGGATGCTCCCAGGTGCAGATCGGCGCGCAGACCACGGCCCAGGCGCTGATATCCGGCCGCCGCGATCATCGCCGCATTATCGGTGCACAGAGCGAGCGGCGGCACGACCAATCGCACTCCCGCGTGGCGGCAGGCGCGGTCCATCTCCTCACGCAGGCGCGAGTTCGCCGCCACGCCGCCCACCACGAGCACGGTCGATACGCCGGCCCGTAGGGCCGCGCGCATGGTTTTCACGACCAAGACGTCCACAATCACTCGCTGGAGGCTCGCCGCGAAGTCGGCATCAAACTGTGCTGTGCGGGAAGCGGTGGCGAGGACCCGCAAGGCAGCGGTCTTGATCCCGCTGAACGAGAACTCAAGCGACTCGTCTGCCATCGGCAGGGGAAGCGCCACCGCGCGGGGATCTCCCCCGCGCGCGAGGCGGTCCAGTTCCGGCCCGCCGGGATAGCCCAGCCCCATCGCCCGGGCGACTTTGTCGAACGCTTCGCCCGCGGCGTCGTCTCGGGTCCGCCCCAAAACCTCGTAGTGCCCATGGTCATGCATGACGACCACGTCGGTGTGTGCGCCGGAGACGATGAGGGCCAGCGCGGGAAAGGCGAGATCAGGAGCCGCCAACCACGCACCATAGAGGTGTCCTTCCAGGTGGTTGACGCCTACGAGGGCCAGGTCGCGGCTGAGAGCAAGAGCCTTCGCGGCCGCCACGCCGACGGTGAGGGCGCCTACCAGCCCCGGCCCCTGTGTCACGGCTACCGCCGTGAGCTCCTCCAGCCCGACGCCCGCAATCTCTAACGCCTCGTCCATCACCGGGAGCAGCCGTTCGAGGTGCTGGCGGGAAGCCAGTTCGGGGACCACGCCCCCAAAACGGCGGTGCAGGTCGGCTTGGGATGCGACGACGTTGCTGCGGATGTCCGACCCGTGGGCGAGGACGGACACCGAGGTCTCATCACAGGATGTTTCGATGCCCAGGATCAGCGACTCAGCGGAAGTCACGAACGGCGGCCTGCCATACGCGCCTTACGATTCCGGAGAATCATCGAAGGCAGCCCGGAACGCGTCGAGTTTGTGGCGATATTCGCGCTCCTGCAGATTTCCGCTCCACATCACGATGGCGTCCTCGCGGTTATCGCTGTAGTACCCCTTGCGGACGCCGATCTCGCGGAAGCCGTACTTCTTGTACAGCGTCTGCGCCACGTCGTTGGAGCGACGGACTTCCAGCGTCATCCACCGCGCCCCGCGGCCCAAGGCCGCATCGATCAACCCCAACAGGAGCCGCTCCCCGATGTGCTGCCCGCGGTAGGCCGGATCGACGGCAATCGTCGTCACATGCGCCTCATCGAGGATGACCCACATCCCGGCATAGCCGACAATCGCCTCCTCCGTCTTCGCGACGAGGTAGGAAGCGAGCCGGTTCTCGTTTAGCTCATGCGTGTAGGCATCCCGCGGCCACGGCGTGCGGAAGGATTGGTGCTCGATGGCCAGCACACGCGGAAGGTCGTCCATCCGCATTGTCTCAAGCGTCACACGCGTAATCTGTTTCATCGCCGTCGAGCTTACTCCGCAGACGCTCCTCCGTCTAGCCTTGGGCGCCCGCACCCTCCTTGTCGGTCGGCGCCCGGCTGTAAGTCGGATGCAATCGGTAGAGGTCGTCGTGTTCGCCGCGCGCCAGACGCTCCCACCCCAACTGCCCCACCGCTGTGGCGGTCGGATACCACTGCTCCCGAGGGGCGAAGGCGGCCTGTCCCCGCATCGCCACGATGGCCTCCCCGTAGTGTTCGAGGGCGTCCCCACTGAAGGTAATCGGCCCCGGGGGCAGACTCTCAAGGACGCTTGAGACGGATCCGACCCGATCGTCGGTCACCCTTTGGAGCACTCCGTCGCGGCGGAATAGCGCGAAGACCACTTCGCTGCGCCGCACATCGAGGATGGCTCCGATGAGGCCCCTGGTCTGTGTCCCCAGCGCCAGCGCATCGAGCGTGGGGACGCCGACGACGGGGATGCCGCGGGAGCGCGCCCACATCGCCGCAGTGGCGATCCCGATCCGCAAACTTGTAAAGGAGCCCGGACCAGTGGACACCGCCACCGCGTCCACGTCAGCGGGCTTCCACCCCGCTGCGGTGAGGACCCCGGCAACTGCCGCCACCAGCCACTCTAGGTGCTGTCGTGGCACACGATCACTGTGCTCCCTCACCACGACGCCATCGTCCAGCAGCGCCACACTCCCCACACTCGTCGCCGTTTCCAACGCCAGTAGGCGCATCAGGGGGCGCGGTCACCCAGCAGCGTCAGCAGAGCCTCGAACCGAGCGCCCTGTGGCTGTAGCTCCAGCACGCGATCCTCCGCCCCTGCCCCAAAGCGGATGGTGATCCACAGGTGATCGTGGGGAAGCCAGGGGGCGGCGTGCTCGGCCCATTCGATGACGACGATCCCGGAGCCGTCGAAGACCATATCCAGTCCGAGATCATTAAGTTGCTCGGGTCGATCGAGCCGGTACAGATCCACATGGTAGACGGGCGGCGACCCGTGGTACTCGCGGATCAGGGTGAACGTGGGACTGGCGACATACCCCGTCGCCCCCGCTCCCCGGGCGATGCCTCGGGCGAGCACCGTCTTGCCCGCCCCGAGATCTCCGGACAGGGCGACAACGTCTCCAGCCTGCAGCAACCGGCCTAGGCGCGCGCCCAGTGCTTCGGTGTCTGCAGGACTCGCCGTCTCAAAACGAAGGCGCCGGGTAACAGGGATTCCGTGAGGATTGGGGCTGTTCACAGTCGTCGATAGTATCGATGTGGGAGCAACGCCAGCGGGCATCAATGGGGAAGCGGGCGGACACGCAAACGTAACCCCTCCACACCGACGACGACGACGCGGTCGCCTTCTCGAATGGGCTTGCGGTCCTCCGCCTCGGCCGTCCACATCTCCCCACGCACATGGACCTGACCCTCGGGGCTGAGCGCCGAACGCGCCACGCCGACCGCTCCGATGAGCCCTTCGGTCCCCGTGCGCACCTTTGTCCGCTGGGCGCGGATCCCCGCGCCCACGGCAAACAGGAAGAACGCCCCCGTGAACAGCGCGGTGAGGATGGCCACCTGCAGCGACACGCGGAGAAACGGCAGCTGCCGGTTGGTGAGGAGCATCGCGCCCAAGACGAACGAGAGGATGCCCCCCGCCGTCAATATCCCGTGGGTGGGCACTTTGATATCGGCGATGAAGAACAGCACCGACAGCGCCAGCAACCCCACGCCGGCAACGTTGACCTGCAGAATCGCAAAGGACGTCAGGGCCAGGACCAGGGCAATCGCGCCGATGACCCCGGGGAGGACGGCCCCGGGGTTGCTGAGCTCGAAGATGATGCCGTAGGTCGCAATCGTCATTAAGATCAATCCCACGTTGGGATCGCTGAGCAAGTCCAGCAGCCGCTCACTCGCGTCCATCCCGACCGTGCGCACGGTGGCGCGGGCGGTGTGGAGCACGACCGGGCCCGCCTCGGTCTCCACCTCGCGGCCGTCTACCCGCGTGAGCAGCTCTCGAACATCCGCTGCCACCAGATCCACGATCTTTAGTTTCAGCGCCTCGGCCTCATCGACGGACACGCTTTCCCGCACCGCTTTCTCCGCCCAGTCCGCATTCCTGCCGCGCCGTCGGGCCAGAGCACGGATGTTGGCGACGGCGTCGTTGGTGATCTTCTGCATCATCGTCGCATCCGGCGCGCCCCCCGAACCCACCCCTACCGGGTGCGCTGCTCCCAGGTGTGTGGTTGGCGCCATCGCGGCGATCTGCGCTGCGTACGTGATGAACACGCCCGCCGATGCCGCGCGGGCTCCGCTCGGGCTGATGTAGACGATCACCGGGACCCGCGAGGCTAAGATCGCCTTGGTAATGTCATCCATCGACTTCAGCAAGCCGCCAGGGGTGTCCAGTTCAATTAACAGGGCGGCTGCGGACGCCTCTTCGGCTTCATGGATCGCCCGCTGAATGAAGCGAGCGCTCGCGGGCGCGATCACTCCGTCCACCCGGATCCGCACGACGACCGGGTCCGCGGCGGCGGCCGAGTCGGCCCGAGGCAAGACCAGACCCTGCATCAGGACCGCCCACCCCGCGATCAGCATGGCAATGATCAGCAGGCGCCGCATGGTCATCGGCGCGCACCCCGTTCTACCGTTCTCTCGGCGACTAATTTGGGGGAACTGCCGCCTCGGCTCGAGCCTTGATAGGCGAAGAGGCGCGCAACATCGTCCACGGTGTTAATCTCCTCGGGTGTTTTGTCGTCCCGGATGCGCTTGATCCGCGGGAACCGCAGCGCGTAGCCGCTCGCGTGGCGTGGACTCCGCGTCACGGCATCAAACGCGACTTCGAGTACGATTTTGGGTTCGACGATCTTGACCCGCCCGCGGTCCACCACCGTATGGGCGCGAAACCACGCGGTCAGTGATGCGATTTCGTCGTCGGTCAGACCGCTGTACGCCTTGCCCACCGGCGCGAGCTCGCCGTCTGAACGCACGGCGAAGGTGACGTCACTCAACACGCCCGCTCGTTTGCCGTGGCCCTGCTCGGCCGCGACGACCACCACGTCGAGCGTGGCCAGTTCTTCCTTCCACTTCACCCACTGGCGCCCACGCTTGCCGGGTTGATAGTGTCCCTCTCGTCGCTTGATGACCAACCCCTCGTTCCCGTGCAAGCGCGCGTCGCGGAACCGCACGTCCAGATCCCCCGGCAGGCTAGCCACCGTGGCCTCGGAGGGGCGCACGGCTGATCCAAAGTGCAAGGCGTCGAGCGCGCGCCGGCGGTCGGCGAGGGGATGATCGAGCAGGTCTTCTCCATTGAGATGTAACAGGTCGAAGACGAACAGTACCACGGGGATATCGGCAATCAGCGTCGTCGGATCCTTGCGGCGAAGGCGCTGTTGCAGCTGCGTGAAGGGAATCGCGCGGCCGTCGCGCCAGGCGACAATTTCTCCGTCGAGGATGTAGCGGCCGGCGAGTGCGCGCAGATCCGCGTGCAGGTCGGGGAACGAGGGTGTGATCTCATCCAGGGTGCGGCTGAAGATCGCCAGGCGCGTGCCATCGAAATGCACCTGCGCCCGGACCCCATCGTACTTCTCCTCGACCAGCACCGCAGTCGGCGCCGTGCTGTCCTCGTCCTCCCCGCGCCCCGGGTCAAACGCCTCGGCGGCCTTGAAGATCGTCTCGGCCAGCATGAACCGGAAGGGAGAGAACAACCGCAGCGTGGCCTCCCCCAGCCGTCCCTGGCGTGCCAGGACGGCGACTGCACCGATGTCGCTCATGAGCATGTTCGCCCGGCGCACATCGGCCGCGGGCTGCGCAAACGCCTTCGCAATCGCTTCTTCGAGCAATCCTTCTTTGAGCCCGACCCGCATGTCCGAGGTGATAATCCGGGCGAGGTATTTGGCTTCCAGGGGATCCGCGTTCTCGAACACCATGCGCATGGCCGCGAGCTTTCCCTGCCGGGATCCCTTACCGCTCGAGGCGGCTAACCGGGAGAAGATCTCATTGACGGAGCGCAGCGTCAGCGCTTGCGGAAACAA
>Ga0209180_10000364_pt1 | contig 20766 bp, 20 predicted proteins | sample CZO8metaG_3_FD_188355 | JGI IMG/M metagenome (GOLD analysis project Ga0209180, IMG submission 188355) | Vadose zone soil microbial communities from the Eel River Critical Zone Observatory, Northern California, USA - CZOApr15con2H2.8 metaG... | ecosystem: Environmental > Terrestrial > Soil >...
GAACCTAAAAAAGAAGAAGAAGAAGCTAGGCGTATTCTAGTTGAGGTTGGTTTGCTTTGAAGGGGCGCGGCGTCAGCTCTACGGACCGAAAGAGTCCAATCGTAGAGACGCGGCTTGCCGCGTCTCCGTTTCTCGGCCGTGATCCGATGCTGTGGGAGACGCAGCAAGCCGCGTCTCTACGGTTAGACTTGTGTAGGCGCTGACCCTGGCCAAACGCTCATTCTCCCAGATCTGAGGCTCATGAAAGAGTTCTTCATCCGCGATTGTTCCCAACAGGAAAACAAAGTCATCACTTCCAGCTTCGTGGTCGTATCCAAGCAGGTGAAGCCCAAGAAGACGGGCGAGCCCTATCTGGCGCTCACTCTGGGAGACCGAACCGGCCAGATCGAAGCCAAGATGTGGGACAACGTCGAGGAATTCATCGACGTCTTCGAGCAGGACGACTTCCTCAAGATCAAAGGTCTCATCAATAAATACAAGAATCGTTTCCAACTCACCATCCACAAACTGCGTCGCATGCAGGACGCAGAAGTAGATTTCTCCGATTACCTGCCCAAGACCTCCAAGGACATTGACGAACTCTGGCAGACTCTCACGGCCTTCGTCGGCACCTTCGAGAACCAGCACCTGAAGTCGCTGGTGGAACTGTTCCTGGCCGATCCGGAGATTGTGGAGCGCTACCGCATCGCGCCCGCCGCCAAGACCTTGCACCATGCCTACATCGGCGGCTTGCTCGATCACGTAGTTTCGCTGTTCCGTTCTTGCGACCTCCTCTGCCGGAATTATCCGCAGGTCAACCGCGATCTTCTCCTGACGGGCGCGTTCCTGCACGACGTCGGCAAGATCCACGAACTGACCTACAACCGGTCGTTTTCCTACAGCACGCGCGGCCAATTGCTCGGCCACATGATCATCGAACTGGAAATGCTCCAGGCCAAGCTCAACCAAGTGCCCGGCTTCCCCGCCGATCTCAAAACCCTGCTCGAACATCTCATCATCAGCCATCACGGACAGTACGAGTTCGGATCGCCCAAACTACCCATGTTTCCCGAAGCGCTCATGCTCCATTACCTCGACGATCTCGATTCAAAGATGGAAGCCATGCGGGCGCATTTCGAACGTGAGGCCCAACTCGACGGCCCCTGGACCAGCTATAACCCATCGATGGGCCGACCGCTCTTGAATTCCGCGAAATTCCTTCGGCCGGAAGCCGCGGAGAATCCGGTTGTGCCTGCGCCGCCCGAACCGGAATCGGAACCCGTTCAATCTTCAACACAACAGCAGGCCGCCGATCCCTTTGGCGAGCACGAGGGAAAGACTGAGCCGGCCGTCGCCGGAACGATCCCTCGCCCGGCAAGATTCTGACTGCTTCTAGGTACCTTCGCGGATTGCACATGCTGGCCTCTTCCGATAGAGTCTTGGCGTCCGGAATTTAGAGTTTGGAGGCATCTATGCGTTCCCGTGCTTTGTTGTCACTCATCGCATGTTCTCTTCTCTTCGCATTGGTGGCCTGCTCGAACAAACCGGCTACCGACTCGGCCGCTAACACCGCCGATCAGAACGCGCCGTCAGGCGGCGACAGCGGAAGCACGGCCAGTTCCACTCGCGCCCGTGCAGCTAAGGTGGTGGTGGTAGTGCCCGCCGGAACCACACTGACTGTGCGCCTGGGAGAAGCGTTGGGATCCAAGATCAGCAGTCCGGGTCAGTCGTTTACCGCCACCCTGGTTGCGCCGGTGGCAGTGGGTGGCGACACCGTGATTCCCGCCGGTGCCGAGGCTCGCGGCACGGTCACCGACGCCAAGGCCCTGGGCAGATTTAAGGGTGGAGCGGTGTTGCAGATCAAGCTGAACTCAATCAAGGTGAACGGAGTGGAGCACTCGATCGACACTTCGGCCGTCACACGCTCGGCAAAAGGCAAGGGCAAGAGAACCGCGGTGCTGACTGGTGGCGGCGCCGGACTTGGGGCGATCATCGGCGGTCTGGCGGGCGGCGGCAAGGGCGCCGCCATCGGAGCAGTGGCCGGAGCGGGCGCGGGTGGTGCCGGATCGGCATTTACAGGGAACAAAGACGTAGTCCTTCCCGCCGAGTCCGCAGTAAGCTTCAAACTGGAAGCTCCCCTGGAGCTGAAATAAATCGGAACTGAAATAAATCCAACGTAGAGACGCGGCGTGCCGCGTCTCTCTTCACTCCTTGGTGCCGTGGATTCGCACCTGAATCGCCCATGGATTTTTCTGCTTTCAGCACCATCACGTTCGACTGCTACGGCACCCTGATCGACTGGGAGGCCGGCATTCTCCCCGTGCTTCGGAGTGTCCTCGCTGCTCACGGACAGACCCTTCCGGACGCTCGCATCCTCGAACTCTACGGCGAATTTGAAGCGCAGGCCGAGAGCGGCGCTTATCAGAGCTATCGTAATGTTCTGGAATCGGTAGTCCAGCAACTCGGAGAGCGTTGCGGATTCCGCCCCACTCCCGCCGAGTTGCGCTCCCTGCACGAGTCAGTCCCTGCGTGGCCGTCTTTTCCCGATACCGCGGCCGCGCTTCAAAAACTTGAACAGCGCTATCGATTGGCTGTGATTTCGAACATTGACGACGATCTCTTCGCCGCAACGCGCAAACATCTGGGAGTGGAATTCGCGGCAGTGATTACCGCGCAGCAGGCGCGCAGCTACAAACCATCGCTCAATAATTTTCGCTTGGCCTTACAGTCACTGGCAGTCGAGCCATCGCACCTGCTCCACGCGGGGCAGAGCGTGTATCACGATGTCATTCCAGCGCAATCACTCGGCATCGGTACAGTATGGGTAAACCGTAGGTCAGCACGTCCGGGAGTAGGCGCGGTCCGCGTCGCGAGTGGAAAGCCGGATCTCGTGGTCCCAGATGTCGCGACCCTCGCGGCACTATCGGTGACTGTGTGAATCACTGAGGTGGCAACTTGGTTTTGACGGGACCCTTGTCCCACTCCGTTCTCAACACCTGGACTTCGACGTGACGTGTGTCAGCGTATCGGCGAACTTGCTCGATGATGTTCGTTGGAGGATAGGTGAGTCTTTCACTTTTTTTGGTCTTGGGGGCTGTCTCAGGCAATATCCGATCGAGCCAGAAGATCGTCGCCCCAACAGGTAACTTCGATATTCTCTGGTTGAGTGCGCTTACTCCGCGCACGAGGACAGTCTTGTTGAAGACATCCTCAGCCCGCAGGTTCACGCCGCTGGGACTGGGCAAGAGGCTGAAATTCCAAACTCCCTTCGGCGCCTCCCAACTATAGAGTTCATAGCCCCTGGAGGGATAACGCAAGGGTTCCTTGGGACTCCGCACGAAACAGAAAGCAATCGCTGTGCAGGCCAGGGCGACTAAGAAAAGAGTCCGTCGGATCGAAGATGTTCTGCTTGTATTCAGAAGGCGGGACCTACATCGGAACCGGTGGGCTGACGATCTTTTTCCGGATCGCCACCGTCACCAGTTGCGCTTTGTTGTGGATGTCGAGCTTGCGCATCAGATTAAATTTGTGCGCCTCGACGGTCTTGACGCTCACGCCCAACTGGCCGGCGGTCTGGCGAACGGTATAGCCTTCAGCCAGGAACTTCATCACTTCGCGCTCCCGCGGAGTCAGTGTCGTTCGGCTGGGGCGCACTCGCGCCGGGTGCCTTCCATCGCTGACATTCTCCAGTTGGCGCAGCACGCGAGGACTCAACGACTGTTCACCGCGGTGGACGCTTCGCAGCGCCTGGAGCAGGTGCGGTGCTGGAGTATCTTTCAGCAGGTAACCGCTTGCTCCCGAGCGTAGCGCCTGCGTCAGGTATTCCTCATCCTCATGCATCGTGAGATAGACGATGCGTGTGCCGGTGCAGTGTTCCTCAATCAGCCGTGCCGCTTCGAACGACGACATGCCCGGCATGGAGATGTCGAGCAGAACGATGTCTGGACGATGCTCGATAACCTGCTTCAGTGCTTCGCTGGCATCCCCGGCTTCCCCCACCACTGCAAAATCCGGAGCGTCTTCCAGCAATCGGCGCACGCCATCGCGCAGCAGCGTGTGGTCGTCGGCAATGACGCAGCGGATTCGCTCGCTGCCTTCGAGGCTGAACTGACCGGACTTCGTGGGAAACACTACCAACTCCTCGCGGCGACAGTCAGACGGAGCGGCACGCTGGAGCCGGAAGCAGGACTTTCTGCTACTCCCACTCTAAAATGTAGTCTTTAATTGTACCTGCTCCCGCGCGGACATCGACACAAAATCGACCGAAAAACTGAATTTTTCCTCTTTCATTTACAATGCCATGTCCCTATGCTGCGCTACTTCACTTCCGGAGAGTCCCATGGCGAGGCCCTGGTCGCCTTTCTCTCGGGGCTGCCCGCTGGGCTGGCCGTCGATCAGGAATTCGTGGATCGCGAACTCTGGCGCCGCCAGCAGGGGTATGGCCGGGGCGGTCGCATGAAGATCGAGCGCGATACCGCTCACATCCTCTCGGGTGTCCGTCATGGCAAGACGATCGGCTCCCCGATCGCGATCATGCTCCAGAATCGCGACTGGCAGAACTGGAAAGAGGCGCTGCCGGTGGAAACGGGCGATCCGGAAAAGCACAAGCGCGTCGCATCCCCGCGCCCCGGACACGCTGATCTCGCGGGAGCTCTGAAGTACGATTTTCCCGAAGCCCGCTACGTTTTGGAGCGCGCATCAGCGCGGGAATCCGCCGCCCGCGTGGCCATTGGCGCATTGGCCAAACTGTTTTTGCGAGAATTGGGGATCGAAGTTCTGAGCCACGTGATTGCTGTCGGAGCCACGTCCATTGCTGATCGCGAGATTGCGTGGGAGAGAGTCGAGGAAGTTTCTCGCAAGGATGAAATACTTTTGAGCTGCGCCGACCCCGATGCCGAACAGCGCATGAAAGAGGAAGTAGACAAGGTTCTGCGAACGGGTGATTCGGTTGGCGGCGTCTTCGAAGTGGTGGCGCACAATGTTCCTCCCGGACTCGGCACCTACGCGCAGTGGGATGAGCGACTCGACTCGCTCCTGGCAGGCGCGGTGATGTCCCTTCAAGCCGTAAAGGCTGTGGAGATCGGAAGCGGCATTCAGGCAGCGCACTCGCCGGGATCGGCTGTGCATGATGAAATCGGTTATCGGAAAGAGTCACTGCCCACAGGTTTCACTCGCACGCGCAACAACGCCGGAGGCATCGAGGGTGGCGTTTCCAATGGCCAGGAGATCCGCGTGCGCGGTTATTTAAAGCCGATCTCGACTCTGCGACGGCCGCTGCGGTCGGTGGACTTCGCCACCCGCGAACCCGTGAAGGCGGCCTACGAACGGTCCGATGTCTGCGTGGTGCCGGCGGCCGGCGTTGCCGGCGAAGCCATGGTGGCACTCGCGCTCGCCCGCTGCGCACTCGACAAGTTCGGCGGTGACTCGCTGAAAGAGACGAAACGTAATTTTCAAGGCTATCTCGAACAACTGAAAAACTACTGAACCGCGAAGATGATTCATCCCATCGTAAAATTTGGCGACCCGGTGCTGGAGAAGCCCTCAGAACCTATCAGCAGTTTTGACGAAGACCTCAAGAAGCTGGTCGAGGACATGTTCGAGTCCATGTACGCAGCCCATGGCGTCGGACTCGCAGCTCCGCAGATCGGGATTTCGAAACGAGTGGCGGTGGTCGATGTCACGTTCAAGGACGATCCGCGGGCCAAGCTGGTCTTGATCAATCCCGAGATCATAAAAAAAGAAGGCCGGCAGCGCGGGACGGAAGGCTGCCTGAGCATTCCCGAATTCCGTGAAGAAGTTACCCGCGCCAAGACAGTGACAATTCGCGCCCAGGATCTGACCGGAGAATTCTTCGAACACAGCGGCGAAGACTTGCTGGCGCGCGCCCTCCTGCACGAAACCGACCACCTGAACGGCAAACTCTACATTTCGCACATCAGCGCACTGAAACGCGATCTGATCAAGCGCAAGATTAAGAAACTGGCGAAGGCAGGAGAGTGGTAGGAGGGCCTTGGGCTTCGAGCTACGAGCCTCGAGCAACCATTGCACGATCGGATGACAGTGCAAGCCAGCTCTGTCCTGACCTGTCGCCGTGTGGCCTGTAGGGGTGGCCCGAAGCTCGTAGCTCGACGCTCGCAGCCATCTGTGACCTGAAATGATTCTCATCTTCTGCGGCACCCCGCGCTTTGCCGTCCCGACCCTCGAGAAGCTGGTCGAGGCCGGCTATTCTATGCCGCTGGTAGTCACGCAGCCGGACCGCCCGCGCGGCCGCGGAATGGTCTTGGCCTTCTCCGCTGTCAAAGAGACAGCCACCCGCCTCGGACTTCCCATCACCCAGCCTGACAAAATCAAAAACAACGACGAATTCCGCCGGCAGCTTTCTGCCCTCCGCCCGGACGCGATCATTGTCGTCGGCTACGGCCGCATCATCCCCCGTTGGATGCTTGATCTCCCGCGTCTTGGCAATCTCAACCTGCACGCATCTCTGCTACCGAAGTACCGCGGCGCCGCGCCGATCCAGTGGGCAATCGCTCAGGGAGAATCCGTCACCGGCGTCACCACCATGCGCATTGACGCGGGCCTCGACACCGGCGACACTTTGATGCAGCGAGAATTTCCAATTGCACCCGACGACACCGCCGAGACCCTGGCCCCGAAACTAGCCGCTGTGGGCGCCGACCTGATGGTCGAAACACTCCGCGGACTCGAGAGGGGCCAGACTCGTCCAATTCCGCAAGACGATTCGAAAGCTACTCTTGCCCCGATCCTGACCAAAGAAGATGGCCGCATCGACTTCCAGCGTACGGCGATTGAAATCCACAATCGGCTCCGCGGATTTCAGCCGTGGCCAGGTGCCCACACACTGTTTCGCCAACGCCATCTTCAAGTCCATCGTGCGCGTCCCATCGATCAGGCGGTTGATTTGAAACCCGGGCAAATCTCCGCCGAGCCAACGCGCCTCCTCGCCGGCTGCGGAAAGAAGACCGCGCTCGAACTGATCGAGCTTCAGCCCGAAGGCAAACGCCGCATGTCAGCGCGTGACTTCATCAACGGCTACCATCCACAACCGGGCGAGAAACTGGGAGAATAGGCTTTGGCTAGCAATGGTAGATAACTGAAGCCGCGAAGCGGCGCAAGATTACAGCCCACGGCGCAAGCCGTGGGAAAAAATGGTAGGCGATTCAGCCCCGAAGGGGCGAAAGAACAGTTGTGGCACAGATTCCACAGGGATGGCACAGGTTTTCGCCCACAATCCCCATGCCCGTCACTCCCGCCCGCGCCGCCGCCTTCGAAATTCTGCTCAGGGTGGAGCGCGACAACTCCTACGCCTCCGAACTACTACACTCGGATCGCAACGCCAAACTCTCCCCCGCCGATCACGGATTGGCCACCGAACTGGTGATGGGTGTTCTCCGTTGGCGTTCCATGCTGGACCAAAGACTGGCCGCCGCATCGTCGCAAAAATTAGAGCGCCTCGACCTCGAGGTTCTAACCGCCCTGCGCCTCGGGATGTACCAACTGATGTTCCTCTCCCGAGTCCCGGCGCGCGCGGCCATCTTTGAGACCGTGGAACTGGCGAAAACTGCCCGGAAGCGCTCCGCTGCGCCATTCGTGAATGCTGTGCTCCGCAAAGCCAGCGCAAACCAGCCAGACGTTGTCACCGGGATGCAAGACGCCATCGATGAAAAAACGCTGGTCGCAAACTCGGCGCATCCCGACTGGCTGGTTGCCCGCTGGACTGAGCGCTACGGTTTGGCAGCAGCGCGGCAGATATGCACCCACGACCAGACGGTGCCCGCCACCGCCATTCACGTCCAAGATGACCTGACCGCCGACGAACTCGCTCACGACGGCATTCAACTCTCCCCGGGCCAGCTGCTGACCCGCGCGCGCCGCGTCCGCTCAGGCGACGTCACCAAGACGCGAGCGTATCGTGAGGGCCGCGCCTCCATCCAGGACGAAGCTTCGCAACTAGTCGCTCTTCTTGTGGGTCGAGGCGAAAAAATTCTGGATTGCTGCGCCGCACCGGGCAGCAAGACGCAATTCCTCGCACGACGAAATCCGCAGGCGAAGGTTTTTGCCACCGACCTGCATCCTCACCGCGCGCGTCTGTTACGTGAACTAACTGACTCGCCCAACGTTCGCGTGCTTGCCGCCGATGCCCGCCATTTGCCCCTCAATCCCGGATTCGATCGCATTTTGGCCGACGTTCCCTGTTCCGGCACCGGCACCCTCGCCCGCAATCCGGAAATCAAGTGGCGCCTACAACTGGAGGACTTCTTCGATCTCCAATCGCGGCAGGCTGCAATTCTGAAATCCGCTCTCGCCCACCTCGCTCCCGGCGGACGGCTCGTCTATTCCACATGCTCGCTGGAGCGAGAGGAGAATGAAGTCGTGGTGGAAACGATTCTCGCGGAAGCGCGCGAGTTCAAACTAATCGATTGCCGCCCGCACCTGGATCAGTTACAGCGATCGGACGAGCTCGCCTGGAAAGATCTCGATTCTTTGGTGAGCGGCCCCTACCTAAGAACTCTTCCTGGCGTTCATCTCTGTGATGGCTTCTTCGCCGCAATCATCGAGCGAAATTAACTACCGCACCTCAAAATTCACCGCATTGCCCGCCAGAATCTTTTGTCCCGGCGCCGGACTCTGCGTCACGATCATGCTCGCTGCGCCGGGCTGGGGAGGGGGCGCAGGGGCCGGCTGTACGTCTGCGGGAGGCGCCGCCGGCATAACATTGACCCTCCCCACTTTGATCCCCGCATCCTGTAGCGCCAGGGTCACACTGCCCAATGGCTGCCCCACGAAATTCGGCATCACATAGGCCGCCGGCTCCGCCCCACGACTTACCAACAGGCTGATCTTCGGCACCGACACGCCGCTGGCTTTCGCCGGAGGGCTCTGCGACACCACCTGGTCGGCCGGCGCATCCGGCAGATTCACTTGCGCCACCGACCCCAGATCGAGTCCCCGACGCCGGACGTTGAGTTCGGCCACCCGCTCGCTCTCGCCGGTCACGTCCGGAATCGCTACCCGCTGCGGCCCCAGGCTCTGTGCCACGCGGATCGCCCACCCGCGGCGCACTTTCACTCCGGCCAGTGGCACCTGCGACATGATTCTGCCCTCGGAAATGTCAGGACTGTAAAACTGTCGCTCCACCACCACCTCCAACCCGGAGACCGCGACCGCGCGTTCCGCTTCCAGCGGAGTCATGCCGACCAGTTTTGGGATGGTAACTTCGCGCCCGTGGATAGCGAACCGCATCGCCGTCAGCGCCGAAACCAGCGCCACCGTCAGCAGCACCAGCGCCAGCAACAGCATCTGGAAGAAGCGTCGCATTGTTGGGGATTATAACTTCCAGACTTCACAGCCTAACGCCATAGTCCTCTTGAGGCTCTGCGCCCTGTTCTTCCCACTCGTATCGGCATGCATGACAGGTCCACGCCTTGGTTTGCAGCGGGATTGGTACGCCAAAATACAAGGACCCGTACGACACTAGCTTGTTCAGTTCGCGATAATTGACATCGAGGGAGTGGCACTCCGGGCACTTCGGCTGTTCATACTTGCCAACGCCTTCAACTTCGATTGTTTCGGGAATCGGCTGGTTCAGGATTTCCGTAGCTGCCTCAACATCCTCCGGATGGACCGTCAATTTGATTCCACCCAGAAAATTGGAATAGAGCCAATAGATGCGGACCATGTTGTCGTCCACAAGGTAGGCTTCGATTCCCGCCGATTCCAGGCTGCCTTTGGCGAGAAGGGCTTCAGGCAGATCGCGAAACTTGCGCAATGTCACCGTTTCATTGAGTTCGTAGACATCGATGCCAGGAGACGCGGCAATCGCAATGCCGAGCGCTCTGCGGGAAATCTCCGCTTCCAGGGCCTGGTGCGCAATCTCACTCAATTCGTAGCCGGCCGCTGCAACTCTCTCCAATTCTCGGTCGCTCATCTCCGAGTAAACCCCGGCGACCCGCTCGCGCTCCTGTTCAGGCGTCGTCATTGCCCGACATGATACTCCGGATACGCGCTCTTACCGGTTTTGATTTGAAGTGGCCAAAGAAGCCCGCCGGGGCACCGGGTCAAAAGCGACCCGCCGGATCGTCTCTCTTCATTGACCCCCTTATTGGACCGACCGTACGACCAGTGGTCCTACGTGGCCGGATACCAAGTGCCCGGCATCATTGAGCAGTTCGTCTCAGAACGAAATTCCCGATTTCAACTGTTACCTTTCCGCAAAGCCATAGGGCAGAGCTCGCGATACAAACGGAGCCAATGCTCGCGGACAGCGCACCAGTGATAGGTGAACGACTGCTGATACGCGTTCTCGGCGAGGTGGCGGGCCAAGGTCGAATCCTGGAGGAGTCGAATCACACTGGCCGCAAGTTGGCGCCAGTCTTCTGTATTGCTGACCAGCGCGGTCTGCTCGTGTCGGACGATGTAAGGAATTCCACCGGCATCCGTGGTTACCACCGGGAGGCCTGAAGCGAACGCTTCCAGGATTGAGACCGGCATGTTATCGACGCGAGAGCCGTTGATGAGAATATCGGCCTTCTCATAGTAGCGGCCGATCTCTTCCCTCGGAACTCTGCCTGTCATTTCAATTCCGGACAGATTCAGTTCCGCGATGAGGCGACGGATTGCATTCTCCTGCGATCCTTCCCCCAATATCCAAAGTCGAGTTTCAGGAAACACCTTTTGGACTTCTGCAAAGGCTCTTATCACGAGGTCGATTCCATAGCATGATTCCAAGTTACGCGAGCAGAGCAGGAACGGGCGAAGGGGGTCGCGGGTGCGGTACGAAAACAATTTCAGATCAACAACGTTGGCTATCGCTTGCGCCTGGATGTAGAATTCGCGAAACACATCCACAAGATATGACGAGGGTACGACAACTTTATCCGCTTTACGCAAAATACTTCGCGGGATCCAGGAAGCACTCAAGTGCGACCTGGCAAGTCCGCTGCGATAGTTGACGAGAACTTTCTTTCCAAGAATGCGCGATACGCAGTAAGCAGGCACGGTCGAGATCAGGAATGACGAAAAAGATGCCGAGAAAACGTGTACGACATCGGCGTGTCGCAACCCAACCACGAGTTTAGCTAAATACAAAGGAAACCGTACCGCGGTACGCAGATAAGGGACGCGTTCCAGCCATCGAGGCAATTCCAGATTTGTAGCAGCGTACGAAATGTGCAAGGCGGGGTCGTCGCGCCACAATCGCAGGAGCAAGTCGGCCTGAACTTCCTGGCCCCCAACTAAGTGCTGTATGCGAGGTGCTACGATCACTACGCGCAGACGGTGCCCGCGATCTTCGGATCGGTCGCCCGTGAACTGCTGCCCCGGAGAGCCTGTTTCACTGGTTGTGGCCATTCAATCCCGCGCGCAGGTATCCGAATGTCTCGCGCATCGCCTGCTCGGTAGGTATGACCTGCTTCCACCCTAACTTCTTGATACTTTGATTGTCGAACCGATGCCCCTTCCACATCGCACTGCTTTCGTAAGGGGTCAGAAAAGCCGGGATCTGCCCACGCGTTTTCACGTGGTACTTTTCGACTATCCGAGACAACAGCATGGTTGCATGAAACGGAAGACGAATGGTACGAACGTTCTTCACCTGGCGCTTATAATCCCGCAAATACTTACTAACTATGGGTAAATCATCATCCACGACGTTATAGCTTTGGCCTGAGGTGTCCGAACTGAGCCCTGCTAAAACAACTGCCTCAGCACAATTGACGACGTGCGAAAGCGGCAACGAATTTCCGCCACCGAGCACCAACAGTACATTCCCGACAGGGATGCCAATCCGCGAAGGAAACCCGCGATTTGGGTTGCCCCTCCCGTAAAGTACGCCGGGACGAAGGACCACTAGATCCACTGTGCCCTTCTCTGCCTGTTCCCGAAAGAGCCGCTCTTGCCAGATCTTGGCATGGAAGTAGACGTTCCGTTTCTCGGGGTGCGGATCCAGTTCAGTGTTTTCCCCAATCACATGGCCTGCTTCCAGAAAGGACGTTCCATAAACTCCCAGCGAACTGACCAGCACAACTCGCCGCTTTCTGTCTTGCATCGCATTGAGAAGATGTTTGGACGCAACCACGGTGTTGGCAAAAATGGTGGCGGGCAAGCCTTTCATTCCGGCCGCCAAATGATAGACAGTTTCAATCCCTTCGACCGCACGGCGGGCGTCGTCCGACGAAGCCAGGTTGCCAACCAGGTAGTCAAGTTGCGCGTGAGGATAACGATTGCGGATCTCTTCCAGGCCCGAAATGTTGCTGTTGGGACGGACAAAACATCTGAGGTTGAAGTCGCCATGAGCGAGGAGCCTTTCGACGACAGCCCGCCCCAGGAATCCCGCGGCTCCGGTGATCAATATCCTCACGTTTTTCTCACTCCCCTTCGCTACGCAACTGATGCACGATTTCATCCGTCAGTGCCGCCACTCGCAGGATCTCGCGGTGGGAAATGGGAACCGGCAAATCGCGCGCTATGCAGTCATAAAACTCCGACAGCAGATAATTGAAGCCCTCGAAGAAATGATACTCGGATCGAGCAAACCGAAACACATTCCTACCGCCCTCGCGGAACTGCTGCCACCCTTGAGCAAAAGGGGACGCGAGACGACCCAGGACACCGGGCAGAACAGAGTCCCGGCCCAGCGTGATCGTGCCGCTTTCAAAATCCAAGTGCGCGGTATTCTTCGTTCCGTAAAAAGTCAAGAAATGCCGGATGGGGCGAGAGTGAGAAGAAAAGGTTGCATATGCCGATTTCTTCTCTCCGATTACCATAACTCGGAGTTCATCCGGCAAGTCGCGGTCCAGTCGGGTGGGAGGGTTAGCACTCTGCCATGAATACGCCTGAACAATAGGTCTTTCATCAGTCAGAAACTCTGTGACTTTGTTTAGAAGATGATCAAGCATGTTATGGAAAAGTTTTCCCGGGAGGCTATGCACCCAATGATTTTGGTCCGCACGAATCGTTCTGCCGAACGGCCCATTCAGGTCGTATCCGAGGAAACTCTCCAGATGGGTGGCTTCTCCCAGCACATCTTCCCGGACTAGGCGGCGAAGCATTCTTGCCACGGGATCAAAGTAGTAGGTGTATCCGACCGTTAGCTTTCTTGAATGACGTTCCGCATGCGCCATGAGTTGCACGGCTTCGCAGGAATTGAGTGCGAGCGGCTTTTCGATCACCAAATGGCAGCCAGCGTCGACGGCGGCCATCGCAAGGGAGAGGTGCGACTGGGGCGGAGTGGCGATGTGTACTGCATCGGGCCTCTCAATCGCGAGCAATTCGTTGAAGTCGCCGTAGGATTTTGCTATGCCATGGCGAGCGGCCGCCTGCTCGGCCATCAGCGGCTCAAGATCGCACACAGCAACGATTCGGGCTGCCTTGAGCCTCTGAATTCCTGCAATATGCTTGTCGGCCGCCTTCCCGCATCCTACCAACGCAACTTTTAGTGTCACATGAGTCCCTTTGCTCGTCCAGTGCGGCCAAAAGGGCACCGGGCCGATGGCTCGCTTAACGCTTCACGTGCAACTTATATGCAGTCGCGACTCTTCGCGGACTGAAGTATAAAGTTCCCACCAATGGCTGTCTATCCCGCCGGGGGGCGGGTGGTGTCTTAATTGAGGACAGTGTTAAGACAGTACCGGGGGGCGGCGCCATCGCCATAGAAATGCTCGGTACAGGGGTGCACTCTTGACTATGCGGTTTTGCATAACTGGGTGAACAACTCTGCGAATCAGGGGCGGGCTTTGTGACAATCCGACTGAGATCGGCGAGGGAAGGGAGGATACCTCCTAAGCAAACGGGAAGATTTGCCAGCGAGTCCTACTCATTCGAGTTCTTTGGAATCAGTGCAGAGTCCACTTCTTCCAACTGTGCGTGAGCCCGCAAGCGGTGCTGTACGAGAAACGCATAGTGCACGGCGGAGAGAATCGTGAAGACGAAGGTGGCCCGCAGAAATGTCTTGCGCGCGATATCAACCCACACCACCGGCATCACCAGCAATAACAGCGCGAAGAAGATCGCCGCGACCTGAGCGAGAGTGTTCGCTTTGCCGAAGATGCTGGGACGAAAATCTTTCAGGCCAGCAATCATGAAGAGTACTCCGCTGACCAGGAGAATCGAAATATCACGGCTGAATACCACCACCGTGAACTTCCACGGCACAAGCGCTCTGTGCTCAATGGAGAGCACGAGGAACATCGTGCTCATGAGCAGCTTGTCGGCGATGGGGTCGAGATACTGTCCGAGCTGCGTTTGCTGATGGAGCCTGCGAGCCAGCAGGCCGTCGAGCCCATCACTGATTCCCGCCAGCACGAACAGCACCAGCGCCCACACGTAATGGTGACCCACGACATTGATGACGATGAATGGCAGGAAAATCATCCGCAGCAGCGTGAGCTGGTTGGGCGCGGTCAGGATCTGCCGGAGATTCATTCCCGTTCTCCAACCAGGAATTCGGCGGTCAACAGCGCGGCGGGATCCTGGCCGGTCTGTTGCGCAAACCGCTGACTGAGCGACAGGATGCTGCTCTCGGGCAGGTCCAGTTCCATGCGCTCCACGCGATGCATGGGAAAAAACACGACACCGGATGTGAAAGCGTCGCCGGCCTTGATCGTCGAAACCAGATCGTCAAACGAAATCAGATCAACGCCGCGAATGCTCAACCCTTCGCTCGAGAGATCGAGGATTGCGCCCCAGAATTTCTCCCGCGGGCTGTTGAGCGTCACGATGACGATCGCGCCGGGGTGAAAGGGGCCGGTGGGGCGTGGTTCTGGAAGGCTCATGTGAACTTGATTGTCATATTTGGAACCGGCGAATTGCAAACGGGAGGCAAGCAGCACGTGACGGGTCGCTGGCGGGACCAGAGGACGGACGACGACCGCTGAATCTGATTGTGTGGACGATCCGATCGAGTTGCTTTTCCAATTTTACTGCATCCAATTTCCTGACCTCGCCGGGTTCGTGTTCGGTGTTGTCGGTGACAAAGAGAGCTGCAAGTTCAAAACAAGTACCTTCATGGAACGTGCGATACACCGGGCCGCCGATGGCGGTACCGCCAGCCGCGCCGCCGGTCTCGCCGAAGTAAAACCGAAGCCCGCCAATTCTTGTTTTCCGGACGGGGTATGAGCCGGTATCAATCGCGGCGCATTGCTGTTCCGTGCGCGCGGCGCGCAAGACGTTCACCGCCACGCCGGCTGCCTGGAGTCGTGTGCCTTTGTACGCGCCACCGCTGTACTCAAAGCAAGCGACAGTCTCTCGCTCGCAAATCGGAATCATGGAGTGTTGGGCCTCCTCATAACTCGGTGTGCCGGCGTAGACCTTGAAATCCGAGGGATACGAAAGACTAAATCCATAGTCCGGGCTGCGGTAAGTTTGCCAACCGAGGGGAATATCCCCTGCAAGGCCCAGTTCGCAGATCGACGTCAGCATCACGATGGGCAAGAGCACACTTCGGATCGTTGGCTTGCTGCCGCTAGCGTTCCACTTCATTCCGCACCGCCTTCAAGTCGATCCCAACCTGTTCCGCCTTCTTATAAAGGTGCGATCGTTCCAGTCCCAGCGCGCGAGCAGTGTTCGATATCTGATTGTTGTTACGCTTCAGTTCCGCCAGGATCGTTTGCTTTTCGAATGCTCGCACGCGGTCGGCGAGCGGACCTGTTCCTGCTGCAGAAGAGTCGAGGCTCGCCGCGGACATCGGTAGCGCGAGCGCCACGGTCTCGGCGGTGACTTCGTCGGACGTCGCCAGCAGCATCAGTCGCTCCACGGCGTTTCTCAACTCGCGGACGTTTCCAGGCCAGGCTTGGGCTTGAAGTGCGCCAATCGCGTCTGCTGTGAAGCGCATGGACTTCCAGCCATTGGCGCTGCTCACCTGCTGGGCGAAATGCTCGACGAGGGTAGGAACATCTTCCCGGCGCTCGCGCAGCGGCGGCAACCGCAGCGGGAAGACGAACACGCGATGAAAGAGGTCCTGCCGGAATTTTCCATCGCGGACAAGCTTTTCGAGATCATGGTGAGTAGCCACGATGACGCGCACGTCCACGGTGATCGAGCGGTCGCCGCCGATGCGTTCGACTTCGCCCTCTTCCAATACGCGCAGTAACTTGGCCTGCATGGCGAGTGGCATGTCTCCGATTTCGTCGAGGAAGATCGTGCCGTGCTGGGCCTGCTCGAATCTGCCCAGGTGGCGCGCGCCCGCTCCGGTGAACGAACCTTTTTCGTGTCCGAACAATTCGGATTCGATCAGTTCGGCCGGCACTGCGGCGCAGTTCAACGTCACAAAAGGCCCGCCTGCTCGCGGACTGCGCTCGTGCAGCGTACGCGCCACTAGTTCCTTGCCGGTGCCGGTCTCTCCCAGAATGCAGACGCGCGTTTCGCTGGCAGCTACTTTTTCTACCTGAGCCATTACTCGCTTCATGGTCTCGCCTTGCCACACGAGTTCGTGTTTGCCGAGACGGCGCTCGAGGTCGCGGTTTTCGCGTTCCAACCGGCCTAGCCTCAGGGCGTTCTCGACAGTGAGCAGAAGTTTGTCTGTCGAAATCGGTTTTTCCAGAAAGTCGAGGGCACCAAGCCGCGTGGCGCGCACCGCCATCTCGATGTGGGCTTGCCCGGACATCATCACAACCGGGGTGGGCACACCCTGCGCTTTCAACTCTTCGAGCAAGGTCAGGCCGTCTTTGCCGGGCATGACTACGTCGGAAAGGATCAGGTCGAAGGCTTGCGCTTTTGCTAGTTCCAGCGCGCGGGCGGCATTGTCACACACTGTCGCTTCGTGTCCTTCGAGGCGGAATGCCCGCGACAGGGAGGCCAAGGTGTTAGCCTCATCATCCACGATCAGCAGATGCGCTTTATTTGCCAACGCTGGAACCTCTGGGGCTGAAGCCCTATTCAAAACAGCCGGCAATCGCAGCCGCTGAAGCGCCGCGCCACCCAAAAGCCTACGCCTTCAAAAGCAACACCAACATTTGTCTCATCATGCCTCACGCGGCAACTCTATGCGGAAGGTAGTTCCCTTCTCCTTCGTGCTCTCGACGGAAATCTTGCCACCGTGATCGCTCACCACCGACTGTACTATGGCGAGGCCCAGACCGGTGCCATGCTGCTTGGTCGTGTAATAAGGAGTAAACAGACGTGAGCATTCTTCCTGCGTCAGGCCCGAGCCGGTGTCAGAGACCGAGAGTTCGACGCGATTACCGAACGACTTCGTCTGAACAATGATCTCACCGCCCTGCGGCAGGGCATCAATCGCGTTGGCGATGAGATTCGAGAGCGCGCGGTGCAGCAATTCAGGATCGGCCGAGATGACGGGTAACTCCGATTCGAGTTCGGTGCGGGCGCTAATCTGATTCTTCTCCTTCAATTGTGCCTGGAACACTCGCAGCACGGAGCGCACCACTTCGTTGGGCTGTGTGGGCTTGCGGTGGGGTTGCGGCATCCTGGCGAATTCGCTGAAGCGGCCGATGATCGTCTTCAGATTGTTGACCTCAGCCAGAAGTGTGGATGTTCCCTCGCGAAATACTTCCTCAAACATCTCGGGCGCTCTCTCTTTTGAGCGGATCAGATTCTCGACCGTCACTTGCAACGGAAACAACGGATTCTTCAATTCATGCGCCAGACGCCGCGCCAGTTCGCGCCAGGCGGCCACACGTTCGGCCTGCAATGTGCGCTCGCTTTGCTGCAAGAGATCCTCTGTCATGCGATTGAACGCAGACGCCAGTTCGCCGAGTTCATCGCTTGATTCGACATAGACTTTGGCGTAGAGATCCCCCGCGGCGACGCGGCGAGCAGCTTCGGCCAGCGAAACGACTGGTCGAGTGATGCGGGCCGCGAACCACAGACTGGCCAGGACCGCGACCAGAATTCCCGCGCCTCCCACCAGCATCGTCGCCGAGACGATCTGCCTCTGCAATTCGACCAGCGGACGCCGCGAACTGCCCACCAGGAGCACGCCCATTAGTTGCTGATTGGGTCCGGTGAGCGGCATCGCGTGAAAGCTTTCGGCGTCGGCGGAATCGGCGGTCCAGCGAATTACACTCCGAGCTTCCTGCCCGGAACGACGCACCTGTTCGACGAGAGGCGCAATCTTATCGGCGCCGGCTGCTGCTCCGTTCAAATCGAGCAATGACTTTGGATTCCAGTTGGCGTCAAGATTTTGATAGAGCAACACGCGTGTCCCCGCCGGGATATCGAGCGTCGAGAGAAAGCCCTGATCGAGGCGTTCCCCTCCTATCACATAGAGTGGCTGCTCGCCGACGCCCGCCGCGCGCACTCCGAAAAGGCCCAGCGTCGAACCGTTCGGCAGCTCTTCGCGTTTGAGAAAAACGCCCGCCGACCCAATCGTCGATGGGATCGCCGGCTCGGGGTATCCAAATTTTGCTTGCCACTGCGCGGACGAGAGAATCGTACCCTGGTGGTCCACCAGTTCGAGGAAGTCTAGATGCTGCTGGCCGGCCAGGTTGCGAGCTTCGCTGACGTAACCGCCGGAGTCCGTTGCGCCGCGATTGACCTCGAGCGCGATGCGCTGCATGGATTCGCTGGCGGCTGCGGCTTCCACCTTGCGGACGACTTCGTCCCCGCGACGCTGGAATTCTGATCGGAATTGCGCCGCCACGGCGTCGGCGCGGGCATCATTTGCGCGCTCGAACGAGCGCTGCATCGTGCTCCAGACCGATGCGGAAATCACCACCACGCACAGAAAGACGGTCAGCGCAAAAATCAACAGCAGCTTCTGGCGGAAACTCATCGCGAGTCCGCCTCCAGCCAAACGTCGGAGAGGTTCCAGTTCCCTGTCGGGCCGGGTTGCCAGTTGCGCACGCGGGCGCCGGCGGCGCTCGCCACCGGGAGGTGAAAGAGCGGAATGACGGTGTGTCCGTCGAGCAGAGTGCGTTCTGCCTGGTACAGATCGTCCACCGAACTGCCATGAATTAACGGTTGCTGCAATCCGAGCTCACGCGCAGCTTCGCGCAGCGAGGTCGCTGGATCGGAACTGGGAAGCACGATGCGAATCAGACTGACATCCGCGATACCCGACAGCAACACTTGCAACGTAATGCCAATCTCACGAGCATTCAGTGCTATGCGTTCGGCGATCAACTGCGCCTGCGGATCTCGTGGGTCATAGCTGAGAGTGAGCGCTGGTTGCCGGGAGTCCGTGAGAACAACTTTCGCGCGCTGCAGGTTTGCCTGGGCCGGAAAGACTCTGCTGTAGCCGGTCATCCAGTTGGGCAGGATGCTGGCGGTGGGTTCTCCGGCGCCTTTTAGCAGCACGGACTGGATGGGCTTACGATCAATGGCGAATGAGAGGGCTTCTCGAACGCGAACATCTTGCGCTTTCGAGTTTGCGGGAAATACCAGCGCCATCAGCTCAACGGACAGAGACGTGCGGACACGTTGAGTGCCATTCGCCGCAGTCGCTTGCGGCGACACCTCGATCAAGTCGGTCTTGCCGAGTTCCAGAGCAATCGCCTGATCTCGCTGCGACCTTCCAAGTTCGACCTCGACCGCATCCACGAACGGCCGGCCGGCCCAACTCTCTTCGTTGGCCGCTAGCTTCAAAAGCTTTCCAGACTGAAAGTCGGTGACGCGGAATGCGCCCGTGCCCACCGGCAATGCGTTGGCGGTGCGTTTCAGAATTGTGTTTCGAGGCAGAGCAAGTTCTGCGAGCAACGACGACATCGGAGAGTCGCTCTCTATGGTGAGCGAATCTCCCGCGCCGCGGACGGTCCAGTCGGAATGGCGCTCGCCGAGAATCTGCGCGATGGCTGCGGCGGACGCCGCACTGCCATCGTGAAATTTCACGCCGCGCCGTAGCGTGAACTGCCAGCGTTTGCCGTTCAGGTCGCTCTGCCATGTCAGGGCCAAGGCGGGCTGAGCGTGCCCAGCACCATCGATTTCTACGAGGTTGTCGGCGAGCATCGCCAGGATGCGGGCCGCATCCCAATAGTCGACTGGCGTGCCGTCGGCCAGGAGTTCCAGACTATTAGGCGCGGACTGCAACATGACGCGCAGAGTCCCGCCGTAGCGCGGACGAGTCGCTCCCAGCGCCACGTCCAGCAGACTAGCTGCCGCAAGAAATAGAAATGCGATACGCCTCATACCAACCGGTGTCTTGCCTCTTCACAATCGCGATCGCGCCATTGCCGCTGCCGTCCGTCCAGAGCACCATGATAGGCCCGTCGAATTCCGCCGGCGAACTGACGGCGACCGGATCGCGATCGGGAATTTCGAAGGCACGCACGCTGTCCTGCTCAGGGTCTCCATTTTCGGAAACCAGCAACTGCATGCCGGTTCCGCAACTGGAGTGGACGGCCGCCAGCTGGCTGCCCCACTTCGCCCCGCGGATCACCTGATCGGTCATACCGTCGAGCATATGGATTGATCCATCCACGGCGGCCAGCGTCCACAGCGTGTAGCCGGACCGCGGAAGAGCCGCCGCCGAATAGAACGAAGGCCCGTTGGAAACTTTTCCGATACCGGGAGAGAGGGCGCCAGTAAAGAAGTTGCGCGCCGGAGCGAAGAACGCGCGCACGCCGCCGTCATCCGTGGTCAGGGGCCAGGGATCGTCGCTGTCGTTGCAGGCGAGCGTGAGCGGCGGGGTCGCGCTTGACCGGCAGACTGTTCCCGGCAGATGGACGTCGAAAAGATGATCGCGCCGCAGCAGCAGGCGTCCCCGGAGATCGCGGGGGAAGGTGCGCGAATGCGTGATTGTAAGCGAGGCTTCCTGCTCCCAGCGCCCGCCTTGCTGACGATAGACGGCGACTTGGCTGGCATCGAGCAGCAGCA
>Ga0209180_10000365_pt1 | contig 20708 bp, 17 predicted proteins | sample CZO8metaG_3_FD_188355 | JGI IMG/M metagenome (GOLD analysis project Ga0209180, IMG submission 188355) | Vadose zone soil microbial communities from the Eel River Critical Zone Observatory, Northern California, USA - CZOApr15con2H2.8 metaG... | ecosystem: Environmental > Terrestrial > Soil >...
TTCAAGCGGCAAGAGTTTCTGCGTCGCCCATAGCGCGGCGGCCGCTGCGCCGGGCCGTGAACATTCCAGGCTGATCTCACCCAAATGTAATTCCGCCGAGCTGAAATACGTGTAGGGCGAATCATGCTTGTACAACCGGCCCACTCCGGAATCGCGGAACAAGACGCACCCGCACCCGTAAGGTTGCAGACCGTGTTTGTGGGGATCGATCACGATGGAGTCCGCCTCTCCGATTCGCGAAAAGCTTCGCGCTGCATCTTGCTGAAGATTTTCCGCCAGCACGAAATAGCCGCCGTACGCGGCGTCCGCGTGAACCCGGAATCCATGTTTTTCACGCAGCGTCAGAATTTCGGGGAGCGGGTCCACCGAACCCGTTGCCGTCGTCCCCAACGTTGTCACCACGGTTCCCACATCGCCACGCGCCACGCGTTTCGTCAGTGCGTTGATGTTCATACGCCCCCGCGCATCGCACGCCACGGTTTCAAACCCAAGTTGCAGCACTCCCGTGATGCGCTTATGCGTGTAGTGCGCCTGCTCGCTCGCCAGAATCTTCTTGCCAGGATGCAGTTGCCCGGCCGCCCACAAGGCTTCGAGATTCGCCATCGTCCCGCCACCACACAGGTGCCCCAGAAAATTCTTCCATCCAAACATGGCGGCGATCCCCGCAACCGCTTCCTTCTCCATCGCGGAAGTTGCCCGGCCGCCGTCCAGCGCGTGATTATTGGGGTTGATCCACATGGCCAGCGCATAAGCCAGCCGCGCCACTGCATGAGGCGGTTTCAACATCTGCCCCGCATACAAGGGATGAAAGTAAGGATAGTTGTCCTGCAGCCGTTCCGCCGTCGCGTTCAGCACTTCCGCGACCCGCTCGATTCCCGCTGCGCCGCCTTCCAGCGCTGGCAACCCGGCGAATCCCGCGTCCAGCTTTTTCGCCGCCTCCAGAAACACGCCCAGCGTTCTCTGCTCGAGCATCACAAGTCACTTCCTCACTGCCAAACCTTGTCCAATTGCCCGGCAGTCTTCAGCAATTCGAGCTGTGCCTGCTGTTTCTGGAAATTTGCATCCAGATAGGCCATCCACTTTTCATTTTCGTTCAGCCGTGCCTTCTCCATTTCGCGGAGGTTTAGCTTTCCCTCGGCGAACTGTGCTTGCAACACGCTAACGTTCTGCTGCGCGAGCTGCAATTCCAGCCGTGCGACTTCCTTAGCGGCATCCATCTCCCGCACTCGGCGCGTCTTCTGCCGGACCTCGGCGCTCACTTCGGATTTCTTGTTGCCAAGGACCGCCCTCGCAGCATCCAAATTTACCTGCGCGAGCCCCACCGCCGCCTTCACATGCGCGCTGAATATCGGCACCTGCACATTGACTCCGGCGTTGAAATTGTTGCGCTGGAATGCATTAAAGAACTGCTGGTAATTGTTGTATTTGGCAAGAACGCTGTAGACGCTCACCAGCTCCAGCGTCGGCCAATGTCCGCGCTTCTCCCCTTTCAAACGGAACTCCTTGGCGCGCACGTCGGACTGCGCCAGTTGCAGCCCGGTATTATTCGTCAACGCCATCGCCACCAGATTGTCTCCCGCTTGCTCCGCTTCTCCCGGCAACTCTTCCGGCGTCACCTGGATCTCCTGCGTATCTCCCAACCCCAGCTGATACCGCAGAAAAACTTCCAGCTCGTCCTCGCGTCCTTCGAGCTGCAAGAGTTTCTGCGTCACTTGCGCCTTGGTCAGTTGCGCCTTGGTGACTTCCACCGGGAGCTCGAATCCTTCTCCCTGCCGTTCCTGCGTTACTTGCAGAATTTTCTCCGCACTCTCGCGCTCCTTGCGCAGCAGTTCCAGCGAATGCTGCACCTTTCCGAGTTCCAGGTAGCTCATCGCCGTTCGCGTGATGACATCGTTGCGTGCGTCCTGGAGAACGATCTTCTGCGAGCTGGATTGCTCCTGCATCTCCTTCGCCTGGCCCCGCAGCGGCTCATTGAACACTTGCTCGGTGTACGAAACGCTGAAGACGGAGGGCGCGCGTCCTCCCGGCGTTTCCGGAATCCCGTTGGAATAGCCCGCGCCGGAACCCGCGTACAGGTTCGGCAAGAATTGTGCTTTCGTGATCTGTGCGGCGTGATCCGCCACTCTCGCCTGAATTTTTGCTACTTGGATGTCTTTGCTGTTCTGCAGCGCCAACTCGATCGCGCGCTTGAGTGTCAGTACGATCGGCGCCGCAGTACTGGAAACCTGTGCGGTTGCCTCCTGCGCCCCCGCACGAGCGGAAAACATCGCCAGCATTGCACCACCCACTGCCGCGATTCGAATTCTCTTCACCATCGCCAGCCTCCCGCCGATCCAAGAATTTCCTGCTTCCAATTTCCTGTTTCCGAAACCGATTTCACTCGTATCGCAACGACTCCACCGGCTCCAGGCTCGCCGCCTGATTCGCCGGCAGATATCCGAAAAAAAGACCCGTCGAGCAGGACACCACGAACGCTACAATCACGCTGAGAGGGGACACCGGAACCCGCAGACTTCCCGGCAGAAAAAACTGCGCCGTCACGGGGATGGCAATTCCGAGCAAAATCCCGATTACCGCCCCGCCCCCGCTGATCACCAGGGATTCCACCAGGAATTGATACATGATCTCGCGCCGCGCGGCGCCAATCGCCTTGCGAATGCCGATTTCTCGCGTTCGTTGCTGCACCGTCACCAGCATGATGTTCATGATCCCAATCCCGCTGATCAGCAGCGCGATGAACGCAATCAGGATCAGCAGAATCGTCAGCGCCAGTGAAATGTTTTTCGCCGCGCCCAGAATCGCCGTTAGCGTTTGCACCTTGTACTCCGCCTCGGGCGGATGCCGGCTTTTCAACAGTTGCCCCACCTGCCGCTGCACCGACGCCACGTCTTCCGGTTTCGCCGCCTGCGCGTCCAGCAGCCGCACCACTTCATCGCCCGTGTAATACTTCATCAGTGTGAATGGAATGAGCACGGAATTCTCTTGAATATCGGAAAGTCCAAATGTCTCCACTCGCTCGCGAAACACTCCGATCACTGTAAACGTAAGCTCTCCCACACGCATCGATTTCCCGACGGGATTCTCCTGCCCGAAAATCTTCTCCGTCAGTTGCGTCGTGATCAGGCAAACTTTGCTGCGCATTTCCATGTCGCCGGGATCGAAGTACCTCCCCCGCAGGACCAGTAGCCGGCGAATCGCCTGGTACCCATTCGTTACGCCCACCAAATTTACCGGACGCTCCACTCCCCCCACGACGACCGCCATCGGCAGTTCGCGCGTTCCCGCCACTTCAATCACTTTGGGGATGGATCTGGCCGCCTCCAAATCTTCCAGCGTCATTTCATAGCTTAGCGGCTGCGGCGTATCCGGCCGGCGCACCAGCTCCACCCAGACGAGGTTCGACCCGATGCTTTCAATCTGCGAGAGCACGAATTTCTTGCTGGTCAGCGCCACGGTGACCACCAGCACGATCGAAGCGCTTCCGATGATGACGCCGAGCGACGTCAGCATCGCGCGCACTTTGTTCGCGCGCAGCGCGTCGATCGCCACGGACACCGTTTCTCGCCAGTCCATCATCGCTTCGCACCGCTATTTTTTGCGGGAATTCGAAGGGTCACAGCCATGGCTGATTTTTCAGCGTTTCTTGAGCCGTTTCAACGCTTCCTGCGCCATCTTGTTCTTGGGGTCGAGCTTCAACGCGGTTTCATATTCTTTCACCGCATCTTCCAGCCTGTTCTCATTTTCGTAGAGTTGCCCCAACCAGAAATGGGCGGCCGCTGGCCGCGGATATCCCGTCCGCATCGGCGCTTCTTGCGCGTACTCCCGCAGCAAGCGCTCCGCTTCACCGGGATCTTCTTTCTTCAAGACCAGCGCCACCCCGCGGTAGAAGCGCCGCCTCGGGTCGCCGGGCGCGACGCGCTCCCCGGCGCTCGCCACCGCAAGCAGCCTGTCCGGCTGGCTTCGCTTCACCGCATAATCGCCGATATCGTAAATTAGCTCCGCGGACTTGGGCTCGCTCTCCAGCGCCTTCGTAAATTCCTGGTCCGCTGTCGCATAATCCTTTTTCTGCCGCCGGCAATTTCCCGCGGCATAGTGCCCCTCCGCGACATCCATCTCGGCTAGCTGCTGGATTTGGGGCGGCGCCTTTTCCTCTCCCCCTCCGACAAATCCCGGAGCGCTGCAATAAAATTCGATCAACGCCTGCCGGGCCGAGAAATTCTTGGCATCAAGCTGCACGGCCCCCTCGAATTCCCTGGCCGTTTTCTTCGCCAGCGATATTCTCGTGGGGGGCCAGCTTGCCTTATCGGCCTTTTCGCCGTAGGCCTTCCCAAGCCATTCATGGTATGTCGAACTCTGCGGATCGATAGCCACGGCCTTCTCGGCACTTCTGATTGCCGCGTCTAGCTGTTCCATCTCCAAATAACTCTTCGCCAACAGCAGGTGCACATCTCCGTTTCGCGGATCTTTGGCCGCCGCCGCTTGCAGCGCCTGAATGGCCTTCGCATAGTCGCTGGCCTCGAACGCGCGCCGCCCCGCCTCAAGATCCGCATCTTGCTTGACGCTCGTCGCCGCCATTGCCGCGCTCGCTAGCAGCAAGATTGTCAAAAATCCTTTTCCCACCTTAACCATTCGAATTCCCTCGGAAATTCGCAACTTCCGTATTCACCACGATCACGTACATCCCGTCGCGCAGGTCCACATCTCCTGGCAGCGCCACCATCTCCCCTTCCTGCAGCCCGCTCACCACCTCATAACTCGTCGCGTCCGCGATGCCCACGTGAATCTCCCGCTTCTCCAGTATCGATTTGCCCACGCCTAACTGGTTTTTCTTCACCACGAACACGTACCGCCGCCCGCCCTGGGCCTCGACCGCTCCGCGCGGCACCGCCAGCACGCCGAGACGCTCCTTCGAATTGATCCGCACGTTCACATTCGTGTTCGGCAGCAGCTCCAGCTTATCGTTGTTCACCGAGCAGAGCAGTTCGCCCACGCTCCGCGATCCGCGCGCCACCACCTGCTTCGGAATAATTTCCGTCTTCCCCGCCCAGCTCTGGTTGGGCAGCGCATCCCAGGTAATCTTCACCGGCTGATTTGGTTCCAGCGCGCCCAGTTCCGGCTCGTCGATAAACACCCGCACGCGAACTTTGTGCAGGTCCGCCATCTCCGCCAGCAAGTCCCCCAGCTTCACAAAATCCCCGGCCTTCGCCGGTTGCGAATACAACGTCCCATCCACCGGCGCGGTGATCCAGCCATTCCGAACCTTGTCTTGCAGTGCCGCCACTTCGTGCTGCGCCTGTTGCACCTGTAGCGCCGCGCGTTCCGCATCCAGTCGCACCCCGCGGTCAAACTCCTGCTTCGCCGCCGCCAGCCGCGTCACTTCCGCTTGCGCTTTCGCCAGCCCCAGGTCGTTCGCCGCAAGTTCGTCCTGCGTAGCCGCTTGTTGCGCGATCAACCTAAGCAACGCTTCGTGATTCTTCTGCAGACGGTCTCGCTCCCCTTGCATTTTCGCGAGGTCGCCCGCCACCTGCGCCGCGGAATCCGTTCTGCCTCCCGCCTTCGCTGCTCGCAGGTCCTCCTGCGCGCGCAGGAGCTTCGACTGCGCCTCGGAAAGTTGCGCCGACGCATCCTTCACGTTCAATTCCAGCAGCAGCTGCCCCTTCTTAACCTGTTGTCCTTCTTTTGCATGTACCTTCTCCACAAACGTATCCAGTTGCGCCCGCATCACGTACGGCTCGATCGGCTCCACTTTTCCGTTGCTGGCGATCGACGATGCCAGGTTTTCCCGCGTTGGCATCACCGCGGAAATCTTCGCCGCCGGTTTCCGCCCGCTCAGTTCAATCAACACGAACGCTAGCACTCCCGCGACCAGCAGGTAGAGCAAGATTCGATTTCGCAGTCGCCGATCCATTCGTTCCTATTCCATGCAGTCTTCCGCGCGCCATCGGCTGCGCACAAGGGCGCAGCCTTCCCCTGAAGCGCTCTCTTACTTGTCCCTGGCTTGCTGGCCCACGCGGGTAAACGCCAAATCACTTCATTCTAGCAAGAGCCGCGCGGCTTTCTCTATATAGGATGCAGGTTCTGTGCTTGCCCACTGTAAAGATGCAATTTGCGTACCGTCGGGATGCCGCTGAGTTTCCCTTGTGCGCAGCTCTCCGCGTGCTAGAATCCTGCCATGTCCACAGAGCATACGTCAGAAAAAACCGCCACTTCCCATCCTGCGGAGGCCAATAAGCCACTCCAGCCCGGCGCAGTCGTCAGCTCTGTTATCCACCGCGTCTGCATCCAGTGCAACAATATGTTCCGCGTCACGCCAGATCGGTTTGATGCCAAGCAGTGCCCCAACTGTCACAAAGGCTAACCACCGGGGCAGGTTTCTGCTTCCAATTCTCTATTTTCTCTTTTCCATTTTCCAAATCCGTGTCCCCGTAACATTTCCCCCTCCGTTCCGTAGTAAACTGTGAACGCCTTTTACCCTGTCTAAGCAACACCCAGCGAAAGGTTTTCCGATGATTGAGGCTCGTGGCCTGTCCAAGCGCTTCCACGACAAGAAGCGTGGCCAAATCCGCGCCGTCGACAACGTCAGCTTCACCTGCCAACCGGGCAAGATTTATGGCCTTCTCGGCGCCAACGGCGCCGGCAAAACCACCACGCTCCGCATGCTCGCCACCATCCTCGAGCCTACCGATGGCACCGCTCTCGTCTTCGGCTACGACGTCGTCGAGCAGCCCGAAAAAGTCCGCGCCAACGTCGGCTTCCTCTCCACCGCCACGGCTCTGTACCCTCGACTCACCTCGCAGGAAATGGTCGAATACTTTGGCCGTCTCAATGGCTTAGACGAACCCACTCTGAAAAAGCGCGTGGACGACATTTTCAATCGCCTGGACATGAACGAATTCCGCGACCGCCGCTGCGACAAACTCTCCACCGGCATGAAACAGAAGACCTCCATCGCCCGCACGCTTGTCCACGATCCCCCCGTCATGATTTTCGACGAGCCCACCAACGGCCTCGACATCATGACCGCCCGCACCATCACCGCTTTCATCCGCGAATGCCGCGACAACGGCAAGACCGTCATCTTCTCCACCCACATCATGAGCGAAGTCGAAAAACTCTGCGACACCATCGGCATCATCCAGTCCGGCAAACTCCTAACCGAAGGCTCTCTCCTACAACTCCGCGAAAAATACGCCGAGCGCGACCTCGAGGAAATCTTCGTTAAAGTCGTCGCGCCCCTATACGCCGCCTCGGAGACCCATTGACATGTCCCTGCGCAACATCGGCATCGTCTATCGAAAAGAACTCACCGAAGCCCTCCGCGATCGCCGCACTTTGATTTCCACCATTCTCGTTCCGCTCTTTCTATTTCCCGTTCTCAGCGTGGGTTTCGGCGCGCTGGCTGTAAGCTTGGTCGGCAAAGCCAAGGAAGAAATCCCCAAGGTCATGCTTCGTGGCGGCGAAGATTCTCCTGCCGTTGTCGAAGGACTCAAGAAGCTGGACAAAATCGAGATTGTTCCCGCGACCCCGGGCTGGAAGGACCAGATTATCAACAAGGAAATCCGCGCCGCGGTGGAGATCCCCGCAGGCTTCCAGTCCGACGTTGCTCAGGAGAAATCAGACACCGTCAAAATCTATAACTATCAAGGAGAATTGAAATCCGAATTCGCGAGCGAAAAGGTCGAAAAGTACCTGAAGGACTACCGCGATAAAGTGGTCAAGGAACGTCTCGCGGCCAAGAATCTCCCGGAAACTGTTCTCAAACCTTTTGACGTGAAGCAGGAAAACGTCGCCCCTCCGGAAAAAGTCAGCGGCGCCGCTTTCGGCGGCATCATCGGCTATATGGTCATCCTTCTCTGCATGAGCGGCGCGATGTATCCCGCCATGGACCTCACCGCTGGCGAAAAAGAGCGTGGCACAATGGAAACCATCCTTTCCAGTCCCATCTCTCGCATGCACCTCGTCCTGGGCAAATTCTTTCTGGTCCTCACAGCCGCACTGGGTACGGCCGCTCTCTCCGTCTTGTCGATGGGCATTTCTTTCTCCGTCTTGGCCCACTACACTGCACAATCAGCGGGCGGACGCGCCGCGGCCTCGGGACTTCTCCTCAAGCTCGGACCCAAAACGGTCATCTCCGTCTTCCTCATGGCTCTTCCCGTCGCCGTTCTGTTCTCCGCCACCTTGATGACCATCGCTCTCTTCGCCAAGACCTACAAAGAGGCCCAGAGCTATCTCACGCCGATGACCTTTGTCGTCATCATCCCTGCCGCCGCCGCCATGCTTCCCGGCGTCGAGCTTACTCCCAAACTTTCGCTCATCCCCATCCTCAACGTCAGCCTTCTCTGCAAAGAGCTCGTCGCCGGCACCTACCACTGGAATTTCATCACTATCATTTTCCTTTCCACCTGCGTCTACGCCGCCGCCGCCCTCTTCCTCGCCATCAAAATGTTCCAGCGCGAATCCGTCCTCTTCCGCTCCTGATCCCTTCCTGTTACCCTTCTTGCCCTGAGCCTCGCAGGGAGCCTGCCGAAGGGCCTGTGCGCTTCTCCGCTCAAGCTCGCGCCGCCACGCCAAGAATCGCCCGTGTGCGAATCCCAGCACACCGCTTTATGCCTCTATCGGCAAACGATAAAAGAGCGCACACTGGTTGCGAGGTTTAACCCATGGTGGCAGTTGCCAGTCTCTGGAAGAAAAAACGTGACGATTTGAAAGCCCGGAGAAACTCGCTCTTCGAAACGTATTCGAAAGATCCCCAAAATTTTCACCTCGCTCGCGAAATCAAAGACATCGATGACGAAATTGCCGAGTGCACCCCTCACATCGAACAAGAAAGACGCGCCGAGCAGCGCGCCGCCTCCCCCGCCCGCAAACTCGTCATTACCGCCAAGTAAACGGCGGGTCCGCGGCTAGCGTCCCAAATGGTGTGTTACTACTTCTTTGAAAGCTCACCCTTGAAACGATTTTCAACATCTTCACGACTAAGCGGGTTTCTTGCTTTGGCCAATACGATCGAATAGACGACCTCATTGCCTTCAAGCTGCGCGGTGATAAACGCCCCGTCTTCCGGCAGTTCTTGGTAGATGAATTTCACCCTTCTGCCGTCTTCAAGTGTTTTGATCCAGTCTTCGTCTCGCATGTTCGTAGCTTGTGCTTGCAATGTCCTTAATGTCCGCTGCGACCTATTCAGTCCTTGGCCACGTTGCTCTTGGGTGCTTGACACAAACGTGGGCGGCAAACTCTTTGTCGCGCTGGGCTTCGTACTTCTGCTTCATTTCATCCAGTGATTCGTGAAGGGGCGCGCCAGAGGGCTTGAACAGCCAGTTGCACTCGGAGCAACCGAAGCCCTGAAAGTTCTGTTTCTCAATCCACACCAGCATGCGTGGCATGGCGGCAGTATACGCCCCTAACCATGTGTAAAACAGGACAGTGTTCAGACGCTAGAACATGCTTAAAAAGAGGGCAAAAACGTCCAATGCCCCAGGAAGTAGACGCTTGATGTGTACAAAATTAGATACCGGTTCTGAAGCTCGGCTGAACGAAAGGGGTCACAGCGGCCGCCCGTGCAGCGCGCTTGGGAATTGGCTGCTGGCTAAGATGCATCGGGCTCTTTTGCGCCCAAGTTGCCCCGGCGTTCAGTTCGGTCGAGAAGCATGCAGATTGGAGAATATCGAGTCTTTCAAGACCCCGCTGAGCGAAGAATTGTAAACTCGTAGTCGTTCCCCATACTCGATGTATCCAAGCTTCTTGAACTTATTCATGAAATAGCAGACCCGGCTGCGGGTTGAGCCAATCAATCCCCCGAGTGTCCCATGGTTGATTTTCGGGATGACCGCAGTTGGCTTGCGTATCTTGTCGTAGCGGGCGATTAGCAATAGGGCGCGAGCCAGCCGTTCCTCACAGGAGCATAAGTGTTGGTCGATTAGGTCCTCTTCGATCTGGATGTTCCGTCCAAGCAGGCAGCCGATGAAATGGTCTGAGAACTCATGGCCATTGTGGAGCGCGCGCGTCATCTCCTTCTTTTCGATGACCAGGATCGTACATCGTGTGAGTGCGGTAGCGGTCGCCGTGAGGAAAGTTTGACCCGTCATGCATCCCGCACCCAGGTAGTTTCCACGATGGAGAATCGCGAGGACCGTCTCCTTATTCCGCTTCGACTTTACTGTGATTTTCACTTGCCCCTTCTCGATATAGAACACTTGCTTGCTGGCGTCGCCCTGTGAGCAGATGGCCTGCCCCTCGCGAAATAGTGCGATAACGCTTTTCGCGCCCATCTTTGTTAGAAATACCGCAGGTTGAAAAGACCGCTGGCGCTGGCGAGTCATGGCGGTCTCAAAGACCCCGCTTTTCAGCTTGGTGGAGTGCCGTTTTCACGAGCAAATGAATAGCAGACTTCGTGTGAAATTTATGTGCGATTCCGGACAGTTTGTCTAATGTTCGTCGGTACCCGGTGGTAGTCCCTGTTCCCAAAACTGTACCAAAGCGAACAGTTTTTGAGCTTGTTTTATCCTACCCTATCCGAATGAAGATGAGCGACTTGACTCCGGAGCAGTTGTCATCCGTCCCTTGCCCCACCTGCGGTGTCGGTGCTGGGGAGCCCTGTTTGCTGCATTCGGGTACGCCGCGCACAGGGCCGCACGTAGAGCGGAAACTTTCCGCGGCCGAGGCGATTGAGAAGAAGAGATCTCACGGCGGTCATACGGATTGATAAATCCGCTTTCCATCAGCAATCGGCCAATCACAAACGGACATATTTTCCTTGACGGCCGCACAACTCTCGTCTAACATATCACTCAGGTAAACATGTGCTTGGAATGCGGCAGCCGAGCTGCCGTTTTTTTTTCGGAACCGTTTCACCAGAGACCTTTATTTTCAATCGCTTGCGCATTCTTTTGCTCTTGCTGCAACAAATGCTTTCTCTAAATCTTTCTGTTTCAATAGGTTGCGCACTATTTTGCAACTGACTGAAACGAAAAGGTTTATAACCCGCTTGTTTTGATATTCTTGCGCACTCTTTTGCGCCATACAAATGGCAAGTCCTTTGGTTTCAGGCCATTCCTCACTCTTTCGCAAAGACATAGGGGGTGTGGGGGTACCAACTAACTGGACATCCCAAGTCTTACTTGAACTCCATTCCTTTGATTCTCGTATCCTGTTGTAGAGACAACACATGCGCCGCCGCCTGATCCGCATCGCTCTGATTTTATTGTTCTTCCCGCCGCTGCTCGCGGCCGTCGCCGGATGGTTCGCCGGGCCGGCCTTCCTCCATCCCATCCGCCGCGAGTTGACGCCCGATCTCATCCGCGAAGCCGATGTCTCCTTCGCCGTCACCGGCGCCACCCGCGAGGATTTCGACGTTCGCGCGCCCGATGGAGTTCTTCTCCGCGGTTGGAAAGTCCGGCCCAGGAATCCCAACGGGAGCTGGGTCCTCCTCTTCCACGGCGTCGCCGACAACCGCATCGGCGTTATTGGCCAATCGGAATTCCTTCTCCGCGCCGGCTACAGCATCGTCATGATGGACGCCCGCGCTCACGGCGCCAGCGGCGGCCCCATCGCCACCTATGGCTGGCTCGAACGCAACGACACCCGCGCCATCATCGACGCGCTGCTTTCCTCCCCTGTGAGTCCCTGTCTTTCGATCCAATGGCACGGGCCCGGCGGGCCGGAGTGTACGCTCCCAAAACATATCTTCGCTCTTGGCGAATCCATGGGCGCCGGCATTGTGCTGCAATCCGCGGCTGCCGATCCGCGCATCGAAGCTGTCATCGCGGAAGCTCCCTTCGCCAATCTTCGCGAAGGAACCTACGACTACGCCGGTCTGCGAAAATCTCCCTGGTTGGGCAAAACTCTTTTCGCCCCCTTCACCTGGACGCTGCTCTACCACGACGAAAAACTGGCAGGCTTTCCCGTCGCGGAAGTCTCGCCGCAAAAGGCCGTCGCCGCCCGCGCGTTTCCCGTTTTCCTCATTTGTGATGAAAAGGATGTCGCCTTGCCTTGCCGCCATTCGGAAATGATTTACGCCGCCGCCCGCGGCCCCAGGCAGCTCTGGGTCGTCCCCGGCGCGTTTCACACCGCGGCCCTCGGCTTTCAGCCTGTGGAATTTCGCCGCCGCGTCCTCGCCTTCTTCGGCGAAGTTGCGGCCAAGAGCGCAAACGGTACTCCAAATCAAGAATTGAAGTTTGGGCATGAAACCAGTTGACACGCCCGGCGCGAGGTGCTAGTTTTCTAGCATACGTGCTACAGAGCTAGCACACACAGCAATGAGCAAAGCGAAACCGCATTCCCTTACGCGACGCGAACGGCAGATCATGGACGTTCTTTACAAACTCGAGCGCGCCACGGTTGGCCAAGTGCTCGCCAAGCTGGCCGACAAACCAAGCTATTCGACGGTGCGCGCGCAACTGTGCGTGCTGGAGGAAAAAGGCCACGTCCGCCACGAAGAACAAGGACTGCGTTATGTGTACATTCCGGCGGTGCCGCGCGACATTGCGCGCCGTTCCGCTCTTCGTCACCTGGTGGAGACGTTCTTCGAGGGGTCGACGGAAAGGGTCGTCGCCGCCCTCCTGGGCGGGGAAATTTCGCGTATCACTTCGGAAGAACTAGATCGTCTCTCCCGCCTCATCGCGAAAAGTAGAAGGGAGAGCCAACCATGACTCTGCTTGACGGCGCCCAACCGGCACCTGGATTCCTGTTCGCTTGCAGCGTTAAGGCCACTGTTTTGCTCGTTTTGACGATCTTGACGGTAAGGCTCCTGCGCCGTCGCTCGGCCGCGTTACGGCATCAAGTGTGGGCGGTGGGAATCGTCGCCTCGCTCGCTTTACCTGTGCTCACGTTTCTGCTTCCCGCGTGGCATTCGGCGTCACTCGGCGGCGCCGCCGGATTCTTGAGCCTGCCGCATCCAGTCGTGGCGCATCCGAATTCGCAAAGACTGTCTTCCATGGTCGTAGACGCCGCTTCCGCGTCTCCGCTGTTAAGCCAATTGCGCGGCTGGCTCGTGCTGAGTTGGGCCGTGGGTGCTTTGCTCATTGCGCTGCGGCTGCTCGTCGGTCTCGCGCGGACGGCGTGGGTATCCGCGCATTCGGGGACGGTCACCGCGGACGATTGGGTAGGCAGCCTGGCCGATATTTCCAGGTCTCTAGAAATCGCGCGCCGCGTGCCCGTCCTGCAGTGCAGCAATCCCGCAGCCATGCCAGTCACGTGGGGAGTCTTCTGGCCGCGCATCATTCTTCCGGCCGGTGCCATCGAATGGTCTTCGGACCGCCGGCGGATCGTGCTCACCCACGAACTCGCGCACATTGCTCGTCAGGACTGGCCGGTACAGATCTGTGCCGAACTCGTCCGGGCCTTCTATTGGTTCCATCCTCTTGCTTGGATCGCCGCCGCGCGGCTGCGACAGGAAAGCGAACGCGCCTGCGATGACACCGTCTTAAATTCCGGACTCGATGCTTCCGACTACGCAAGTCAATTGCTCGAACTTGCCCGCACTCTCAAAAGCTCTGAACGAGGCTGGTCGGTTGCCCTAGCCATTGCACGCCCTTCCCATCTTGAAAGGAGATTTCTCGCCATGCTGAATCCCTGCACCAACCGCCGCGGAGTGTCGCCGCGAGCGGGGCGCCTTGCCAAACTCGTTGCCTTGGTCGTGCTGCTTCCGCTTGCGGCTGTTCGCCTGCCGGCACAGAACCTCTCCGGCAGATTCACGGGCACCATCTTTGACGTGAGCGGCGCCGCTGTGCCGAATGCGACCATCGTGATGACCAGCCATAAGGCGAAAACCATCGACATGACGGCCTCGGGCGCCGAGGGCAGTTTCAGTTTCAAGGCTTTGCCGGCCGGAGAATACGAGATGAAAGTGCTGAAGCCGGGCTTCGATCCGTACCGGGCGCCGCAAATCGCTCTGGAGCCCAACCGCGATCTTTCGCTGAACATCCGGTTGGACATCGAGGCCATCACTCAGGTTGTGGACGTCCCAGCCGAAGGGGCCGCTCAGGCCCCAGCTTCAGCGAAGTCCGCGGAAAAACCCAAGCCCACTCGGCTACGTATCGGTGGCAACGTGCAGGCGGCAAGAATTCTGAAGAAGGTGCAACCCGTCTATCCTGACGCGGCCAAGACCTCGAGCGTGGAGGGCACCGTGGTACTGCATGCGGTCATTGGCATGGACGGCAAACCGCTGTCACTGCAGGTGATGAACAGTCAGGTAGACCCGCAGCTGGCTCGCGCCGCCATCGAAGCCGTCAGCCAGTGGCGCTACGCTTCAACGCTCCTGAACGGGGAGCCCATCGAAATCGACACCACGATCAGTGTGAATTTCCGGCTGTTGCCGTAGTCCGGCACGCTGAGCGCGAGGTTCAGCGCTTCGAGGCTTGGCGCGCCACTCCAGGCTCAGGCGGCGCACCGTCTCGCGCAAACGCACTGCCAGCACCGCGATGGTTTCCACGCGCTGCCGTCCGCCCTCCGGAAGTTGGCCGTCGTCTCTTCTGCGGATTTCCGCGAGCAGCAATTCCGCGTTTCCCAGGATGCCCGTCAGCGGATTGTTCAATTCGTGCCGCAGCACTTCTCCGAAATCTTCTTGGCTCGCAGCAAATGGTTCGGAACTCTCGCCCACCACGGGCGCGGTCTGGCACAATCGCCGCTGGATGACGTCCAGCGTTTCCGGAAGGCAGTGCTCCTCGTCGCGCGCCACAAAGTCCGCAGCGCCGCTGGCGATCAGCGCGGATAGCCCCTTGCGCCGCTCCGCCGACCCAATCACCACCACCGGGGCATGCACGGTAAACGAGCTCACGATGGCATCGAACCGCGGCATGCTTCCCTGCGTCCCTCCGGCATCCGCGGCGGCCGAAGTCTCTTCGAGTTCGAAGACGATCACCGCCGGCGCTTCGTCTTTCAGGATTCGCCGGGCCGCATCCACGTTGCTTACCGCGGCGACGCGCAGCCCCGCGATTCGCGATTCAAATTCGCGGCGTGCCGCGGCGCACAGTGCCGCATCATCGCTTACCAGCAGGATTGATTGTTCCGTGTTGGAATTTCCGTTGTTCGACATGAGTTCACCCATTCCTCGCTGCATCTTTTCTCGTTGAAGTCACTGCGCTTTCCCGGCGGACTTTGCTCTCCAGCACCCGGTGAACTTTCTCCGTAAGCTCTTCGACGCGAAACGGCTTGGCGACGTGCGGCAAATCGTTGCGCCGCAGGAATTCCTGCGTCTGCGCCGCGACGATATCCCCGGTCACAAAGAGAAATCGTTCGTGCAGCGGATTTCCCGCGCGTTCCAGGGACCTGTAGAAATTCTGCCCATCCAGCCCCGGCATCTTCATGTCGCAGATCACCAGGTTGTACGATTCGCGCGCCGCGCGGTTCAGCGCTTCGCGTCCATCCAGCAGGACGTCCACGTCAAATCCTTCGTCCTCCAGCACGTCGGCGATCAGCCGCGCGACGGTGGGCTCGTCCTCGACCACCAGGACGCGGCTGCCCTTTCCGCTGGCCTGGCGCAAGGCAGGCCGTTCTTTGGGTTCGGCCCTTCGCGGGCTTGCTCGCGGCAGGCTTCTCCCTTCCCGCTGGGAGAATTCGCCGGTCTCCTCTCGGCTGTGCACGGCCGCCGCAGGCAATTCGATCTGGAATACCGCGCCGCCTTGTGGTGGATTCAAGAAGCGCACCTGGCCGCCATGTTCGCGCACCACGCTCAGCACAATCGCCAGCCCCAGCCCCGTTCCCACGCCCGCGGGTTTCGTGGTGAAAAACGGATCGAAGATCCGCGTCAGAATCGCCGGCGGAACGCCCGGCCCGTCGTCCCGGACTTCCAGCAGCATCTTCTGTTCCCCGATCTTCTTCGTGCGCACATGGATCGTGCCGCTCCGGCCCAGCTGCTCGATGGCTTGCCGGGAGTTGCCGACGAGATTCATCAGCACCTGCTGCAGCTGTCCGGAATCGCCGTGCACGGCGGGCAGCTCGGGATCCAGCTCGATCTCAACGTGGATTTTTTCCGCTTCGAGACCGAACCGCTGGAGCTCCATGGTCTTGAGCACGACCTCGTTTAGCGACACGGCGCGCCGTTCCGGCTGAGTTTCCCGGGCGTTCAGCAGCAGTTGGCGCAGGATGGTACTGGCGCGCTCCGCCTCCTGGAAAATTTGCTGCGCTTCGTCCATCCGTCCCGCGGCTTCCGCGCGCGCCAGCAGCCGCTGCGCGTAGCCCAGGATGCTCGTCAGCGGATTGCTCAATTCGTGCGCGATTCCGCTCACCATCTGCCCGAGCGCCGCGAGCTTTTCCGTCTCCAGCAGCTTCGATTGAAAAACCCGCTGCGCGGTCAGGTCGCGGAAAATTTCCACCCGGCCCAGCTGGCGGCCCGCGGCATCGAGCACCGGCCGCGACGCCCGTTCCACAATGCGCGGCGCAAGACGCGCCATCTGCAGCTCTTCGCGCACTCCGGATTCGAGTCCGCGCGCCAGCTTACGCCAGTGTTCCGCGAACCGCTCCGGCGAGGCGGCATGTTCCGCCAGTCTCTCGATAAGCGCTTCCAAAGTCTTGATCTTCCCGGAGTCCCCCGGGCTAAGCCCCGCGATCTGCTCGAACCTGGTGTTCATCGCGCGAACGTTTTCCTGCGCGTCGAACAGCGCCACTCCCTCTTCCATCCATTCCAGAACACTTTGCAGTTCGGTTTCGGCGCGGTCCGCCGGGCCGGCCGATTCGTGAGCTGCCCGAGGTTCCAGCAGGATGGCCAGACCCCGGCCCGGTGCAGGCCCGGCGATTCGCACGCGCACGCAAATTCCGTTGTGCAGCTCGGCTTGTGGAGATTCCTCTCCTGCAGCGCGCAACTCCGGCCGGCCCTCGAGGATTCCTCGCATCCATTCCTCGATCCGTTCCCGGGCCCCCGTCCGGAATAAGCCTGCGAATTGCTCCCCTGCTCGGAGGCTGGCCGGGGATTTTTCTTCTTCCCCGGAAGCGAAGCTGGTCAGTTCCCGCGCGCCGCGGCTCGACGCGGCGATTCTTCCGGCTTCGTCCAGAAAAATCACGGCTTCACTGCTAGAGTCCAGCAGCACTTGTTGCCATTCGGCTTCCCGCGCCTCTTCCTCATGCCGTTTTCGGCGGCCTAGCTCGGTTGCCGCCAGCGCCGCGCGCAGTTCCAGACGCTCGAGAGTGGCGAGGGAGATGGCGCTGGGTGGCAGTCCCGCCACCAGCGTGCCGAGGAGACGCCCTTCTTCCTCCAGCGGATAGGCCAGGATCCGCGCCACGGATGCCTGCCAAGGCGACGTGTGGATCGCATCCGATCACCTGCCGCGCTTCCAGAGCGCGCCGCCAAATGCCCGCCAGCGGTTCACTTGCGACCGCGCGCGCCCACTCCTCGTCTCCGCCTCTCCAGCGAAATTCGATCTCCTCTTTTTTGCTGGACTGTTCTTCGTGCCCCACGAGCGCGCCGATCACGGCAAACGCTGCACCGGGACCCTGCTCCCCGGTCCCCTTTTCCGTGCAGCTATCCGCCAGCTTTGCGAGCATCATCCCTGCCGGATTCCTAGTGCGGCGCGCTTCGAGGATATTCCGGGCCGCGCGCAAATCCACATTTCGGATCCGCGCAATCCCCCGTTCCTCTTCGAGTCCGATGGCGAGTGCCAATTCCGCCGCAACCGATTGCATCGAGTCCAGGGAACCGAAGGCTTGCTTTCCCCGGCTTCCTGCCAGGATCACTCCTTTCAGCTGTCCATTTCTCTCGATGGGAATCCACGCCGCGCGCCGCAGTTCGACGAGCGGTCCGACAATCGGCCGGGCCGGCACGGCTTCCAGGTCGTGCACGACGCATTTCCCAGCGAACAAAGATTTCTCCGGCAGCGGAGGCTCTATCGATAGGTTTGCCCACTCCGCGGGCATTTCGCCGTTCTCGCGATCCCATACCAATCCTTGAAACCGGCCGGGCGCATCACTCTGCAAGCTTTGGCCCGGCTCCGCTTCTATCCATACGCCGATGCGGTCGGCGCTTCCCACTTTTCCCAGAGCGCGTAGTGCCTCTTTCAAGAGTTCTTTGCGCGAAGCCCCGGACACGGCCGCGCGCGCCACTCCCCGAATGCCTTCGGTGCTGTCCGTCCTCGTTCCCCAGATATTCATCACTCGCTCTGCAGTTTGTTGCCGCTCGCCACCGCGCACACCCAAAAGCCCACCGGGCGCCAGACCTCAACAATTGCCTGTGCACCGACAAGTCCATCGCGGGATGCCAAATGGGTCCAAAGAATCAATCACTTAGGGAAGGCCACAGGAGAGAAAATACCGCGCGGGATTCCATGTCGAAACTGTGCTGGGGGTTCTTCCCAGAGTGGGCCGCGAAACAGAGCGCTTTCATCAGGGAAGTTTCAGCAGGCAAGAGCTTAGGGGATCAAGAGGTCAAGGTTTCGGGGCCGCAGAAAAGCGGCAAGCTTCGGGACGGCTGGAACGGAGAGAGCTGCAAAAACGCAGGCGCGCGGGGCGCACGACCAGGAAAGTCAGAACCGTGGGCTGTTCGAAACTGAAGTCTGGTTTTACGGCTCGGCGTGCTCCACGTGGTATTGCTTGAGCTTGCGGTAGAGGGTTGTTTTGCCGATGCCGAGCATGCGCGCGGCGGCGAGTTTGTCGCCGCTGGTTTCGCGGAGGGTGCGGAGAATCGCGCGGCGTTCCAGCTCCTCGAGCGGCAAGATTTCATCTTTGTCGGGCGCGCGTTCGCTCGTCGGATGTTGCAGACTCGAAGGCAGATCCGCCACATGGAGGATGGGACCAGAACCCAGCGCAACGGCGCGTTCAATGGCGTTCTCCAGTTCACGCACATTTCCGGGCCAGTCATAAGCGATCAAACGCCGCATGGCTTCTTCGGAAATGGTTCGAACGGGGGCCTGAGGATCGGAAAATTTCTCGAGAAAAGCGGTGACCAGAATGGGGATATCGCTCTTGCGGTCGCGCAAGGGCGGCAGCTTAAGCTGGACAACATTGAGCCGGAAATAGAGGTCCTGGCGAAAGGCTCCGGTTCGAATCGCGGACTCCAGATCGCGATTAGTGGCGGCGATAATGCGAACGTTGATGCGCCGCCGCTGGGTGGAGCCCACGGGTTTGATCTCGCGCTCCTGTAGAGCCCGCAAGAGTTTGGCCTGCAGGTCCACGGGCATGTCGCCGATCTCATCGAGAAAGAGCGTGCCGCCCTGGGCCGCCTCCAGCAAGCCTTGCTTGGCTTGCACGGCGCCTGTAAATGCGCCTTTGACGTAGCCGAACAATTCCGATTCGATCAGTGTGGGCACCAGCGCCGAGCAGTCCACCGGGGCAAACGGTCGTTCCTTGCGGGGACCGGAAAAATGGATGCTGCGCGCGACCAGCTCTTTGCCCGTGCCGCTTTCTCCCAAAATCAAGACGGGATATTCGTGCTGGCTGACTTTTTCCATCATCTTATACACGCGCTGCATTTTCATGGAGACGCCGATCAGTCCGCCGAAGCCGGGCCGGGTCCGCAACTGTTCCCGCAACAGAGTGTTTTCCTGCTGGAGCTCGACGGCACGCGCCACGCGCTCGAGCCGCGAACGAAGCTCTTCGATGCGGAAGGGTTTGGTCACATAATCCACAGCCCCCATGCGGGTAACTTCCACGGCCGATTCGATGGTGCCGTATTGCGTGAGCACCACGACGGTGACCTGAGGGTGCAGATCGTGAACCACTTTGAGAAGTTCCACGCCGTTGGCCTGAGGCAACTTCAAATCGGTCAGCAGAATGTCCACCGCGGAATGCTCCAGGACCTCCAAGGCTTCCTCCGCCGTAGCCACCCCGGTAGCCTTCATCCCGCACTGCTCGGCGACGACCGCGCACGTCTCGCGGAAGGCGAGCTCGTCATCCACGATGAGGAGGTTCATGGGGGCAACTTCGCGGCGGACAGCGGCTTCTTCGCTCATAGTGGAAATCCTAAAGTTTCCGGCTTCCCGCTCTTACTTGCAGATTAGATTCCATTTCAGGAAACCCTTCCAACTCTATTCATAAACCAATACATTAGCTAATCTAGTATCTCGAAGGCAAGTCCCAGTTTGGGAAGCGCTGTGAATATCTGCGCCTCGCTTCCCGGCATGACAATCCGTAGATGGTTTATTTTCTATAACTTGCAAAAATAGAACGGGTCAATTCCCTTTTGGGAAAACAGCGGTCAAAAATTCCGCTGGCGCTGATCCGGAATGCCGCCCTTCCCTATCCTGGGCCTCTTCCCAGAACAAAGAAACGGGCCCTTCGAGAGTTGCTCGAAGAGCCCGTTTCTGTATTTCGAATACTCGTGTCGGATCACTCGTCCGGAGGCACGAGGTTCCCCCGGCGCGAGACGGCTATCGCCTATGGATTGGTCTTCTTCTTCGGCGCGGGAGCTGGCGTCTTGGCCTTTCCGGTCGTTCCGGTTTTTCCGGTCTTCCCGGTTTCTCCTCCGGCTCTGCTAAGCAAAGTCAGAGCATCTTTCGCATTGAAGGGGAAGCGGCGAACGGACTGTTCGCCCGTGGTGCTGAGGGTGACGTCCACGCGGCGGTTGTTGGCAAGGCGCACGGTCAGCAGGTTTTTCAGAATCTTCTGCTTTTCCGCAGCGCTCAAATCGGGATCCGCTTCGATCAGTTGCTTAACCTCCTCGGAGGTCATGTTCTTTTCGAAGCCAAACGCCTTGGTTTCGATGTGATCCGCGGGGACGCCCTTTTCCACCAGGTAGCTTTTGGTGCGTTCCACGCGGCGCTCGGAGAGCTTCACGTTGTAGTCTT